>ERZ779649.1063-NODE-1063-length-17014-cov-2.664013_pt1 | contig 17014 bp, 10 predicted proteins | sample MGYA00511882_ERZ779649 | MGnify/ENA primary metagenome ERZ779649 (study PRJEB29588, sample SAMEA2157793) | human gut metagenome | biome: human gut; feature: human-associated habitat; material: faeces | place: Denmark | collected 2008/2010 ... | reverse complement strand
CGGTGGTCCATCACCCGAGGGGTATAGGCTAGCGGAGCTTCCGCCTGGTCGATGATTTCGCGGTAGCGGTCTTCGCAAAGCAGCGGCAGTTCGTTGAACCAGAAGACAATGTATTCGGTATCTGTAAGTGCCAGTGCTTCGTGCTTCGAGCCGATGGCTTGCAGGATGAATTGCTTGTCGTGCAGGGTAGTTCCGGGATACTCGTCGCTGTTGACCAATAATTCACCTTTTATGATAAAGAGCATACAATTTTGCGTACACTTATCTTTCGGAATATGCTGACCCCTGAGCATATGTCTGTGGATAAGAATACCTTCTGTTGCTTTAGGACATCCTGCGCAATCTTTCTGTTGTATGCAAAGTGAGTCTTTGGACATGAGTTCTATCATGTGAATTATTGTCTTCAGGGACAAAGATAATCGTTTTTTTGTGATTTTTAGATTCTTTCTTCCATTTATGTTCTAGCATAAACCCGCACATAATTGTCTTTATGGAGATGTGATGATGGAGCTGGACTGGAGTGTCAACTTTCATAACACGGGTTTATGGGTAGGATATTATACTTCTGATATGGTTGCAGTGATTGACCTTGGCTCTTTGCAGCACATTTCTTCCGTAGAGGTTTCGGCATTGACCGATTTGAGTGCATGGATTATGGGACCGCAGGCTATTTCCATATTTCTCTCTTCGGATGGAAAGAGCTACAAACGGGTATCCCGGCAAACTTATCAGGCACCCACAGATGCCATGGGCGAGAAACGAAGTGAGTTGAACAGACTCTCATTCAATAAAAAATCTGCGAGATATGTAAAAGTGCTCGTAGAACCTTTTAAGGGATTGCCCAAAGGACATTCCGGCGAAGGCGAACCCCCTTTCTTATTTGTAGATGAAATACGGGTAGATTGATTTCTTCTCAACGAGTTTAAATATGAGTTTTGCTCTCATGCTCTCACAGTCTGCCTGTATCCCTTTATTCATCGGAGTTGCAGTGATGGTAGCAACTGTGGTGGCAAGTATGAGGGCAAGCGTTTGCTCTCACTTTGTTTTTGTTCTGTAGTATATTGTTTTCCTGATGTTATTTGTTGATCTCTAGTGTGTTAATACTTGATGTGTCAACTATTAATGATTGACGTCCCGGCTATTAATAACTGATAAATCAGACGTTAATAGCTGAGACTTCATATATTATTGACCGATAAATGGTTCAAGCCTTCTGAAAGAACAGGTGAATTGGAGCAACAGATCCGGTCAACCTGACCGGATGGTGCGGTTCATTCAGCTCTATCGACAGGTGTTTCAAAAAGTTTCAAGCGCTTGAAACACTTTGTTCCACCGCTTGAAACACTTTGTTTCATTACTTGAAACAGTTTGTTTCATTGCTTGAAACACTTTGTTCCAAGGCATGAAACACGCTGTTTCAACGGTTGGAACTGAATTTGGAACTATTTGCTTGGGCTGACCGGCCTTGTTGTTCCCTATTTATAATAGTATTTCTCTAATAATTCCTGCATTTCCGGGTACTTTTCATCCGTATCTCCTACTTCTTTGCGAAGGTTCAGCATGTCCTTTTTCATCTGCTTGATGACAGGTGCATATTTAGGATCATTGTATGCGTTGTGATTCTCGTGCGGATCATTTTGCAAGTCGTAGAAATCCCATGACGGAGTGAAGTCGAAGTTTTCCGTGTCCGTCATATCCAGATTGCGGGCATAGTAGAAGATGAGTTTGTAACGGTCTGACCGGATAGCGAAGTGTGCCGGACGAATCGCGTGGTTAGTCCAGTAGCGATAGTAGATTTCTTGGTCGGAAACGTAGACAACAATGGTGTTATCTGCGATGCCCATTTCGTCCAATGTTTTCAGCAACTTGCCGATATTGTCGTCGACAGTGGCTCCGCAACGCATGTAGTCGCGGATAAACTTCTGGTATGCGGCTTTTCTGGCAGCGGTCCGTTGCATGCCTTCGGTGCTGAATGGCAGTCCGGGATAACGGCACCACCATTTGTCGGGGTCTTGCGAGGCAATGCGCCAGCGGCGTTCCAGTTCTTCGAGTGTCTGGCCGACGAAAGAACGCCCGTTGGTTTCCGGCCCCCAGTCGAGAAGGTTTTCCGGTTCGGGGAAGGTGACTCCGTCGTAGAGGTGCTCCATGCGTATCGGATAATCCTAAGGCTCGGGGCTCGCCTTGCAGTGGCAGCACATCATGAAAGGCTGCTTGCCGTCCTGCTGTTTGATCCACTTGATGGCTTTTTCTGTCACCAGATCGGTAGAGAAGCCCGGCACCCGTTCGCCGAAACGCCGGTTGCCCGGCCAGGGATCGGTGCTCTCGATGAATGTAGGATCGCGGTATTCGCCCTGGTCGAAGAAGATAGAGTAATAGTCAAACCCTTGCGGTTGCGACTGGATATGCCATTTGCCGACCAGTCCGGTGTTGTATCCGTTGGCTTGCAGGGCGGTTGCCCAGGGCGTGTATGGAGGTGGCCTGCATGTCATCCGTCAGAATAAATAAGACATTGGGAGGCGGCACTTCGCCGGCTGTTTTCGACTGGCACCCGATGGCGAGGGGCGTGAACGCCAGCGGCAGATATCGGGATATAAAAGAGTATCGGATAGCTGATTTCATATGAAGGGGGTATGTTATATAAACGATGTGTTATTAAAGTTTTAGACGCGAATCAAGCAGACAGAACGAATTACAAATAAATTCGCGGGACTACTTAATTCACGCCTAAAGATAGTGAATGTGATTTACATTATACTGTTTTCCCTACAAAAAATGTTGGTTGTCCAGTATATATCGCCCTTGGGCTAACCAACCGTTAGTTGTTGCTCTTCGTTTTGGTGAAGCATTGCTCAGGTCTCCATTCAATGATTTTTCCGGTCACCACGGTAGCGTCATTGCCATTGCCGGAGCTGTCGTGTACCACATCCCCTTCACCTTCGTCCATCTTCCAATAACCGGTAAGGTTGGAGCTGACAGCTACGGGGCCTCCCATGTTACTCTGAATTTCCGCTTGCGTCAGTGCTTTGTTCCATAAGCGTACCTGTCCCATCATATGTTCGTTCTTCGTGTTGGCATTGAAGAAGGTGATGGAAGTCATATCGGCGGGTACACCGGTAGCATCTACATCCTGCACCTTCTTGCCGTTGGCGTAAAAATGACATTTAGTCTGGTCGTATACCATAGCTACGTGTGGAAACAGCATGGCGAAGTTGAACAACCTGTCGTAATAGTGCATATACAACGTACGAAAAGCCTGCGAATCGCCTTCGGATACTGATCTTAGTATCTGCTACCCGTTTTCTATACGTTGATTTTTATTCATAGGTTCTCTTTTCTTAATATAGTAGAAGATGGTGATTTTGGCTGCAAAGAAACATACTTTATTTTGTTTTTCCTGGCATTTTTGGGGGGATGTTCTGTTTTTCATATTCTAAGGATAAACTATCTGTTGATTTTTGGAAGTATAATAGTGATTTTTGAACATCTGTTTGGGTGAGGTATGCGTATTTTTGCGACCTGAACCGATTAATTATCAATCATTATGCTAGTACCGAGAAAAATTGTATTCTTTCTTTTTTTGTTAGTAGGATTATCGTTGTATGCGCAACAAGACTATTTTGTCAGCTCCTATGTACGGGGTAATTTTTATAACCGTGGTCGTATTGCTGCTGAAAGTTTGAGGGCAAGCGATGACTTGATCTTTTTGAATGTCCGTCCCCATAAAGACGGTTCTCTTTCTTTTGAGAATCCCCGTGTTTTTCAGGAAAAAGGAGTGACGACCTGGGAGGAACTGATAAAGTCGGTCCGTGCCGATGTGAAGGGGACGAAAGCGAAACTTCGGTTGGGTGCCGCCGGTGGCGAATGGAAAGCAATGGTAGCGGATGAGGCTGCCCGGACAACATTTGCAAAAAATATAAAGAAGGTATTGGGAGAAAATAAACTGGATGGCATTGATCTTGATTTTGAGTGGGCGGAGAATGAGAAAGAATATAAAGATTATAGTTTGGCTATCCTGAAGATGCGTGAAGTGTTGGGAGACAAGTATCTTTTCAGTGTGTCTTTGCATCCTGTTTCCTATAAAATCAGTAAAGAAGCGATAGCTGCCGTTGATTTTATCTCTCTGCAATGTTATGGTCCTTCTCCGGTCCGTTTTCCTATGGAGAAATATGCTTCGGATATACAGATGGTACTGGCTTACGGCATTCCCAAAGAGAAACTGGTGGCCGGCGTTCCCTTTTATGGAGTGACGAAAAATGGCTCGAAGAAAACGGAAGCATATTTCAGCTTTGTACAGGATGGATTGATTACCACGCCTGCACAGAATGAAGCGACCTATAAGGGAGAAGTATATGTTTTTGACGGGCAGGATCATATCCGTACTAAAACGCGCTATGCAATGGAACAGCAGCTGAAAGGGATGATGAGCTGGGACTTGGCGACGGATATGCCGCTGAAAGACAGCAGATCATTGTTCAGAACGATGCTTGAGGAGTTGGGAAGATAGTTTAAAAGCCCGATAACAGGGCAAAACACACCTCGGACACTTTCTGGACTTAACGGCTTATTGACTGACTTTGTTTCTTTATTCCTGTTTTATCAACTTCAGATAATCCGAAGGAGAAACACCAAATTCATCTTTAAAACATTGACGGAAATAGCCTGTACTATTCATCCCTACTTTATAGGCTATTTCTGAGATATTATATTTTCCTTCGAGGAGCAAACGTTCCGCATTCTGCATTTTTACTTTACGGATATATTCGTTTGTGGAAAGTCCGGTTAGTGCTTTCATTTTTCGGTAGAGTGTAGAACCGCTCATACACATTTTGTCAGATAAATAGGTGATATCAATCTTCTCTGATGAGAGGTTGTCTTCAACCAATTGTGTAATTTTCTCAATGAATTCATTGTCCAGCTTGCTGAGAGCTTCAGTGATGATGGAATGTTTCTCGTCCAAATGGACGCTGGAGGCATGAGTTGTTCCGGACTGTTGGAATTGAGCGATCAATTTCTTTCTCGAATCGAGCAGATTGTTGATGCGGCTACGCAGTAGAGAAGCACTGAAGGGTTTGGTCAGATAGGAATCTGCTCCGACCTGATATCCCTCTTCTTTATCTTGTAGTGAGTCTTTGGCAGTCAGCAGGATGACGGGAATATGACTGGTACGTACATCTTCTTTTAAGTGCCGGCATAGTGTGATACCGTCCATCACCGGCATCATGATATCACTGACTATAATATCGGGAATGCGGTTGAGTGCCTGCTCTTTTCCTTCTTCACCATTGCTTCCTGCGATCACTTCAAAAGAGTCGGAAAAGGATTCGGCGATATAATTCTGTATTTCTTCATTATCCTCAACAATTAGCAGGATAGGTTTGCTGTTCTCTGTTGTTGCTGTTTGAGAATCATCCGTGATTGTTTCCTGATATTCCGGTTTTGGAGTCATTTCTGTGGAGTCGGCATGTAAGGCATTCGGATAGGTGTTATCCGTCAGTAAACTGATATAGAAAGTACTTCCTTCATTCAGTGTACTCTCTACACGTATATCACCTTCATGCAGTTTGACAAGATTTCTGACTAATGACAGTCCGATGCCGGTACCTGATGCCTGATGTTTGCCGCTTTCCTGATAGTAACGGTCGAAAATATGCGGTAGGGCTTTCGCTGAAATACCGTATCCTGTATCACTGACCTTTATCTCTGTATAGGAAACTTCATTTCTTATAGTTTGATACAAACTAAGAGTTACACGTCCCTGCTCTGTGTATTTGATGGCATTGGATATCAGGTTGTCCAATATAATGGTAATGATTTCTTTATCAAAGAAAAGCAGTATCTCTTCTTTTTCTGTTTGAATCTGGAAATCAATCTTAGGCTTTTGATTCAGTTCTTTGTATTTAAGTCCTATTTCATAAATGAGCGGGGTGAGATTACCTTTACAGATACATAGCTTCTTGTTCTGCGTTTCCGTTTTCCTGAATTCCAGAATTTGGTTGATCAGATTGAGTAAACGAAGGGCACTCTGATGAATGACAGAAAGTTTTTGTATTTGTTTTGTCGGCAGAGATGTATCTTTTTGCATATCCTCCAGAGGACCGAGAATCAGTGTGAGAGGTGTACGCAACTCATGTGTGATATTGGTGTAAAAACGCAGGCGTTCCTGGTTCAGTTCTTGTTCCTGCTCATGATTTTTCTTTTCCAGTGTATAGAGGCTTTCCAAATCTATTTTCTTTTTGTAAGCATGTAGAATGAGATAAATGATGCTGATAGATGTCAGGATATAGATAAGCTTTGCCCACCATGTCAGCCAAATAGGGGGATTGACCCGGATGATAAGGGAAGTGGCTTCTTCCGGCCACTCCTGATTGTGTATGCGTGCTTTGATAAGGAACTCATATTTGCCGGGTGGAATATTTCGGAAGGTTACGCTGTTGTTCTCATTAACGGTATACCAGGAATTCTCAAGTCCTTTCAGCATATAGGTATAATCCATCTGATTCACAAAAGAATAGTTTTGTACATTGAATGTCAGACTGAATGTGTTCTGCTCATGTGTCAACTCTACTTCCTGTTTATCGGATAGTGAAACAAATACTTCGCTGTTTTTTTGATTCCCCAATCTTTCAAATATTCTCATCTCGGTAATGATGACAGGTGGTATCTTGAAATTGCTCATCGCAATATTGGGAGCAAAGCAGCAGAGTCCGTTGATAGATCCGAAATAAATGGAGCCATCGGTGTTTTTTGCTACACTACCTCTCATAAAGTTTCCGGCAGGAACATCGTCAGAGTGTCCATAGTGATAGAACCGTTTTTTCTTTGTCACGTAACATCCGATCCCCTTGTTGGTACTGAACCAGATATTTCCTTGCTGGTCTTCGGTAATTGCCTGAATGAAGGTGTTGGCAAAACCGTCTTTACGCTGATAGGTTTTGTAATCCGTATCTTCCGGTGAACGGAAACATACCAGCCCGTCACCGGTAGCCACCCACATCCTTTTCTCCTTATCCTTGTATATTTGATTGACGGTGTTGGAGCAAAATCCTTCTCTTTGTATATAATGCTTGATTAGGTGAAAGTCCGGACTATATACTCCCATTCCATCACCGAATGTTCCGATCCAGAAACGTCCTTTCTCATCTTGTTCAATTGTACGGATCAGATTACCGTGTAATTCGCTGTTGCCGGAATGATAATGCTGTATCACTTCCATCTTTTCCGGATCGTAAATGTATATGCCTTCACTACATCCTATCCAGATACGATGATGATTGTCTTCGCAGAAAGCACGTACATCTAAATTGGTTCTGCCCATTGGAGTGATTGAGCGGAATGTCTTTGTTTGGGAATTATAGAAGCTGACACTTCCCAGAAAGGTTCCAAACCATAAATTTCCTTTAGAATCCCGGAAAGCAGTCTGTACGGAATTGGACAGCAGTTCTCCTGTTTCTTTTTTGTAGATGGCTACACGCTTGTTGTTTTCAAAAACATTGATTCCTCCGCCATCTGTACCAATCCATAGACGTCCTTGTTGATCTGTACATATACTGCTTACAATCTTGTTATTCAAACTGTTGCTGTTGGTGGGAATAGGAGAATAATCGATCGTTGTGAACAAAGCAGGTTCACTGCTGATGAAGTTGATTCCTCCTCCCCATGTTCCGAGCCATACGTTGTCAAAAGAGTCCTGATAGATATAGCGTACGCTGGCATTGGAAAGGCTGCGGCTGTCGTCTCCTTCCCGGAGAAACTCAAAGGTGATTTGCTCGGGTGACAGGAACTGGCTTTGTTTTAAATCCAGTATTGCGATACCGCTTAGCTCGGAGGCAATCCAAAGTTTATTATTCTTTAGTTGTTTGATGCAGAAAATACGGGTGGAAAGTGTACCATATTTGTCGTTCCGATTTTGCTTGAAAGTGACAAAGCTTTGGGTAGTTGAGTTGTAAAGAGCCAACCCTCCATCTGTCCCCAGCCATATATTTCCATAACTGTCTTTTAAGATGGTACTTACTTCATCTCCCGGCAGACTGTTAGGATCATTGGGATCATGACGGAAGTTTTTTGTACTTCGGTCTTTTAATGAAAGGATGCTGAAACCGCTGTTGACATGACCGATATAGAGATTTTCATCTCCTCCGTCAAGTACTGTCCAGGTCTGTTCACTTTCTAATGTAGGGACAGTTTTTTTGTTATAGTGTGTGAACTTACCTGTAGCGATATCAAGATATTCTATACCTCTATAATAGGTACAAATCCATAAACCATCTGTGTTTTGGGCTGAGACGATGTCAGTAACATCATTCGTTATCAGGCTGTTTGGATTCTGCGGATCGTTCTGATAGGCAGTGAAGGTTTGTGAATGATAGTTGTAAGCGTTAAGCCCGTCACGCTGGGTGGCAATCCAGATAATAGGACGTTTCGGATCAGCATATACTTGGTTTAGTTCATTACCGGTGATACTTTGGGTATTGTTGGACGGATCATTCTTATAATAGGTAATAAAACGGGTACCATCAAACTTGTTCAGCCCTTCTTCTGTGGCAAACCATAGGAAACCTTGCTTGTCTTGTGTAATGCCTACTACATAATTATTGGAGAGTCCCTGCTCTATACCTAATCGCTTGATAATATAGGGTTGAGCCATCAACCAACAGGAGGATGTCAGAAGCAAAATCACAAGAATGATGTATCGTTTCATGATTTGTGTTTATTTGTTTTATATTCAATTCCAAAAATAGAAATAAATATTTTATTTTGGCTATGTAAATCGTGCATTGCATGATTTACATAGCCTCTCTGCATGATTTTTGTCTGTTATCTCTATGTTATTGGTCTATATTTGTGCAGTAAAACAGAAGAAATACTGTTTGGTTTCACTGCGAACTTGAGTTTTCTGAAATATCTATATTAACAATTAATACTATGATGAAAAGTTTATGTTGTAACTCTAAACAAAAGTTGTTAGTGGCATTATGTCTGCTATTTTGTTTGTCGGGAAATGCACAACAGGCGAACACTGTTAATCGTGCAGCTGCAAAGGAAAAGACTGTAGGAAAGCGTACTTTGATTGGTACTGTAATAGATGCAAGTACTGGAGATGCGCTGATTGGAGTCAATGTTAAGGTGAAAGGAACGGGAGAAGGTACTATTACCGATTTGGATGGTAAATTCTCTATCGGGGTAACGAGCCAGACGCAACTGGAAATCTCTTATATCGGTTATAAGACACAGACGTTAATGGTAGGAGACTTGGGGGTGATGACTGTTAAAATGGAATCTGATAATGAGATGTTGGATGAAGTGGTAGTTATCGGCGCCGGTACTCAGAAAAAGGTGTCTGTAACAGGTTCTATCGCTACAGTCAAGGGTGCTACACTGAAACTACCATCTTCTTCACTGACCAGTTCACTTGCCGGAAAGTTATCGGGTATCGTTTCTGTTACTAATAGCGGTGAACCGGGTTCTACTTCTGATTTTTATATTCGCGGTATCAATACTTTCGGCGGACGTTCTACACCGTTGATTTTGTTGGATGGGGTAGAAATCTCTTCTAATGACCTGAATCGAATTCCGGCAGAATCTATTGAAAGTTTTTCTTTACTGAAAGATGCCTCTGCTACAGCTATTTATGGTAATCGTGGAGCTAATGGTGTTATGTTGGTAACTACCAAAAGTGGTACTGAAAACACAAAAGCGACTGTAAATGTGTCTTTGGAAGCTTCTTATTTTCGCCCGATGAATCGGGTGAAATTTGCTGATGGAGCAACTTATATGCAGACCTATAATGAAGCTGCCCAAGCCAGAAGTGCAACGCAGATTACTTCTCCGAAGTATACGGAAGAGCAAATCACCAATACTGCAAATGGGGTAAATCCTTATGTATATCCGGATGTCGACTGGTATGACCTTATTTTCAGAGAAGGCAATTTCAACCAGCGTGCCAATGTAAATGTGCAGGGAGGGGGATCACGTGTGACTTACTATATGAGTTTGCAGGCAAATCACGATACCGGACTGTTAGATGCTCCTGATTATTACTATAGCCCTAATATAAACAACTGGGAATATAATTTTCAGAACAACATATCGTATAAGTTGACTAATACGACGACCGTTGACTTGCGTATGATGGCACAGATTGGTAACAAAAAAGGGCCTAATTATTCTACCTCCGATTTATATAAGATCGTCATGCAGGCTAATCCTGTAGCATTTCCTGCTTATTTCCCCAGTGAAGATGGTGATGAGCATATACGCTTCGGTAATGCAGAAATAAAATCCGGTGTTTACGGACAGAACCCGTACGCATATATGATGAGTTCTTTTAAAGAAGGCAACTATAATACGCTGAATACCTCACTGAATATTACTCAGGATTTGAGTTTTCTTACCAAAGGATTGAGCGTGAAAGCATTAGTTAACTTTAAAAACTGGTCGGAATCTACTTATAACCGTTCCATTACACCTTATTATTATAAAGTGAAAGATGGGTCTTATGATTTTGGAACGAATCAGTATGAACTTCAGACATTACAGACAGGATCGGACTATGTTAGCCAGTCGGATATCAGTAAAAGTGCCGATCAAACCTTCTACTTTGATTTTCGTGCTGACTGGAAGCGTAGCTTTGGTGATCATAATCTGACTGCGATGCTTATGTATATGATGCGTGAATATCGTAGTAGTGTATTACCTAACCGTAATCAAGGTTACTCAGGGCGTTTGACTTACGATTACTCCAGCCGCTATTTATTTGAATTTAACTTTGGCTATAACGGTTCTGAACGTTTGGCATCCGGTGAACGTTTTGAATTTTTCCCTGCTGCTTCCGTTGGTTGGGTGGTAAGTTCTGAGAAGTTCTGGGAACCGATGAGTAAGTATGTCGACCACTTAAAACTTAGAGCTTCTTATGGTTTGGTCGGTAGTGATGAGTTTAACGGCAGTGCTCCGCACTTCTTGTATCAAAATAATATCAGTATTGGTGCGGGACACAGTTTCTGGACCGGTCTTCCTTCCAATGAAATTAACAGAAAAGGTCCTGCTTTCTATGTATTAGCTGTTGAAAATGCAGGTTGGGAGCATGTGAAGAAGTTTGATGTCGGTTTTGATATGTCTCTGTTCAATCAGTTGAATATTACTTTTGATTATTTCCGCGATCATCGTGACCGTATTTTGATGGCACGTTCATCTTGGCCGAATATGTTAGGATACTGGGGATCTCTGCCTTGGAGCAATATTGGTGAGGTAATCAACCGTGGTGTCGAATTGAGCGTGAACTGGAATAAGCGGTTTGGCAAAGATTGGATTGTAGATTTCCGTGGTAACTTTACTTATAATCAGAATGAATATAAGTATGTCGATGAGCCGGAGTATCCTTATGTATGGCAGACTAAAACAGGGAAGCCATTGAATACCTTGACCGGTTATGTAGCTGAAGGATTATTTACCAGCGAGGAAGAAATAGCTAACTGGCCGGATCAGTCACAACTGGGAGCCAACATTATGCCGGGCGATATTAAGTATCGTGATATCAATGGCGACGGAGCCATTACAACGGAAGATCAGGTGATGCTGTCTCCCTATAATAGTGTTCCCCGTATTCAATATGGTTTCGGCTTGAATCTAACCTATAAGAAGTTTGATTTGGGTGTATTCTTCAATGGTTCAGCAAAACGCAAGATCATGATCAACAGCGGATATGCTCCTTTCCTTTCCGGCGGTGGCGATGGTATGACTACTGAAAGTCTGGAACGCAACCTGATGCAATGGATTGCTGATGATCATTGGTCGGTAGATAACCCGAATCCGAATGCGGCTTATCCTCGTTTGGGTATAACCAGTGCCGATACTTCCAATAATACTCAGCCTAGTTCTTACTGGATGCGCAATGGAAATTTCTTGCGTTTTAAGAGTCTGGAAGTAGGTTATCGTTTTCCATATTGCCGTGTTTACTTTAGCGGTGACAACCTGGCGGTGTTTAGTCCGTTCAAGTTATGGGACCCGGAACTTTCTTGGAATGCTTATCCTTTGCAACGAACCTTTAACTTAGGCGTTCAATTTACTTTCTAAAAGCACAGTTTAACTTATAACAGAAAAGAAGTATGAAACTAATACAAAAAATAATCCAAATATCACGGACCTTGCTGATCTCTTGCTGCCTGTTGACTTCTTGTAATTATCTGGACGTCATTCCGCCTGCACAAGCTGACTTTGATGATACCATGAAAGATGAAGCTGCTACGCTGAATTTCCTGTTTACTTGTTACGGCTATATTCCCCGTGTACATCCGTTCGAATTTAAAGCATTCGAACAATCTGCTGATGAACTTATATCACCTAAGATGTGGGATGATTATCAACAACAAGTAGCGTGGGGAACGATTTCGCCTTCTTATTACAACAGTTGGGGTGGTGATGACATGAATATCTGGACACCCAGCTACAACTGGCTGGGTTATGTGCATCATTTCCTGAGTCTGATAGATGAGCTACAGCCTACTGGAGTAACCGAAGATGACAAGGCACAATACAAAGCTGAATGTTATTTCCTGGAAGCATACTATCATTTTCGTGTGTTGCAGGCTTTTGGACCGTGTCCGCTCATTACAGAGAAAGTGGATCCGAATATAACAAACGATCAGATTCCCGGACGTTCACATTTTGACTACTGCGTGGATTACATTGTAGGTAAACTGGATGATGCAGCCAATGTTCTTCCGGCTACGAGAGCGACGGAAGACCTCGGTCGTGCTACTTCTACCATTTGTAAATGTCTTAAAGCTCGTGTACTGCTGTATGCCGCTTCTCCGCTATGGAATGGTTCTTTCTTTAAGCCGGACTGGCAGAATGAGAACTATGAAACACCGGATTATGGCAAAGAGCTGGTTAGCAGCTCTTACGACCGTGAAAAATGGAACCGTGCATTGACTGCGTGTCAGGAAGCTCTGACAGCTGCTAAAGCAGCTGGTCATGCCCTGTTCGATATTGATACAGCTAACAAGAAAGCGGAACGTGACGGAGTAGAATTACCTTTTATCCCAGGTAAGGAAGAAGACACACCGGAAAATGAGGAATTCAAAGAGCGTGTCCGTATGTTCCAGTATCTGATTACTGCCAATGAAGGGGACAATAACAAAGAAATTATCTGGGGACAGCGTATTGACTCAGATGTGAATAATGGTGGAGAAGCTACCGACTCTCGTTTGCCGAACCGTGTAGTGAAGAAAAGTGATGGAAGTTGGGCAGGCGGTTGGGCAGGTCTGGCACCTACCTTGTACGCTGTGCAACACTTTTATACAGAGAATGGAGAACTTCCGGAACAGGACAGTGATTTTTATCCGAAGTCAGAATGGTATACCCGTTTTTATGAAGGAACTTCGAGTCCCGAACTCGCAACTAACGGGCTGGATAGTGAAGATGTGAAGAATGATATCATCAAACTGAATGCCAAGCGTGAAGCTCGTTTCTATGCATGGATTGCTTTTGATGGTTGCGAGTATGCAAAGAAAATCAATAATGGTAATCCACTTTGGCTGAATTTCAAAAACACCAATACCAATGGATGGCGTTCTTCCGATTCACGCAATATAGCAGGTACCGGTTATTTGTCGAAGAAGTTTATTGATCCGAATATACGTTTCAGTGCAAGTGGAACCCGTAGCCATACTCCTTCAAGACGTCCGTTTATCCGTATGGCGGAACTTTATCTGAATCTGGCAGAATGTTACGCAGCATTGGACGATACACCGAATGCTATTGAGAATCTGAACGTAATCCGCAAACGTGCCGGAGTCAGAGACCTGGAAACAGCTGACCTGACAGATATGAATATAACGGAATGGGTACGCAATGAACGCTTTATTGAGTTGTACGAAGAAGGACACCGCTATTATGACTTACGTCGTTGGGCAATTGCTCCACAAATGCTTAAAGCAGGACTCCGCTATGGTTTGAACGGACTAGCTCTAAACCCGAATTTCGAGGAATTCAACACACCAACTCAGATTGACCAGCCTTTTAAATGGGACGATCGGTTGTATCTGCTTCCGGTATGGTCGAGAAGTGATATGGATGAACTTTACAGTAATCCGCAGATGGTGCAGGCACCCGGTTATTAATCATCTAAAAACAATGCATTATGAAAATAAGAAATACATTATTGTTGGCGGGAAGCCTGCTTTTATTGGGTGCCTGCGATGAATCAAAATATGATCTGGACAGCTTGGTCCCGGAACAGTATCATAAGATATTGTATGTGAATAATAGTGGTAAACAGGAAGTGACTTTGTATGATACGGGGGAGAGCTATGCATACACTTTTTCAATATTCAAATCGGGAAGTGAACCCAGTCTGACTGCCAGCGCAGATATTTATGTGTTGACACAGGAAGAACTTGACAACGAGTATAGTGATCCTGAGGCTGTAAACTATAAATTGATAGGTACAGACTGTTATTCGATAGAGTCGACCCATCTGGATTTTTCGGCTACCGACCGTTATAAACCGGTTACGGTGTCATTGGACCCAGAGAATATTAAGTCTATGATAACAGCCAATCCGGATGCGGTATGGGTATTGCCTTTGCAGGTTGTAAGTGAAAATGACTCTGTAAATAGTGAGAAGAATGAGCTGTTTCTGCAAATAACCGGAGTCATCACCCCGTCTTTTGGATTTGAAAGTTCGGCTGTATCTGTGAAGGAGTATAGTTATGGTTCTGCTGTTACCGAAAAAGTCGCTTTGGGGCTTGATACGGAAAATAGCTGGGAGATAAACTGTGAGTTTGCTGTAGACGATGCATATCGCACAGCTTATAATACAAAGAATAAGACTATATTTCAGGCTTTGCCGGATGGCAGTTATTCTTTTCAGGATCAGATGACTCTTTCTCCCGGTACTACGAATACGGAATTGGCTGTCACGATAAACACTGATCAGTTGGAACCGGGTGATTATATGTTACCTATCCGTATTGAATCGGTTTCTATATTTGGTATCTCTTCAACCAATGATGTGTATCCTTTGACTATTCGTATTCTTGGTCCGCTGTTAGATCGTACGAGTTGGACGATAGAGGCCAATACACAAGAACCGAGTGGTGAAGGTTCCGGAAATGGTGTGCCTTCATGTGCATTGGACGGCGATCTTTCGACTTACTGGCATTCGTCCTGGCAGAGTGGTACCCATGCTTTACCTCATGAGTTGATTATTGATACCAAAGAGTCATATACATTTACTCAGTTTGGTCTGGTACAAAGACAACATGATAGTTATATGGATGCGGGTACAGGAGTCTTTTATGTGAGTGATGATAAGGTAAACTGGACAGAAGTCGGAACGTTCACTATGAAGAAAATTCATGCTACTCAGAACTTTACTTTGGAGACTCCGGTACAAGGCCGTTATTTCAAGGTACAGATTACACAAAGTAACAGAGACCTCAATACTTCTTTGGCAGAGATATATGCATATGGGTTGTGATTCAAATCATGAATCTTAAAAGGTTATCAGTTGTTTTAGATTGCTTTTATAAATATGGCAGGCGGAAAATATCCGCCTGCCTATATTGACTATTAAATATTTGATATGATGAAGAATAGACTAAAAGGTTTCGCTTTTATGTTGACGACAGTTGTTTCGTCGCTGACTGCACAGAATGTGGTTGTTAACGGACCTGATGGTAAGTTGCAGGTCACGGTTTCGTGTCCGGAAGAAGGCAAGGCATCCTACTCTCTTGTTTATAACGGAAAGCAGATGCTCGAATCTTCCCCGTTGGGGTTGGAAACGAATTTGGGTAGTTTTGTCAAAAGAATGAAGCTGATCGGACATCAGGAGAAGCAGATTGATACCGTTTATACTCAGTCGCGCATAAAATTTTCCCGCATACACTATCGTGCTAATGAACTGGTTTGCTATTTCTCTAATGATAAGGGGCAGAAAGTGAATGTAACGTTTCGGGTGAGCAACAATGATGTAGCTTTCCGGTATACATTGCCTCGTCAGGGAGAGACAGGAAGTGTTGTAGTGAATAGCGAAGAAACGGGATTCCGTTTTCCTGCCGGAACTACCACCTTTCTTTGTCCGCAGAGTGATCCTATGATTGGCTGGAAACGGACGAAACCTAGTTACGAAGAAGAGTACAAGGCAGATATCCCGATGGATGTGCGTTCACAATATGGACATGGATATACGTTCCCTTGTTTGTTTAAAATCGGGGAAAATGGTTGGGTGCTTGTCAGTGAGACGGGAGTGGACAGCCGCTATTGCGGTTCACGTCTGAGCGATGTCACAGAGGGAAGTCTTTATACAGTTACCTTTCCTATGCCTGAAGAGAACAATGGTAATGGAACGGTAGAACCGGCTTTCTCTTTACCCGGTTCTACTCCTTGGCGTACTATTACTGTGGGGGAAACATTGAAGCCTATTGTGGAAACGACTGTCCCGTGGGATGTAGTCGAACCGCTGTATGAAACGGAACACCAATATCGTATGGGACGGGGAACATGGAGTTGGATAATCTGGCAGGATGGTAGTATTAACTATGATGATCAGGTGCGCTATATCGATCTGGCTGCAACTATGGGTTACGAATATGTACTGATAGATAATTGGTGGAATACGAATATCGGTTATGAGCGTATGGGGCAACTTATTAAATATGCACAGAGTAAGAAGGTGGATATGTTTTTGTGGTATAGTTCCAGCGGCTATTGGAATGATATCGAACAAGGGCCTACGAATTTGATGGATAACCCTATTGCCCGTAAGCGCGAAATGAAATGGTTGCAAAGTCAAGGAGTAAAAGGTATTAAGGTCGATTTCTTCGGCGGTGACAAGCAGGAGACAATGCGTTTGTACGAAGCTATATTGAGTGATGCCGATGATCATGGGCTGATGGTTATCTTCCACGGTTGTACTTTGCCGCGTGGCTGGGAACGGATGTATCCCAATTATGTAGGCAGTGAAGCGGTGCTGGCTTCGGAGAATATGATTTTCAATCAGCATTTCTGTGATGAA
>ERZ779649.1044-NODE-1044-length-17181-cov-3.743139_pt1 | contig 17181 bp, 22 predicted proteins | sample MGYA00511882_ERZ779649 | MGnify/ENA primary metagenome ERZ779649 (study PRJEB29588, sample SAMEA2157793) | human gut metagenome | biome: human gut; feature: human-associated habitat; material: faeces | place: Denmark | collected 2008/2010 ... | reverse complement strand
GCGTCGCTTTGCAGCGCCGCACCAAAAACATACGGATATCTTTTGGCATTGGAAAGTCAAAATTGGCAGCCGGCTGCATAGGCCTTCCTGCCTGGCTAGGGCTGTTTGAAACCCCACAACACTATTATTATACTGTACCGTGTCCTGCATCGTCAATCAAATTAACGGCAATCCGTCTAAAATCAGATGGATGCACAGTTTGGATTATGGCCATTTCGTACAATTTGCGGATTGTAAACCAATAGAAAATCTGCTATTTTATAAACACAGAAAGAAAGGTGAGTCCGATGTACCAGTAACCCTCAAATCTGTAGAAATCGGAGGTAACCAATGATGGTAGAGCCCAAGACTTACATAGAATGACCCTTGACTGCGGAACACGAAAGCAGTCAAGGGCCATTCTTATATGCTGGCTCCTGCGTGCAGCAGGGGCTTTTTTCATGTCTGCGGGAAACCTCATTCATCGGCGCGCAGAAGTGCCTGTGTCTTGAGCAGCGCACTCATCAAGGCACGGTGATCTTCCCACTCTTCCCACCAGAGCGGCTTTAGGGCGAGCAGCATTTGTTCGGCCCATTGCAGCTCCGATTTTTGCAAACAGCCCCGTTCCAATCCGACTTGAAACCGTGCAAGCTCATCTCTGACAAGGTCTGATGCGGAGTCACGATTCAAGTAACTGCTGAGAAAGCCGCCTAAAACAGCGGATTCTTCCTGCGTATAAAACAATATTCTTCCCCTCCTATCGCACACGAGGGGTATTCTACCACAGACTGTTCGGATTGAGAAGTGTGCATTTTTGAAGGCTCCGATCTGCCACACAAAAAAGCCTGTCGCAAGCGATGCAGGCGCCACCTTTAGACTGGAAAGGATACGACCATGAGCGAACATAACCATACCGGACTGGATGAGGCAGCTTCTGTTGCATCCAATACCATGCAGGCAGTACGGACCGGCAAGGCCATTTCCGCCGCGGCAAAGGGCGCTGCGGCAGGCGGGCCCTATGGAGCTGCCATAGGAGCAGCATTGTCCGCACGAAAGCATATCGGGAAAATAGCGGCGGCCGCGCTGGTGTTACTGGCTCTGCCGCTGCTTTTTATTTTGCTCCTGCCGGGGCTTGCCTTCGGAAGCCTGACGGATAGCGGAGCGTCTGGAGCAGCCGGGCAGCCGATCCTCAATGACAATGCAGCCATTACGGAAAATATGAACCAAGCCGCCTTTGCAATCAACCAAATTCTCGGAGAAGGTATTGAGAATGTGAAGGAACGCATCGCCAGTGATTTTGCCGGGACCGATGGAGACCACTATGAAATAATCAATCCCTATGAGGGGAACCCTATCAACAACACCAACCTCTTCATCTCGCAATACTGCGCGGCGAAAGAATTGGACTTTGCCTCCATCGCCCTTGCCGATATGGAGCAGATCCTGCGTGCTGGTCTTACGCACCTTTACAGTTTCAGTCGGACACGGGAAGTACGTACCATCCCTGCGGAAGAGGATGGTGCAGATGACACAACAGAAATATGGTACATCTACACGATTCGCTATAACGGCGAAGCCTACTTTGCTGATACCATCTTCGCACTGACCGATAAGCAAAAAGAGTTGGCGGAAAATTACGCCGAAAACCTCAGCCTGTTTCTCGGCGATGGTCTGTTTCAATATGCTCCTTCTACCAACACCATTACGGCTCTTGGCAATGTGCGCTTCACCGATGGCGCAACAGATGTCGTTTATTTCAACCAATTGGATGAACGCTATGCCAATCAGCCTTATGGCACCGATCCTATCGGCGGATACGGCTGTGGACCAACTTCTATGGCTATTGTGGTCTCCTCGCTGACCAGCGAGACAGTTGACCCGGCTCAAATGGCGCGGTGGGCATATGAGCACGGTTATTGGTGCAGTAAAAGCGGTTCCTATCATACCCTTATCCCCGGTGCGGCGCAGGCGTGGGGACTTTCTGTTGAAGGGTGTACCGCCTCGGAGCCGCAGCGCATTTTGGATGCTCTCGCAGACGGAAAGCTGGTCGTAGCCCTGATGACCAAGGGGCATTTTACGAAGTCCGGACATTTCATCGTGCTGCGGGGCGTCCAAGACGAAAAAATCCTTGTGGCTGATCCCGCCAGCTACCGGCGTAGTCAAAAAGCCTGGGACTTGTCCATCATTCTGAACGAGGCCAGCAGACGAGCGGGTGCCGGCGGGCCGTTTTGGATCATCGGCTGAAACTGCTGACAAATATAGCAAGAGACACCTCATCTCTGAGGTGCCTCTCTAACAATGCCTTGGTCTGACGCCAACACATGACGCTTACAATCTCTTGCAGATTACAAGGACTTATTTTGGTACTTTGATTTTAACATGAGTTCTCATGTTTGTCAACTTCTTAAACTCATATTTTATTCTGTGTAAATGCCACTAAGCCACGGACGCAGGAATTCTCCCAAGCCAAACTGGTACGCACCGTGGACTTATATAGTGGCATCATATAGTATGCTCCTCTACACGCCTAATATGTGCAAGTGGGAAAAAGAACTCTTTTTGGTTGCATAGAAGTGGTCGAAGCACTTCGATATTTGCCTTGGCAGCCGGATCGTTCTTTTTATAGGCACGATAGAATGTGTTTGCAAGAAAATCTGCAAACTGTATTAGATTTCTCTTTTTTGAATCCAAATACTGAACCGCAATTTCTCCATCGCAAATTGGATCTTCAATATTATATTCTGTATTCAAATATTCTCCCAGAGTAAACTTCGCACCTGTTGCGACATTCCGTTCATCCACAAAAAGCGAAAGCTGTTTTGCACCATAAAACTTACTTCTGCTCTTGTAGTATTTGGACAAATACCGTGCAATTAAGAAATTAAAAGCTCTGGATGATGACTGCTTCAATCTGTTTTCAGCAGCTTTCAAATCGAGAACAACAATTCCCAATTCTAATTCTTCGGCACATTTTTCAACAAACGCCTCATAAATTGGAGCTTTCCTTGCCTCACTCATGTGCGACCCTTTTATTTCTTTTGTGAGTCGTAACTCTTCTAATTCTGCCTTGGTTAGTTGCTTCAATCTGCGCTTTGTAAAGACTTTCTTTACAAGCTTTTCGTTGCTTGTGAATGCCATGCCAATAACGAAGAAATCCGGCGCATCCAATTCACCCTTTTGAATTACCCCCGATTCGTCAATGAATACGCTTATTTCTTCCACGTCATAGTCCTCCTAAATCTGTCTTTTTAATACAGTATAGTCAGAATTGCGTTGTTCCGCAAGTCATTGCGAGCATTTTAGTAATATGTAACGAAAAATAAAAAAGCAGCGAGAATTTTCTGACTGGAAGCCTTCCTTTAGAACAACGACCTATATCCATCATTCTGAACGAGGCTAGCAGACGTGCCGGCGCCGGCGGGCCGTTCTGGGTCATTGGGTGAACTGCTGACAAATATAGCAAGAGACACCTCATCTCCGAGGTGCCTCTCTAACAATGCCACGATGAAATAATCTAATCAGTGTTCATTTTCGTTCAGGATTTCCAGCATCTCTTTTGGCGTCACCACATAGGGCTTGACCGGGAAATGCTTAATGTTGCCCGTTACGAGATAAGCATCGGTAGTTTCTCTTGCCTCCATAACCACCTCATAGAAAATTGCATCATCGGGATCGGGGACATAGTCCTCAATCGTGGCAGCGTCCAAAAAGATACCCCGCTTAATTAAGCCTGTCAGCGCAATTTCAATGTCCCGGCGGTCAAACTTAAATTTAGGGCGGTGCAGAACATCGTTGTATTCATCCAGAATGTCCTCATGCAGCAGAGGAATCACACGCCCCGCAAGAGCTTCTTGCAGAATCATACCGGGAACGGAGGAAATGTTAAACAGAGCGGAAACCACTACATTCGTATCAAGTACAACATAGTATTTCATGGTTACGCTCCGTTCCGAGCATTTCTTGACGCACGGTCAGCACGGGACGCTGCAATTTCAGCATTGATCTCATCCAGCGACATATCGGCCGTGCCGTTCTGCTGTGCGGCTTCACTCAGGCTTTGCACGGCGCGGATCGCCCGCTCAGCTCTGTATTCCTGCTTGGGCAGCGTCATGGAAAAGGGAACGCCATTTACCACGACAGAGCGTTTCAAAAACATTCGGATAGCGGTGGGAAGGTCGATGCCGAGTTCATCGTAGACAGCGGCAGCCTTAGCGCGGAGATCTTCGTCAACACGCACCTGCATAACACTTGTAGCCATAAAAGCACTCCTTTCAAATATGATTGTATTGGTTTACAATACAATCATATTCTATTATATGTAAAAAGTCAAGACTTAGCCCTTGTATGTCACTCGAAGTAATTCCCACGAGGCCAGCAGGCGTGCAGGTGCCGGCGGGCCGTTCTGGATCATTGGATGAAAAGAGCAGGCCATACCCTGCAACCTTTTAGGTACGGCCTGCTTATTTCGAATTTGTTTTGCGGGATAAACGAGATGCCATTGGTCTATCTATTACCCTATTACCGAAAGAGTTTTAACACCGTGAGTTATCTGATCATTACTCAAAGAAATTTCCGCATAACACGCATATAGTCTCGCTTCCCATGAAAGACTGCCAAAACATATGCCCTGCTCTCATTCCTTTCATACCGATAAAAAAGAAGATAGTCTTTATAGGTGAGGAACCGAAACTCACTGCACTTTAAGATATAGTCTCTGGGAATCGCCCCGCTTTCTGGAAATGTTTCGAGGATTTTTGTTTCTTCCTGAAGCTCTTTCACAAAGCGGATGGCGAATTGCTTATCTTTTGACCGTTCAGCAAGGTACATAGCAATCTCACGCAGATCTGACTTTGCTGTATCGGTGAATATGACTTGGCATTTCATATTTCCAAAGTCTCCAGTTCACCGAGGATGTCGTCAAAAGCAGCATCGGCGGGCTGTACCCGACCGAGCTTAATGTCATCCATCGCTTGAGCAAGATGCGCATACATAGAGACTCTGGCTTCCAGTTCATTGATATAGTGAAGCTGATCCTGAAAATCGTCGTGACTGAGAAGGACCGTATCTTCCTTGCCGTTTACTGTAATTGCAACAGGGTTCTGTCTTGTAAGCGCGGATATCTGCGCATAATTTGTACGAATGTCTTTAGATGGACGAATCGAAATATTTGGACTCACAGTATCTTTGCCTCCAAATCATTTTGTAGTCATATTATATCCCAATTATGCCACCAAGTCAATGAGAACCTGATATTCATATGGAGAATTCGTTAGATACCCCATGCATTCCCCCTCCTATCCCTAAGTGAACAGCCATGAGCAAAACTCCAAAAGAGTAGTAATTGCAATGGTTCCCGGCCATGGCTGAAGCCGAAAATCACTCATATGATATAGAAAGCGGAGCCCCTTTTTGGTAAAATTGACTTGAGAGAAAACCAACCAGAAAGGGGCTGGCCGCTATCTACCGACAGGAAATCATTCAGTATGTGACGCTCTTTACATCCCAAAGCGCCGCCATGTTTTATGACAAGCTTTTCAGCAGCTTGGACTTCACGCTGCGCAGGGCGACACAACCGATGATTTGATCGCAAAAGCAAACGAGATCAATCCGCAGGCTTCCAAGCGCGAGCTGGATATGCTTTTGTCTACGGGTGAGCAGATTTCCATTGCGCTGTGCGCCATGGCGATGGAAAAGCGCGGCCTTCCGGTCGTTTCTCTGACGGCTTGGCAGGTGGGAATTCAAACCAATAACACCTATACCGATGCGCGCATCCGAAAAATTTCCAAGGAGCGCATTCAAGCGGAACTGGACAAGAGAAATATTATTATCCAGATGATTGCTACATCCGAGATTCGTATTTCGGTATTGGTGAACAAGGACGATGCAAACCGCGCCATCAAAGTGGTGCACGATAAGTTCTTCGGCAACGAGGACTGACCGATCGGTCTTTCCTTTTTTGAAGCAGCGTGTTATGCTATAGAAAATAGTGTAACGCGCTGCTTTTTTTCAGCAGGCGGAAGGAGTTGGAAACGATGATCTATCACTGCGAGGATCACACCTGTAATTATTGGGATGAAGGCGAAAAGCTGCCGGAGCGCTGTCCGCAGTGCGGCCGGAAATTGCTGCGCGCCAACGAGGCCGATATGACCGGAGATGATTGGACGGCTTTAGGCAACACCCTTTGGGATGCAGAGGCATCGGATAAAAAGCGCATGGTGGATTGTTTTCGGAAAGCTGCATATCTCGGCAGCGCATGGGGCGTATGCAATCTGGGCATCTGCATGGAGCAGGGAAACGGCGTGGAGGCGGATCCGGTTCAGGCTTTTTGGCTTTATCAGCAGGCGGTGGAAATGGGGAGCCTGAATGCGGTGTGCTGCTTGGGCGTGTGCTATGAATACGGCATTGGCACGGCTCCGGATGCGGAAAAGGCTGCCGAGTTATACCGCAAGGCGGCGGAATACGGTTCGCCCCGCGGACAGATGCTGCTCGCCCACGCCTTCCACGACGGGATCGGCGTGGAAGCCGACGCTGCCGAGGCCGTGAACTGGGTGCGCGCGGCGGCGTATCAGCGTTACGGTGAAGGTATGCACCGGCTGGGCGTATGCTATGAATACGGCGACGGCGTGGAGCAAAACTGGGAGCGTGCTGTGCATTGGTTCCGCGAGGCGGCAGAGAGTGGCGTGAGCGCGGCAATGGCGGATCTGGGATACTGCTATGAAAAGGGCTGCGGCGTGGAGCAGAGTTGGGAGCAGGCCTTTTCCTGGTATCGCAGAGGTGCGGAGTGCGGCTATCCGGTTAGCATGAGCAATCTGGGCTTGTGCTATAAAAGGGGATATGGCGTGGAGCAGAATTGGCAGGAAGCCGTAAAATGGTATGAGCAGGGCGCACAGTGTGGCCATTTGCAATCCATGAATAATCTGGCATGCTGCTACGAGGACGGCGAAGGCGTGGAACAAAATATGACGGAAGCGATCCGTTGGTATACTGCTGCCGCCGAGGGCGGAAATGCTGATGCCATGCATAATCTCGGCTGGCTTTACGACCACGGCGAAGGCGTGGAACAGGATATGAAAAAGGCAATTTGCTGGTACGAACGAGCAGCAGAGCAGAACCACCCGGCTGCCATGAATAGCCTGGGCGAATGTTATGCGATGGGACGGGGCGTGCCGCGGGATTTGGAAACGGCCATGGAATGGTATCGCCGCGCGGCGGAGCTGGGCGAAGCCATGGCGGATTACAACATGGGATGGCATTTGGAGCAGGCAGGGAAGCTGTCTGAGGCGTATGCCCATTACCGCAAAGCTGCCGATGGGAATGACGACAGCGCCTGGTGGGCGTTGGGGCGTTTTTATGAAAACGGCGTCGTCGTTGCGCAGGACGGAAAGGAAGCGCGCCGCTGCTATGAAACTGGCGAGAAATTGGGCAGTGTGAAATGCAAAATGCGCTTGGCGCGCTGCAAGCTTTTGGGTATCGGCGGCCGCAGGGCAAAGAAAGCCGGTTTGGATCTATGCCGTCAGGCGTTGGAATTGGCAAAGGAGAGCAGCGAAAAAGAGGATTACGGCTATGAAGCCGAAATGAATCTTTTGCGGCGTACCATTGCGGAAAACGAATCATAAAGGACGAAAAAAGGGACGCTTCGGCGCAATGTCATGATGCCGGGGTCAAAAGTATAGGAAATTTCTGAAAATGGAATAGTTCGCAGCCAACCTTACCACCCCCAAATCTATTGTGTTATAATGGTTATAGATTTGAAGGGTGGTAAGGTTTATGTCATTTAAAGTAAACAGCAGCCAGCAAATATCTTTCAATGACAGTGTATTTTCACTTACTGCTCGCGAAAAAAAGTACTTGATAATTCATGGGCGAAAATATTTGCGGATGAGATTTTTCCCAATATTGATGAACTATCCGAATAAGATTCTTGATGATTTGAAGCACTATACAGATTCAAACGACTATAACAGAATTTTCTATCATCAGCTGAATGATAATATGGAGCAGATTATACAGGCTTTGCTGAGTGATAGTGATAAGTTGCTTGAACTATGCGGAACAGACTACGAAGAAGTTACTGAGTACCAACTGTTTTTGAGGTGCCTTTCAGACCAGACTGTTGTTGAGAATGGCAAACGAAGACTCCGTACAAAGGAAGACGGAACAATGAATTCAACAGCGTTACAGAATCCGTCTGATCCAGATGCCACATATCGCAACAAGGCCGGTAAACTTCACAGAGGATATGTTGCAAACCTTGAAGAAACCGTTGATAAAAACGGATCAGTCGTGACCGATTATCAGTATGACAAGAACATCCATACTGACAGTCAAAATGTGAGAGTTTAGCCAAAATTGATTGAATTTTAGAAGTTTTTGATTGCTTTTATTTGAGAGTTAGCCTGAATTTGAGAGAATAAACACACAGCCAAAGGAAAAGTAGCGAGCATTTTGAACATCAAGCGTACACGCCCCCGAAAGGCGTGCGTTTGGTGTTTTCTTCTTTCATCCGGCGAATTTTCGTTCGGAGGCTAACTCTCATGGTAATACCATGGTGCAGCCGCTTCGGCTATTTATAAAATGTGGTCTTCTTGAATCAGCAGAATATCATCCCGGCCATCGGCCTGGTCGAGCATCCGCTGCGTAAACCCGCTCTTGGAAAACAGCCCGTACAGCACCTTATACCCAGGGAAAGCCGTGCGCAGCTCCGAAGACTTTTTCACCTTTTCCTCCAGTTCATAATAGACCGTCGCATCCACCGGCTTATTGTGGTACTTGCACTCCCCGGCGAATACCTGCTTCTTCTGGTGATCTACCGCCATCACATCGATCTCCGTATCGCCGTTGATGCCACCCGGCCAGTAGGAGCCGATGCGGGAGGGCACGAAGTCCACCGCCTTGTTCCGGCACAGGGAGGCAAAGATATCTTTGCAGACGTCCTCGTAGGAGAAGGCAACGAATTTCTGAATAAAGTCCTTCTCCAACTCGTCCAGAACGATCTGCTGATTGTCCAGTTCCAGCTCTCCCTTGTAGGGATAGACATAACGGAACCAGAAGCGGATGAAATTATCTGAAATGAAGTAGAGGCCCTTTCGGGACTTCTCCGGATTTTTCTCCGTAACCGGTGTTGCCTTTTTCAGAAAGTCCAGATCGATCAGCGTGGAGAGGTAGGGCGTCAGCGAGGATGTCTCCATGCCCAGGGCGCCCGCGATTTTGCCCAGCTTGTGATTGCCGTCCGCAATAGCGCGAATGATGGAAAAATAGCTGTTGGCGGACTGTACCTCGTCTTTCAGCAGGAAGTTCGGTTCCTCATAGAGAAATCCATTCTTGGACAGTACAACTTCCTGGATCTGACGGTAGAGGTCTTCTCCCGGTTCAAAAAACTCCAGATATTTCGGGACGCCGCCCGTTACGGAATACTGCTCCACCGCCTGGGAGAACGGCTGCCCCTGCACGGCATAGAGTTCTGTAAACGGCAGCGGCTTCAAGCGGATCTGCGCGCTGCGCCGGCCATAGAGCGGACTATCGTGAGAAAGTGCGTGTTTCTGCATCATGCTGAGCAGTGACCCGCAGAGGATCAGCATAATATTACTGTCCTTCAGGATCTCGTCCCAGGCATTTTGCAGAATGGACGGAAAGGCTGCGTTCGTCTTAACCAAATACGGAAACTCGTCAATGACCAGCACCTTCTTTTCCTCCGGCCGGTAGTTGGCGATCTCCCGGAACAGATCCAGCCAGTCCGTGAAAGTGACCCGCTGCAGCATGGAATTTCCAGTGACCCGGGCTACCACGCCGGCAAGACGCTTCATGCTCTGGGACTCCACTTCCTCTGTCGCAAGGAAGTAAAATGCCTGCTTGTCTTTAATGAATTCTTTGATCAGCGTTGTCTTTCCGATACGGCGCCGGCCATAGATCACAACAAAGCCGCCATCCCGACGAAACTCCTTTTCCAGCGTGTTCAATTCTTCTTTTCGTCCGATAAACTTCACCTGTGCCACCTCCAACATCTGCAGCTTATTATAATAAACTATATTATGATAATTTAGTTTATATTATATGCAATTTTTCAAAACTGTCAAGCGGTCTGCTATGAGCGGGCCGCTTTTTCTATTCTTTACAAAAAGTTCAAATTTCAAGGGGACGATATCCCCCTTGAGCGGCGCGTAATACTATGAGGGATTTTTAAGGAGGCTCCCATGGATCAAATCAAACGAAACCTGTATGAACTGCTGTTCAGCTGCAAAGGAAACTGGCGTAACGCCATTTATGTCCCCTGTGGGCCGTGCCCGCATCCCTGCAAGGTTGACCGCTCCGGCTGTCTCGCGGCGATCCGACAGGATGGCACACCGCTGCTCGTCGGCGTTCGAGAGTTTGAAGAAGAAACCGGGGAGCGAATCGATCCGGGAGAATGCATCGGAACACTCAGCAAGGACGCCTTCTCATCCCTCTTTTCCAGATACCTGACCTGGGAAATGAGCAGTTCTGAGCAGTGTCCGATGGAATACCTTGTGAGTTCATCACCTTGCACCCTCGTTCTAAAATATCAGAAACAGAAAGGAGATTGACATGAAACGAATCAACATCACTTGCCCTGCCTGTGGTTCCAGGGCGTATCTTCGCCCGGCCAGCGTGGTCTACGGTGACAAGGCCCCGGACCCCGATGCCAAATACTATGTCTGCGGACGGTACCCCGCCTGTGACTGCTATGTGGCCGCGCACCGGAAAACGATGCTTCCCATGGGGACGCTGGCGGATAAGGCCCTGCGGAAAAAGCGGCACGATGCGCATGTGGCCCTGGACAGTCTCTGGAAGAATGGCATCATGAGCCGGAAGGAAGCCTACCGCCTGCTGCAGCTGTCTATGGGGCTTCCCGCCGAGGAGGCGCATATCGCTAAATTCTCCGCCGCGCGCTGTGACGAGGTCATTGCGCTCAGCCGTAGGTTTCGCGCCGCCGCAGTCAAAGCGGCATAGCAAACATTAGAAAGAAGGGAACTTATGAACGTAAAATTCACTCTGAACGATCTCCAGCGCCAAAGAGTGGAGGATCACCTTGCGCTGGTGGAACAGGTGCTTCGCCGCAGCATCAAGACCAATGAGACGGTGGACGGCATGGGACATGATGATCTGTACCAGGAAGGCTGTATCGCACTTTGCCGCGCGTCGGTTTCATACCGGGAGGAAATGGGAGCATTTCCTGCTTACGCCAGAACCGTTATCCGAAATTATTTGCTGGATCGCTGCCGTGAGATCCAATCTGCGCGAAAAAATCTGCCGCTGGTATCTCTGGACGCATTTGCCGAGATGGGGGTGCCGGAGCCGGTCAGCCCTTTTCATACGGAGGATCTGATCTCTGACGTTTCCTCCTCTACCCTGCTCTCCCATTTCAGGAACCGCTACCACGGCACCGCCCGGCTTGGGATTGAAGCGATGGAGCTGCGGGTCAGAGGCTACAGCTGTGCGGATATCGCCAAGCTATATCAAAAGAAACCAAACTACATCGGAGCCTGCATCTCACGGGCGGCGGAAAAGCTGCGCCGGGAGCGGCTCGTGCGGGAGTTCTACATCGCCTGCACGGAACAGGATCTCAAGAGTGCATAAGGAGGAAATTCGTATGGCAGAAAAAACACTTTATACGGCATTGGGACATTTCCGCTGCCGGCACGATAAGGGGCGGCGTTATCCGGTCATCCTCATGGATCACCATGAGTTTGGAATGGACCCGCAGGAGATGACGCTTTGGACGGCCCTGTGCTGGCGGCTGACAGAACGGCAGCGTGCAGAGGACTTTTATGAACAGCTCTCCAACGGAATGGAGCTTTTCCCCCGGCGTAGCTTTTCAGACTGCCTTGACCGGCTCGTAACACGGGGGCTTGTTGCCAAGGGCAGCGGCACGACGGATTTTGACGCGCTCTATGACCTTCTCGGCGGGCTTTATGTTGTTCCCATCTCAAGCAGCTTTCCCCTGAAGGTGGTGACCTTTCTGAAACTGCTGCGCAGCGGAACGGCTCCTGGGTCGGCTTCAGCGCTCTTTCGGCGGGATCGGCGCACAGAGCCGGAACGGCACATTATGGCCCTCAGCCGCAGCACACCGCTTTCCACGGCGGAACTGGTTCGATGCGTGGAACGCGGCGTCCCGGATACCGCCAGCGACCTGCAAATGCTTGATTTGTTGTACGGCGATCAGGAGACGACCAGCGACAACATCGTATCGGAAATGCGGACTGCCGTATGCTGCCAGGCTGTACCTCCGCAAGCAGGTCATCTTTGAGAGGGCCTGTGCATGAGCGGGTTTGAAAACTGGCCCGCTCCGATCCTGCGGCGGTGGCTCTTATCCGCCGCCGCAGGGCCGGTCATTTTCCTGATAGGGCTGGCAGGCCGCATTGCCCTGCACGACCCAACGCTTCTGACGCTCAGCACCTTATTGGCATCCTGTATGGTCGTTCGATGTATTCTGCTGTTTCAAGCGATTCGTCATGGGGACTATGAAACGGTGGAGGGCGTGTGTGTCACCATCAGGCGAGCACCCCTGGGCGGTCACCAGCGTATCCGGCTGATGGATGAATCCGGCACTGCGCATGACCTCCTGCTGGATCGGCGCCAAAGATTTTTGATTGGCAACAGCTACCGCGTCTATCTTCAAAGCCCTCCCGGAGCCGAGCTGCCGGGAGTAAGGATACCCCGTGGCGCGTTGCTGGGGCTGGAGGAGATTGAGGAGTGCCGAGTTGAATCGGAGATAGGCGGTCAGCCTGCCGCGCCGGAAGACCCAAATATCGCAGACATGGAGGAATTCAATGAGTAAGCATAAAAAGAGAAAGCATAAGAGAGTTGCGGATCCCTATGATGACTATATGCAAAAGCGCCATGCATACTGGGCGGCCTGTGCGAAAAAGGGAGAACTGACCGAAAAGCAAGTTCACACCTGCGATGAACTGGAGATGTTCGTCTCTGCGGTGATCGTATTTAGTGACATCTCCCCCAAAGATACCGAACTATTTGAACGGGCATGGAGCTTTCGGGACGTTTTCCTCCGGTTTGCCTGCCAGCCGGAGGACGATCTGGAGCCTTCCTTCTATTTCCATGAGGAAGAACACACGCTTTACGTCCTTGCCGGACCGCGAAACGGATCGTCCGGAGCGCTCACAGAGGGTATGTTCTCATCCGTCCTGTTTACGGAGGAACGGATCTTTCTCTTTGACAGCATGGTTGCGGATGAATTACAGAAACAATTATCGCCGGAGGCTGCTTCTTCCGGATTCTATCCGATGGTTATGCAGGCACCGCTGCAAAATGTGGAGAGCGTTACCTTCCGCCCAGCGTGCCCCCTGTTTCCTAACGGTTCCGTCGTTGTCCGCTTTCGGGTGAGTGATGTGTTCCTCACAAAAGCTTCTGCATTTGCCGAAATCATGGATAAACGAGATCCTAAAATTGCAGAGAAGATTCGGAACGACTTCTCACCAATTTGGGAGAGTGAACTTGGCATGCCTTGCGCCCACGCTCGGCAGGACTACCGTGCGCTCATGCCCACGTTGGAGCATCTGGCGGAGCTCGGCGATTTCCGCATTGAGGATCATCTTCTCAAGGACACTTGATGCCGCTACCTTGAGAACATCTGCCTCAAAAAACAACAAAGCGGCGCTCAACTTGTTACAGCCAAACGCCGCTATCGTTTCTATCGTTATAATATGCCGATTATTGCAACGATTAAGCTGCCTTCACTGATTTATCAGAATAACCGTCAAGTCATTCTGACAATCTGTACCTAACCGCAGGACCAGAACCGGTTTTAATAATCTTCTTCTCTGCAATCAATTCGTTCAAGGCGCAGATAGCCGGGAATTTGGAACTACCGAGCACAGCTTCAATCTCTTTCCGGCTAACCTCTCCGTGCCGTTGGATAAACCTCAGTGCTTTTTCCGAATTACTCTCACCATCATGCGCTACTGAAATGATTTTGGGCAGAACCACAACAAAGGATGCAGGAGCAGGCGCAAAAACAGGTTTATCAGGATAATCCGCATAGCTCTCCATGATGCGCTGGATACCTGTGCCGTAACTTTCGATCAATTCCAGACGATAGAAAATATTCGCAAGCACCATATTTCTGGATTGTGACACGCCGCCCATCACATCCTTTATCGTCAGCCCTTTCACTAGCCCGCCAAGCGAAACAAACTCGATTCTGTCATCATAGATATTGATCAGTGTGCTTCCTGAATAATCGTAGTCCCGATGAATGATGGTATTCATCAGCGCTTCGCGGAGTGCATAGGGAGGATAGTCGGGATGATCAGTCCTTTTTAACCCTTCGATGGTCGAATTCAGATTGTTGTTGAGGCTCAAAAACTCATATGCCTCATCCACTTGCTTGAGCACGGAACCAAAAAACTCCTTGCGAGTCTTGAATTTCGTTTTTCCCGTTCCCTCATAGACAGCGCATTTGATGCTGTGCTCACATTGATCTGAGAGAAGCAGCGCCGTATTTGTGTAGTATCCATCAGGATCAAGCAGTTTTAAGGTTCTCTTGTTACTTTCTTCAAAAGGGACATGCGCCTTGGCAAAATACTGATCTGCATAAAGAAAGGTCAGCTCTTGATTTATGCACCTCGATTTGTCGAATGTCACCCCATCGCTTTCGCGCAGCATCTCACGAATCATCTCGTCAGTTGCCGGAACAGAGGAAACCCCATGCCGGATAAATACGCCATTTGGCTTCAGCCCCTTATCAGACAAATGATACGGACGCTTTGCCCCACGCAGAACTGTTATTTTTACAACAGTTCTATCCTCATCATTCACTGCGGCAATAGAGGTATAGGCAGTTAAGTCCGGCTTGATTCCATCGCGGATCATATTTCCTATCTGTTCCATCACTCTTTCTGCGTCCGATACACCAACAATAGTACCGTCACGACTTACACCGACAAAGATCTCACCCCCCTCCGAATTGGCAAAGGCTATGATCTCCTTCTTGAAATCAGCATTGACCTCTTGCTTCAGTTCGATGGTATAGCTTTCCACATATTTCATAGTTGCCTCCCGTTTATCGTTATTATCGTTATTATCGTTTTTATCGTTATCATATCACGATTTTATGTCGATTGCAAGGGGAGTTTGTTACCCAATTCGGCTATTTTTTCGGACAAATCGTTAAGCCCATAATTCATCGCAGAAAAGTTTCCCCCTCCAATCCCTGCAAAAAAACAATGACCCAACTCGTATTTACTAAATGGAAAGGAAAATCACAATGACTTTTGCAAAAACCTTTGGACAGCGTCATGTCCTCCACTTTCTGGACAGCCATGTTGACCTTTTTGGCCGCAGGATCACTGCGGCATCTCCTGTCGGTTTGCGGGTGACCGATGGTGTACACCAGCTCTGCCTGAAAAGCACAGACGGCTGCATTCAGCGTGAAGATGCTCCGAACAGTGTAGCGCCGGAGCTCATTGAAGACTATGGGAGCACAGCGCGCCGGACCGCTGCGACCAGACGCGGGGAATTGAGTCGGATGCCCCGCAGGCTTACGTTGCAGCAAACTGTGGAATTGCCTGAAAGCCTCTTGCGTCACTTTCTCTCGCACCCGCTGCTCTCCGATGTTGATGTGCGCCGCCTTGTGGATACCGGAAGTGTGGATGAGGACGCTTACACGAGTATGCTCCTATGGTTTCTTACGGCAGGCGGTGATGGGCACCGGCTCATTTTCGGCGGCTGTGACGAAGTAGGTGCCTATATGGAGCTGACCCTCTGGCACAACACCGCTCATGCTGAATCCTTCCAGTTCTATCTCAGCGATTACCCCTGTCCCGGCTATGCAGAATGAAAGGAGCTTGCTTATGAACACGGAAAAATTAGGGCAAATCCAGTTGCCCGCCCCGGAGGACACCGACCCCCACCCCCGCTTGCTTCTCAACGGCCGCGGTATCCACGCCGGCGAGACCTTTCGCGCACTCTTCCCAGACGGATGGCGGGAGATCACCTTGGAAATGAGCCAAAAGCCCGAGGGCCCCGGCTGCTGGTACATCTCCAACCCCGGTTTTACCCACATCTGTCCCATAGGCCTGTTCGTAAAGGAATAGGCCGATCCACAATATCTATAAAAATACGCCGCGAATAAATACTATATATTGTGTTTCCTGCTTGACACAAGCTATATCCTGTGGTACAATACGCTCGTAAATGAATTTTGCACAATTTCCCTTATCAGGGACATGGACATAGATCCGTGTGTGGAGTGATCCACCTGTGCACGCTGTCAGGTTTGTACGCAAGTGTCAGTAGGACGACTGTACCCATATTGGGTATCTGCCGCTTTACTGGCACTTTTTATATATAAGTATTGCCCTTGCGGCAGAAAGGAGTTGTATGGCAGAAGTCCATGTTTTCGGTCGGGTGACCAATGACCTTCAGCTGAAAATGAGTCACAGGCAAGTCCCCTATGTGTCCTTCGGTCTGGTCGAATGGATCGGGCGTCGGGATACCGGTCACAGACAGTATTTCGAGGTCTGGGCCTGGGGAACGGATGCGCTGTCTCTGGCAGACGCGGAGATCCGCAAGGATTCCCGCATCTGGGTCCAAGGCTTTTTGGAGCTGGTGGACTGCACCAGAAACGGTGGAAGCGAAAGGGACAAGCGGCTGAAGCTCAGCCTGACGGGATGGCAGTTAAAGTCACCCCGTACAGAGCGAAGACCCGCGCGAAAGCAAAGCCCCGGCGCTGCCCGGCCGCCGCTGCCTCCTGTGGAGGTCGTGGACGGAGATCGGGAACGCCTGCCGGAATAAGCGTATTCCGGCGAAGTGAAAAAGAGGAACCGCATGATGTGTTTTAAGAGATTCTGGACACATACGCGGTTCCTCTTTTTTTGTTTTCCAGATTATTTTTGAAAGGTGGCAACTGAAATGAAAAAAGAATCTCCCCTTTGGAGCAGTATCTCGCTTCTCATCGGTATCGTGATCGCCATTCTCGCGCTCGTCCGCGGGCGGATGCTTCTTCCCCTGCTGCTGGCGGTGTTTGCCCTTTGGCTGCTGTGGTGGCTTTTGACGCAGGCTCTTCCACTCTGGCGCAATAACCGTGCCTACCGCGTAAAGGAGGCACAGCTCCGTGAGCAGAAAGCCCCGGCAAATAGCGGCGGCCAACTGGCAGACGCGCTGCTGTGCCACGTAAACTACCGGATCACCGCCATGCTCCACGCCGCATATCCCAACGCCCGTTGGGAA
>ERZ779649.1041-NODE-1041-length-17208-cov-9.784469_pt1 | contig 17208 bp, 10 predicted proteins | sample MGYA00511882_ERZ779649 | MGnify/ENA primary metagenome ERZ779649 (study PRJEB29588, sample SAMEA2157793) | human gut metagenome | biome: human gut; feature: human-associated habitat; material: faeces | place: Denmark | collected 2008/2010 ... | reverse complement strand
GACTGCATTTGAATGAGGATGGATACAAAATCTGGGTAAAGGCCATTAAGAAGAAAATATAAAACGAACCAGTCTCCGAACGTCTGCCACACTACCAACAGGCTAAAGAAGACATCTCTCCATTAACTAGATTCCCCCTGCCATAGACATCTATAGCAGGGGGAATTCTTATATTCGGGGCGTTTCGGCACACACCCTCTTTTATCTCATTCGGCAAAGCTAACCAGTTGCAAGTCAAACGTCAACAGAGAGCCTCCGGGGATTGTATTTGTAGAATAAGGAGCAGTATAATCATTTATACCATATCCGCTTTGATAAGGGATATACAACATCCACCGCTCACCCATCCGCATAAGCTGCAAGGCAGCTGCCCAACCGGCAACGACACCCGAAACTTCAAAATCCACGAATGAATCAAAAACCGTAGGTTCTTTTACCGGAGGAATAGGTATATCGCGGTCAATAGCACTATAACCGTCAAAGCAACCGTCGAATTCTTCGCCATTCACATAAGTCCCATAATAATAAGCATTCACCTTTGAATGATAACCCGTATACAACGGGCGTTCACCCGTCTCATTCTTCACAAGCTTCTTGCAATAGACATACTGAGCACCTTCAGAAGTGCTTGCAGTCGTCTGTATGGCATACAGTTTCCCGAGTTCCATAGCATCGGCCTGCTCTGCTGTGGCGACATAATTCTCGCCAGTCAGCCTTTTTATCGAGTCAACAAAAGCCTCGCCGCGTTCTCTCCAATTATCATACTTTCCAGCCTCTTCCACTTCTTCACAAGAGATAAAAGCACCCACCAGCAACAGCAAGAAAGGCAAAAACAAAAGGGACTTTTTCATTTACTATTTTACTATTTTACTATTTACTATTTCAGTTTGTTCACGCACCGGTCTATTCCATAACCGCTTTATTGCAAGGTTTTCAGCAACGATGTGATGCTTACACGGTCTGCAATAATATTATTCAGTTCAGAGATAGCCACGCGCTCTTGCTGCATGGTGTCACGATTACGCAGTGTCACACAGTTATCTTCCAAAGTCTGATGATCCACGGTGACACAGTACGGAGTACCAATGGCATCCTGGCGGCGGTAACGCTTACCAATAGAATCTTTCTCATCATACTGACAATGGAAGTGGAACTTCAGATTGTCAATGATTTCGCGCGCTTTTTCGGGCAGACCATCTTTCTTTACCAACGGCATTACGGCCAGTTTCACCGGTGCCAGTGCAGCAGGCAACTTCAAGACAACACGGGATTCACCGCTATCCAACGTCTCTTCACAGTAGGAAGCAGACATGATGCTGAGGAACATGCGGTCTACACCGATACTAGTCTCGATGACATACGGGGTATAGCTTTCGTTGGTTTCCGGATCGAAATACTTGATGTTCTTGCCGGAGAACTTCTCATGCTGGGACAAGTCGAAATTTGTACGGCTGTGAATACCCTCTACTTCCTTGAAACCGAAAGGCATCAAGAACTCGATGTCTGTAGCAGCATTAGCGTAGTGGGCCAGTTTGTCGTGGTCGTGATAACGGTAATGGTCATCACCGAAGCCCAGCGCCTTGTGCCATTTCAGGCGAGTAGCCTTCCAACTCTTGAACCAGTCAAGCTCTGTACCCGGCTTCACAAAGAACTGCATTTCCATCTGCTCGAACTCGCGCATACGGAAGATGAACTGGCGGGCTACAATTTCGTTACGGAAAGCCTTACCAATCTGGGCGATACCGAAAGGAATCTTCATGCGACCGGTTTTCTGTACATTAAGGTAATTTACGAAGATACCTTGTGCCGTTTCCGGGCGAAGGTATATCTTCATGGCACCATCGGCGGTAGAGCCCATTTCAGTTGAGAACATCAGATTGAACTGGCGTACCTCTGTCCAGTTCTTTGTGCCACTGATAGGGCAAACGATTTCTTCGTCAAGGATAATCTGACGGAGTTCGTCCAGATTATTATCGTTCAAAGCCTTGGAAAAACGTTCATGCAAGGCATCACGTTTAGCCTGGTGTTCCAGCACACGACCGTTGGTACTGCGGAACTGAGCCTCATCGAAAGCCTCACCAAAACGCTTGGCAGCTTTGGCCACTTCTTTGTTTATCTTGTCATCGTACTTAGCAAGCTGGTCCTCTATCAACACATCGGCACGATAACGTTTCTTGGAATCGCGGTTGTCAATCAAAGGGTCATTGAAAGCATCTACGTGTCCGCTGGCTTTCCAGATGGTAGGGTGCATAAAGATTGCTGAGTCGATACCGACAATATTTTCGTGCAGCAGCACCATACTCTGCCACCAGTATTGCTTGATGTTATTTTTCAGTTCCACACCCATCTGACCATAGTCATACACAGCTCCCAGTCCATCATAAATCTCGCTGGAAGGGAACACAAAACCATATTCCTTACAGTGTGATACGAGTTTCTTAAAAACGTCTTCTTGTGCCATTTTCTGTTGTATCTAAATTAATTTGAATCTTATTTTCAGCTAAAAAGCGCCACAAAGATAGGGATTTATATCGTAAGTAGGACACGGAGGGTATTAATTTATCTTATTACCAAATAAAAGAAGAAGCTACCTCATAACTCCGAGGCAGCTTCTTTCCCAATTTTACCCAATTACAATTAATTTACCTAAGCACTACAAATCAACCTAATCACAACCAAGAATAATATTATACTCACCTTCAGCGTTTTATCGTATTAACAGTCTCTTGCGGTTTCAATATGTCATTTGTTTTTTCCACAACTGATACCACATCAACATCAAGTACAGCCTTAATATCCTTGGAAGAGGTTCCAATCAAAAACTTATAATTTCCAGCATCCACTACCCATGAAGAAGAAGCTTCATCATAAGAAGCCAAATCCGTAGTGTTCAGTTTCAAAGTGGCAGTAACAGTCTCACCTGGCCTCAATTCCTTAGTTTTGGTAAAAGCTTTAAGTTCTTTTTCCGGTTTGTTCATCTGAAACCTATTGGGAGGGGAGACATAAGGCTGAACAACCTCTTTCCCTGCAAACTTACCAACATTCTTCACATCAATAGAAACAGTATATATACCATTATCAACTTTGACAGACGGATTGACATACTCGAATGTTGTATACGAAAGACCATAGCCGAAAGGATAAGACACTTGCTTTCCGAAACTATCGAAATAGCGATAACCGACAAAAATATCTTCTTCATAATCCGTATAGTCTACATTCTTCACTGAAGAGCTTTTGTCCTCCTTATTCCTCACATCTGTATTAGCCCTAGCATCCATAGGAAAATTGGTCGAAGAAGCAACGTCCATCAACTTGTTCGGGAAAGTCATTGTCAACTTACCCGATGGAGATACCTTACCGCTCAACACATCCGTCACACTATTTCCACCCTCCTGTCCTGCCTGCCAAGCCAGCAAAATAGCATCCGGTAGTTTTTTCCAAGAAGCTGTTTCGATTACACCTCCGATATTCAATACCACCACCACTTTCTTCCCAGCAGCATGGAAAGCTTGGCTGACGGACTTCAGCAGTTGCAATTCTTCCTCACTCAGTTCAAAATCACTGACATTACGGTCTACAAATTCACCGGAAGTACGTCCCAGCGTAACCAATGCAACATCCGCTTTAGCAACTTGTTCTGACAACACCTTTGTAGTAGGGATAAGTTCTGTCGGGCGAGGTACCGGCATAAATCTGGAGAAAGGCTGAGACGAGTCAGGAGTATTTTTCTTATTCTCGGCCTCAATATACTGTTCATAATCGGCCTTCAATGCTTCATCTATCTGGTATCCAGCATTCTTCAAACCATCCAATAATGAGACTGTATAGGCACGATTCACATTACCTGAGCCGGTACCTCCTGCTATGAAATCATAGGAAGTACACCCGAAAAGAGCTATATTTCTGACCTTCCTTTCAAATGGCAAGGTTTCGTTATTATTCTTCAACAAAACCATTCCTTCAGTCGCTGACTGGCGGGTAACTGCTGCGTGCGCCTTCAAATCAGGTTTATTGGAATATTTGTATTCTTTAAAATGAGGAGTTTGGAGAATAAGTTCAAGAACACGCTTCACATTACGATTCAGTATGGATTCATCCAATTTTCCGGATTTCACCCCTTCGATAATCATATCATACTGGTTAGCCCTTCCCGGTTGGAGCATATCATTACCTGCTATCATCTGAGCCACGGCATCCTTCCCTCCAAACCAGTCAGTTACCACCATACCCTCGAAATTCCACTCATCACGCAATAAAGTGGACAGCAAGTCTGTATTCTCAGAAGCATAGGTGCCATTAATATGATTGTAAGAGGACATTACTGTCCATGGTGCCGATTCCTTCACTGCAATTTCGAACCCCTTCAAATAGATTTCCCGTAAGGCACGGGGAGTGACACGAGCATCATTGGCATTCCGATTGGTTTCCTGATTGTTGACAGCAAAATGCTTGATGGAAGTTCCCACTCCATTGCTCTGTACCCCTCTGACATAAGCGGCAGCTATCTTGCCGGATACAAGCGGATCTTCGGAATAGTATTCAAAATTACGCCCGCACAACGGGTTCCGATGGATATTCAAGGCAGGAGCCAACAAGACATCCGCACCATATTCCAGCACTTCATTACCTATCGATTTCCCGACTTCCTCCACCAAATCTTGATTCCAAGTAGAAGCAAGTAATGTACCGATAGGGAAATGCGTACAATAATAAGTAGCAGAATCGCCTTCGCGGACAGGATCGATACGCAGGCCGGCAGGTCCATCTGCCAACACAATGGCCGGGATTCCCAAACGGGGTATCGGATAAGTGGTGCCCGCAGCACCGGGAACCAGCTTCTTGGTAGTGCCAATCACCGTGCTGTCACCCGAGGTACCCGCCATTCCGGTACCGATAACCAAGCGCGCCTTTTCTTCCAGCGTCATAGCGCCAATGACATCCTCAACGGAATCTTTACCCAGTTGGGGAGCCGCCGGTCCACAAGCGCTCAAAACGCTTGCGACCAACAGCAGACTGAATAGTTGTTTCTTCATGGTGTGTTATGATTTATTTGAACAACTTGGGAGCAAATACAGAGAGATAAATACGCCAGCAAGTCCATACATGCCCACCGGGAGTTTCCATAAACTCATACTTATATCCCTTCTTATCCAAATCGGCGCGATAGGCGGCATTGTTCTTATACAGGAAATCGTCTTTGCCGATACCCAGCCAGTAGAGTTTAGGAGCTTTTTCAAACTGGACAGCCAGCTTCTTGTCCATATCCTGATAAACCGGGCTATTCCGCTGGCCTGCACTCTGGACATTAAGAGCGGCAGAGAACAAACCTACATAATCGAACATATCGGGATAGTTCAAAGAAATATTGGCAGAATGAAAGCCACCCATTGAAAGGCCTGCAATGGCACGGTGTGCCTTGTCTGCCTGCACACGGTAATTACTTTCTACGAACTTCACAATCTCGGGGAAATAGGTTTCAAATGCACCGTCCATGGTTCCGTTCTTCATGTGGTAGGGCTTATAGTAACCCAGGCTGCTTTCACCCGGTGCAGCTTCCATGGCGGCATGTCCATTGGGCATCACGACAATCATCGGTTCAGCCTTGCCTTGTGCTATCAGATTATCGAGAATCTGTGCCGCACGTCCGAAAGTAGTCCATTCGTCTTCATCACCGCCCATGCCATGCAACAAGTAGAGCACAGGATATTTTCTGTTACCGGACTGTTCATAACCCGCCGGTGTGTAGATGTTGATACGGCGATCCATTTTCATGCCATCAGAGTGATACCAACGGTGGGCCAATGTTCCATGAGGCACTTTATTGACCTTATATAAATCAGCCTTGCCATTCCCTACGATGAATACATTGCTTGTTGTGGCAAAGTCACGATAGACATAAACATTGTTGGGGTCTATGGTCGGTACGCCGTCTACCATGAATTCATAACTGTAGAGTTCCGAGTCCAGCGGTTTGGTGGTATAGGTCCAGATTCCTTCGGCATTCTTCGTCATGTCTATCAGGCCTGCGCCCACCATACCGCCAATGTGTTGTCCCTCCGCCCTTTCGGCAAAGTCACCTGCAATCTGTACCTTCTTGGCATCGGGAGCCTTGAAGTTAAAAGTCACTGTGTTGTCTTTATTCACGATTGCAGACTCGAGGTCTTGCGCAACAAACAAGTTCTGCTGGGCAGACATTTGCAGTCCACAAGCTGCCATAAATGCAGCCAATATAATCTTTTTCATTTCAGTTCTTCAAATTAAAGTTCATTGATTCAAGTTCATTCTGCCACTGTAATAATCAGGCGGTGATAGCGGTTCATCTGTGGCGTACCGTTATCCGTAGCTTCCAAAATCAAGTGGATGGTATCACCGGGGTTGGCATCAGCCGGAACAGTAAAAGCTGTATTTGCAGAAGCAGGGTCATCTACCGTTACTTTGCCCCGATATGTACCGGCTGACACATACTGCCACCATTTAATGGTAAGGGCATCCTTATCCGGATCGGTTACAGTGTATTTAAGTTTCAGCTTCTCACCCGGCTTGGCACTCATGGCAAGCGCCCCTTTTATCACCGGCTCATGATTTGCGTCGGCATAGTTTGGAGTGACCGACCATTTAAAGCGGGCAGCCAATCCATTCATTACCGGAGCTGTGAAGTCGGGCAAAGGATAGTGCTCGGCTCTATACTTCATCTGCTCCATGCGCGGAAGATTCTTCACCGAATCGGGAAGGACGGTTCTTCCACCGCACCATCCCCCATAAGTGGGGTCTTCGTGACCACGCAGGCCGTTACCTATCAAATTCAGGAAACAGTAAGTATCGCCTTCAGCCAGATAGGAGCCTTTCGGCTGGATTCCGGTCCAAACCACATAGCCTTGCTTTTTCAATTCATCAACCGTATAACCCGACAAACCGAAGAAATCGAACTTATCACCTTTCACCATCTGCTTACCGTCTCCCCAGACCCGATACATTTCACCGAAAGGACCTTTACTGCGGATGTTCTCCTGCATCCATTCCGGAGAGTAGAAAACCTGATTTTCCTTGGAGGCTCTTAACTGTGCATTATAAGCCAGGCCGACTGTCATCCCCCCCATCTCCATTTGTCTGAGTTCCGGCCAGAAAGGTCGGATATACCGTGCATACGTATCATCCTGATCACCCGAAAGGGAAAGGACCACTTTTCCTATTATCTTCTCACGGATGCCTTTCCAGGCATCGGTATGCTCATAAATATCCTGAATGGACTTCAAGGCACGGGCGATGGTGCTGCCACCTCCCCAAGCATTGATGAATACCGGATCCGTACAATCATCGAGCAATACAGCTTTAATCAGCTCCGACCCCGGAGTGTCCTTGGAAATATCACCGTCGAACTCGATATTACCGATACGCACTTTAGACTTCAGGTATTCGGGAGTCGGATAAGACGGGTCGTGCACTTTCAGATTGGGATATACTTTCTCGTAAGCTTCCACGGCATCGTCAATGAAACGTTCATCCGGATCCCAACGCCAGCTTTCCATAGGTCCGTAGTCTATGCCATTACGGGAATATTCACGTCCAGGCACATACCACTTCGTGCCGTGCCCGTCACCTTTCCAATGGAACTGGCTGCTGGCATAAATCAAGCCTTCCACACGGAAATCCGTACTGAAAAGCAGGAAACGTATCAAAGAGTTCAGGTCATCAAGTTCCGGGTCACAAGTAATGATGACACGCGGTTTTGACGATTTTTCACCGGGCGTCTGCTGTCCGCTCATGCAAACCGGCATCACAGCCATAAGGCCTGATAGGAATAAGCATTTTAATTTATTCATAAACTAAGTTTTATTGATTAATTACCAACCCGGGTTCTGGGTCATATTCTTATTGACATTCATTTCAGTAGCAGGGAACGGAAGCAGTTCATGCTTACCGCTCTTGAAGCCGGCAGAAGCATTTTTCTGTTCATCCCAACTTACACGGCCGTCTTTGTAAAGAGCCGGTCTTTCCTGCCCTCTCTTGGCAAGTACCGTAGCAGCATCACCCCACCGAATCAAATCCTGGTAACGGCAGCCTTCCATCCAAAGCTCCAGACGCTTCTCTTTCTTGATATCATCCATAGAGACGCTGCCCAATGCAGGCAACTGGGCACGGTCACGCACTTTATTCACATATCCGGCAGCCTTACTTGCATTTCCGGACTGAAGACTCGCTTCAGCAGCAAGCAGCAGAACCTCGGCATAACGCATGGCACGGGTATTGTTAGGACAACGCAACCACCAATAGTTGATGACATCTGCTTCATAAACACGGTATTTCCAGCTGAAGTAACCGGCATTGTCCGGCATATAAGCTATGGCATTGCTCAATGAGATACCCATATCCTCCATTTGCCGGTATGTCTTGATAGAGGCATTCAAGCGATAAGTATCTCCCATTTCGACAAACGCATCGTAGCTTTCCTTCGTCGGATTAAAAAATCCCCAGCCGCCATGAGAATAGATTTGAGTAGGCTCATTGAATGCAAGCATGTCTCCACGCCAATGCACATATACCCAAATCATGTTACTCATAATGCCGGTAACATTGTTGGCGTCGTAAACATAATTACTTTCAAACAGACTTTCACAATTCGCCTCGCCTTTGGTAGTCTGGATATTCTCATAATCACTGTAAAGGTCGTACTTCCCGCTATTGATTACCTCATCCAAAACTGTAACAGCAGCACCATAATTCTTCTGGAATACGTATGCCTTGCCCAACAAGGCTTGTGCAAATTGTTTGGTGATACGATAGGTAAAGTTGTCCAAGCTTGTCTTTTCCTCCAAATTGCCACTGTTGACAGCTTCGGTCAAATCTTGGTTCACCAATGCCCAAAGCGCCTCTGTATTACCATTTGCCTGGGAATATTCGTTTGCTTTCAACGGATGGTCCACCAACGGCGGAGTTCCCCAAAGACTGATCAATTCGATGTAGGACATCGCACGGAAAACCTTTGCCTCTGCACGTGCACGAAGCTTAACCTCAGAATCATCGCCTACATACTGCAAAACAATGTTGGCGGCATAAATCACTTTATAAAGATTCGTATACAACGTTTTAATATGGGAAAAATCAGAGTCGAACGTATAAGTCGACAGCAACTGTGCACTGGCAGCCGTCCAGCTTTCCCCTGCCGAATAGCAATCGTCAGAAAGAAGATTCTTCAGCCAGAACGCAGGCGCATAGGTGTCCTTCCAATTGCTATAGCAGGCTATAATGGCTTCTTCCGCATCGGCATCCGTTTTATAGAAATTTTCGAAAGTGCTTACCCCATGCTGCGAAATATCCAGATTGTCCTCACAAGAGGAAAAGAAAGTGCAGCCGGCAAGTAACAGACTTGATAAAATATATTTTGCTTTCATATTTCGTATTGAATTAAAGATTAAAATACTACGTTAAGACCGAGCACGACTTTCTTGCTGGACGGATAAGAGCCCATATCCAAACCCATCGCATTGCCTGTACTCGTAAATTCAGGATCAAATCCGGGATATTTGGTAAATGTGAAGAAGTCGTCTAAAGAACAATACAAACGAAGGTTACTCAAACCCACCTGCTTCAACAAATTCTTAGGCAGGTTATAGCCCAACTGTATCTGCTTGATTTTAAAATATGAACCGTCGAATACAAATTTGGAGCTCTTTAAATACTTATCATAATTGCTGGGATTGGAACGGGCATATTTTGCATTGTCTCCCACAGCAGTCCACCGTCCGTCATAGAATTCCTTCAAGGTATTCGCTTTCATACGGGAAGTACGGTTATAGCCGGCAAACACATCATTGCCATGAGAACCGGAACCAAAGATTGTCAGGTCAAGGCCTTTCCAGGCAGCTGTCAAAGTAATACCATAAGTAAAGTCGGGAATGGCAGAACCGATTTCTGTCTGGTCGGCATCTCCAATAATGTCATCATCATTCTTGTCTTTGAATATTGGGTCACCCGTTTGCGGATCAATACCCGTGCACTCATAACCGCGCATGTACCAAATGGGATGTCCTTCTTCAAAATAATTCATAGTGCCGATACCTGCACTTGTTGTACTGGCAATACGCTCCAATGTTTCATGAAGATAAGTTACTTTATTCTTCAAAGTAGCGATGTTAGCTTTTACACTATAACTGAAATCTTTGATATGATCACGCCATGAGAGTTCAAACTCAAATCCGCTGTTCTTGACATTTCCCGCATTCATAGGTGAAGTAGTGTTACCCACAATCAAAGAAGGAGTAATACCGGTTACAATCAAGTCTTTGGTTTTCTTCTCATAATAGTCAAATCCGAAGCTCAAACGGTCATTCAGCATCCGGAGGTCAATACCCAAGTCTATCTGTTCGGAAGTTTCCCACTTCAAATCATAGTTACCGGTTGCAGATGGCAACGAACCTGTTTCATAAGACACATCACCGGACATTGGATAATTGATTCCAGACAAAATCGTAGCATCATACATATAGTCTGCCAAACCGGCGATACTACCATTCTGTCCCCAGCTTGCACGCAACTTCAAATGAGAGATTGACTTGAGGTTTTCCATAAATTTCTCGTTGGAAAGTACCCAGCCGACAGACACAGCCGGGAAATAGCCCCAACGTTTCTGCAAAGGAAGGATAGACAAGTCGGCTGCATCCGCACGAAGGGTGAATTGGGCAAAATACTTGCCTGCATAGTCATAAGATGCCCGGCCAAAGTAAGAAAGATTGGCATACCTCCGTTTCTCTCCACCACTTACCGTACGGGTGGCAATACCGGTCCGAAAAGCAAAATAGGCATAATTGGGATCCAACTTGGTAATACCCAAATCAACCTTGTCGCCGGAACGGCTACCATTGATTCCTCCCGTCACTCCAAAGGAAGTATTGGAAGAATAGGACATACCAAGCATCACGTTTACATTGTGCTTATCTGCAAATGTCTTGGTATAGTTGGCAAAGTTTTCCCATTGCCAGTACGTGGTGTTGGAGCTTGTCGCACTTACCGATACATAGTCCTGATAAAGGTCAGAGCAGGTAATGTTAGGCATAACATAGCCGTAGGAATTGCTGTAAGTATAACGGTATCCCAAACGTGAAGTGATGACCAGCTCTTTAATCGGAGTAAAATCCAGATAAGTGGAGCCGCTGAACACAAAACCATCTCTTTTCGTTGTACCACGGTCACGCATAATATACGGATTGATATTATTGGAGTCACCATAAGGGGAAATAGAATAATAATCACCATTGGCATTCTGAAGCAAGGTATGCCCTTGGTTCATATAATTAATCATAGTGTCGGGCAGTTTATCCGGTGTATAGGTAACTGGAGTAAGAGGGTCAAGCTGAATGGCAGACAGCATCAAAGAACCGGTTGCTGAGCCTTCGCTTACAGACTGTACATGATAACGGGAAAATGAATTGTTTGTCGTGAACTTCAACCAATCCTTTACTTTATAATCTGCATTGACAGTGCCGGTAATACGGTCAAAAACGTCCTTATTGCCTACAATGGGACCATTGTTGCTTAAATAAGAAAGCGATGCAAACAGTGAACCATTATCATTGGCCCCTTGGAAATTGACATTGTGACGTTGCATCATGGATGATTCAAACGTTTCTTTCACCCAATCAGTATTTGTCTTTCCATCCCAATACCTATCTATTGTTTCTCTGGGAATAAGATTGCCTTCAGTCATATAATTGACGTATTCCTGAGCATTCAGAATATCAGGAGTACGACCCAAAGACTGGGAGGACAACTGGAAATCATAAGAAATACGGCGGACTCCCTTTTTTGCCTTCCGGGTGGTAATCAAGACAACACCGTTACCGGCCTGGGCGCCATAGATAGCAGCAGAGGCAGCATCCTTCAATACTTCCATACTCTCAATATCGTTCGGATCGAGGTTGCTGATGTCTTTCGTACGCAGACCATCGACTACATACAAAGGATCTGAGCTGGCATTACTGCTATATCCACGGATACGAATGGCGGGATTCGAACCAGGAGCCGCAGATGCAGAAATAATTTGCACACCGGCTGTCTTACCCTGCAAGGCCTGCTCGGCATTGGTAATGGTACGATTTTCAAAATCTTCAGCCTTTACGGAAGAGATGGCCCCCGTTACGGAGCTTTTCTTCTGTACACCATATCCCACTACAACCACTTCATCCAAGGTCTTGTTATCTTCTTTCAGTACTATATTCATAGTACCCGCAGCGGCTTTCTTTTCCTGGGTCACATAACCTATATACGAAAAGACGATAGTGGCGCCCTCATTCACCGACAAGGTATAATTACCATCCAAATCAGTTATGACACCATTTGTCGTACCTTTTTCCAATACACTTACACCAATCATCGGTTCATTAAGTTCATCGGTGATTCTGCCAGATACACTTACATGTTTCTGTGCAAAAACAGATGTCATACCTACCAAAAGGAACAGCACCAAGACCATTAACCTTTTCTGTTTAATTTGTCTTACAATCGTTTTCATTTATTATTATTTTGGGTTAACAATGAATTAAAATATCAGTTTGAAAGCGTAATCAGTACCAGCCCCACAACAAAGAGTACAAACATAGTCGCAATCATAGGTACAGTTCCTTTGGGAGCTCCTTTGAACTCTTTCCATACAAAGAATCCCCAAATCATGGCTACCACCGGTGCGGCATTGCTCAGCGCATAGGCTATGGCCGGATTGGCTGATCCGGCTCCCATAAAGCTGACCACCATACCGCTCATCCAGATAAAGCCGCCCAACATACCGATCAGGTGTGTACGGGTATCACCTTTCAGATAGTCCTTCATTGTGACCTTGTTTCCTTGAGCCGGATGACTCATGGCAAACGTATTGAAAATGGGAGTAGTGATAAGGACACCGGCGGCAAAGCAAAATACGCCGGTATAGGGAGTCAGTGTTCCCGTACCACCCGCAACATACTGGGGATCGAGTGATTTTACAACCAATCCATAGAAAAACATGATGGCCAATCCTGCCACAATAGCCAATAAGATACCTTTTTTAGGGGTGGATGCCTGACTCGCCGACATCTTTCCATAAGCCTTCCCGCAAATGCAGATGGCTACAATGATAACAACTACCCCTATCCAAAGCAATGCCTGGTTTCCGGGGTATACTTCACCGGCCAAAGTTATCAGCAGATAATTAAAAATTATACCGCCTATCCAGGCTAAGCCTCCGCCAATGGGAAACCCTATCGACATACCGGCCACAGCAATGGCTGCCGTCAGAAAGATATTACCGAAATTCCAGACAATACCACCCAACAGTGCATACTTCATACTGTTCCAGTCCATTGCCGCCAAGTCCTCAAAGAAAGTACGGCCTTCACTTCCCAAGCTTCCCAATGTCAGAGCCCCCAACAGAGCCGTGAAAAACAAACCGAAAGCCAAGTCCCAATAGAAAAGCTCGAAACTCCAGCTTTTCGAGGTCACCATCTTCTGCGTATTCGCCCAAGAGCCCCAACAGAGGCAGCAATAGACACAACACAGAATGGCCAAAATATAGTTGTCAACAAGTATCATAATTTATCTTCTGTTGTTTACCGTGTGTTTACTTTTCATTCATGCACATATAGATTCCAGCCCAAATAGTCCTCGATGGCTTCGTTCAGAATTTCCTTCACATCATTGCGAACCATAGCCACATGATGTTCAAAACCATTTTTACAAATATACTTCATCAGAGTCTGCAAGTTATTCACCTTGGTGACAGCTATGCATCCATCCATTCCATACGGGTCATCCGTGATTTCACCAGTACCCAAATAAGCCTTGATAGCGCCTTTTGTATCATCTGTGGAAATACGGAAGAATGTGAAATCACCTTTGGTCACTTTACCATATACGGCACCGAATGTATTGACCTTGCCCAGCGTACGTCCCAAAACGCCCAGTGTACCAAGCTTCAAGTCATTTCTGACAAACGATTTCGGGAAGTTACCGCAATGGGTACATACACATTTGTTCCGGTCTTCTGCAAAATTGTTATTCCAGTCAAGCAATGCCGATTGACCTTGCGCTGCCAATGTCAAAGCATACATGGACACAGCGCCGGCAATATCTACCTCACAAGCGGCAGGAAGTAATTTTTCACCCAGCATACTCATTGTCACACATGCTGCACAACCATAATTTTGTTCCAAAGAGTCCCAACACTGAACAGCAACAGCATCAATCTGATTGGCTTCGATCCAACGTTCTACAGCCACACCGAATTTTGCCTGAAGCACCAGCTTGTCACTATATTCCTTGGGAACTGCCGCATAGCACTTAATTTCTTCAAGCTTCTTCAGCAACTCCGCATCCGTATCCTCAATCTTACGGGCAGCACCGAGTATTTCAGAAAGGTCGACCGGAACGACTGTAATGCCACTCTTCTGTAACAGTTTCTCACTTGCACGTACAGTCTGGAAACCAGCCGGACGAGCACCGATAGCACCGATACGTGCATGGCGCAAGCCATTGACTACACGACAGATACCAGCAAACTTATTGATATCCTTGGCCAGTAATTCGGAGTATATAGAATAGGTGTGTAGCGTGGTATCTGTAAAAGGTATGCCATATTGATACAGATTGTTACAAACAGAAATCTTACCGCAAAAAGCATCACGGCGGCTGTCCAGATCCACCTTGTCGTTCTCGTCGTCACAAGCCTGTACCAAAACGGGGACATTCAAATCGGCCACGCTGATAGCATTGATGATTCCAATCTCAAAGCCAAAGTTGGGCAGGGAAACTATGATACCGTCAATGCGGTCACGATTCTGTCGGAACAGTTCCGCACACTTCAATCCGTCTTCGCGGGTTTCAATACTGCTACTGCCGGTAGGAGTAGCGTCTTCAGGTAAGATCACATAATCATAGCCTTCGTCGGCAAGTGTTTTCAACAATTGTTTGCGAACATCTTTAGCCAATTCTGAATTAAAATAAGCACGAGTGCCGATAATTATACCGAAACACATTCTTTCCTTGTTTTTCATTGTAGATAGTGGGTATTTAAATTATACTTTGAAAATATTTATCTGATTAATTGGTTTACCGCTTTCAACCAGCCTTCACACCATTTTTCTACCTGTGATAGGTTACTTTGCGGCTCTATGCGGTAGCGGCTCCGGCGTAATACGGACACCTGCTCAAAGCTCGTCCATATCTTGCGAGCCATTCCGTTCATTACAACGGCTCCCAAGGCCGAAGCTTCTTCAACATCCGAACAATTGATCGGTACACGTAAGCAGTCGGCCTGGAACTGCATCAGGAATTTATTTTTTGTAGGTCCTCCATCGGCTCTGACTTCTTTCAGCTTTATACCTGCCTGACTGGTCATCGCTCTGACCAAATCATTCACTTGATAGGCTATGGATTCAAGTGCTGCCCTGAGAACATGCGGTTTCCCGGTACCTAAGGTCATCCCTAAAATGGCAGCCTTTACATCCCCTTGCCACCAAGGAGCTCCCAACCCGGCAAAAGCCGGTACGACATACACACCTCCATTGTCTTTTACTGTAGCCGCCAACTCTTCCGCTTCGTCTGGCGAACTAATCATCTGCAATCTCTGTTCTAGCCACTTGATGGTAGCACCAGTACAATGGATATTGCCTTCAAAAGCATAGAATATTTTTCCAAGTGCGGCAAAACCGATGGAAGTGACCAATCCACGGGGAGCAACGGCAGCTTTTTCACCAATATTCACCATCACTGATGAGCCGGTTCCATAAGTGACCTTGCCCAGCCCTTCTTCAAAGCACATCTGACCGGCCAGTGCACCGTGTGAATCCCCCAATACACCGGCTATGACAATAGGATTCTTAAATAATCCTCCCACCGTAGTTTCTCCAAAAACAGCATCACATGGCAGTAATTCAGGCATCATAGTTTCGGGGATGGTAAATAGCTCCAGCAGGTCACTGTCCCATTGCATCGTATGAATATTAAACAAAAGAGTCCTGGAAGCATTGGTATAATCTGTCACATGGCGTTTACCATCAGTCAATTTCCAAATCAGCCACGTATCAATGGTTCCCATCAATAAGTCACCGTTATCAGCAGCCTGACGGGCTCCTTCCACATTGTCAAGTATCCACTTCACACCACTGGCTGAGAAATAAGGATCCAATAGCAAACCGCTTTTCGCCTGTACTATTTCGCTGTACCCACTGGCTTTCAACTCATTACAGATATCAGCACCACGCATGCATTGCCATACCACAGCATTGCATATCGGTTTGCCCGTATGCTTATTCCATACAACCACTGTTTCACGTTGATTGGTGATGGCCAACGAATACATATTGTCTGCCACTTCCTCCTTTATCAGTTCGGCTATACTTTTCTGTACATTCCGATAAATTTCTTCAGCATCATGCTCCACCCATCCGGATTTGGGATAATATTGTTCATGGGTGACATTGACGCGCCTCAGCATTTCACACCTCTCATTGAATAGCATGGCTTTGGTAGCCGAGGTGCTTTGGTCTATTGCAATTATCAGGTTTTCCATTTCAGGTATTATTAAAGGCTAATTGATTTCAAATTTATCGAATCGGAGTTACTTAAGGAAGTCAAGGGCAGTTTTCACGATACCGGATGAGTCGAGTCCATAATGGGCAAAAATTTCCAGGGAGTTCCCATGCACCACATTCTCATCAGGGATACCCAGGATTTTCACCGGTACGGGATGCTCGGATATGATTTCAGTCACCATCGCCCCAAGACCTCCATACTGGCTATGCTCCTCAACCGTGATGATTCGCCCGGTTTCGGAAGCGGCTTTCAAAACAGCTTCCTCATCACAAGGTTTAATAGAGGACATATCCAATACCCGGGCCGAAATACCATATTCGCGTAACTTCAAAGCCGCCTGACGTGTGTGGTATACGGTTTCACCGGTTCCGATAATAGTCAGATCTGTTCCGTCCAGCAACATGTTGGCCTTACCTATGGCAAAATCAAAATCATCATTTTCATAGACATCGGGAACTGCTGCACGACCTACACGTACATAAACCGGTTCGGGATAATCAACCAAAAGCTCAACCAGTTTTTTAGTCTGTCGGGCATCGCAAGGTAACACGATATTCATTCCGGGAAAAGTACGCAGCACGGCAATGTCGTGTAAGCTATGATGGGTAGCCCCCAAAGCTCCGTAAGCTACTCCTCCACTTACTCCCA
>ERZ779649.1040-NODE-1040-length-17274-cov-4.057669_pt1 | contig 17274 bp, 18 predicted proteins | sample MGYA00511882_ERZ779649 | MGnify/ENA primary metagenome ERZ779649 (study PRJEB29588, sample SAMEA2157793) | human gut metagenome | biome: human gut; feature: human-associated habitat; material: faeces | place: Denmark | collected 2008/2010 ... | reverse complement strand
TCATCCGCCTACTCTACACGAATGACTTGCGAGAGGACGCTTATACATGCCCAGTCAACGCTGTGAATCGCACCACAGAATCTGCAATTTACGTTATGGAACTCGCGGTTATGGGATGAGTACCTACAGGATTCCCTCTAAACGCTTAAATACTTCATCAGAAGATTTGCAAGGTCGGGGGATTGGGCGGCTTCTCCGGGGCTGCGTCCCTCTCCGTAAGCAATCCGGCAATCCATTCTTTGAGATTGCCGATCTGCGCCCGGATTTCCTTAATCATGCGGTTTGCTTTCTGGATATTACGGTTAAGCTCGCCTTTCTCGTAAAGCTCCACGCTGTTCCACAAGGCAGAATGGTCAGAGAAAGAGGGCGGGGCATGGAGCGGCAGCATGATTTCCGTATGGACGCCGCCGCCCTTGCGGGTGGTATTATAACTTAGTATCCCTCGTTCACAACTTCCCATGTTCCATTATTCAGTTGTAAAGTGATTGTGCGATTAGGCTCTTGAATGACTCCATCCTTGCTTGCACAAACAGAAAAAATAATTTTATTTTCTGTCTGGCTCTTTAATTCCAAAGAAACAACTTCAAAGACTGTATTCTCATAATAGGCTCTGGCTGCTTCATCTGCTATTTTCAACTCATCATTGGGTGCTGCTTTTGTAATAGAAATTAAATTGCCAATCGGGGGAGTCGATTCTTGAAAAATGTCCGAGCAGACTATTTGTACCCGCGTACCAATTTTTAATTCCCAATCTTTTTGTTCCTCTGTCAATTCAAACAGCACTTTATCATAGCTTAGTCCTGAATTTTCCTCGACATCAACAAGAATAATGGGAACTAAACTTTCAATCACATTGTCAATGATTGTTCCTGTGAAAGTAATACTATTTGGAATGACAATTTGCTCTGGTTCATTCGGATCTGCTTCTTTGTAATTATCCTCTATAACAGGTGCGGCACCGATTGCTTCGCTATCAGGACGATTTATAAAAGTATCTTCGTCGCTGATTTGGTAATCATCAAAGGACGCAAAAAATCTACCGTCGTCTAACAGAGAGATTGTAATTGCCTTTGTTGTAGTTTTTCCGTTTTCAAATGTAATCTCCATGACGATAATATCATTCCGCATTTCCTCCGGCAAAGCTGCAATCGTACTGTCCTCATTGTCAGTCAGTTCCCGAATGATAGCATTAGGCACCCAGCTAATCGTCAAATAATAATATTCGCTTTCGTCCTCCCCATAGGCAACGGTAAAGTTCTGGGCGTTCCCATATTCATCTCTTTTTTCTGTCCAGTCCAAAAAATTGATTTGCTGGTTTTTGCAAGAAAAACGGACTGTAGCAATATCTTTGCCAGAAAGATAGAACATCAACGGCTGTCCTTTCATCTCTCCGCTATCGCTGATTGTGCCGCTATTCATTACTGCTCCGGCTGTAGTAATTTCTTCATCTGTGCCATAAGCGTAAGCCGATACAATCATGCCGCCAGAAAAAGGGGCAAGTATGCCGCCTACGGCAATCACGATTGCGAAACAAGCCGCAACCGCGCCCAATTTAATCCAAAAGGGCTTTTTATTTTTCTTTTTCTTATAATGGATAGCTTCATCAACATACTTGCTGCCAAGCTCGCTCATGGCTTCGGAAAATTTCTTTGAGTTCATACGAATACCTCTCTTTCGATTAAATAGTCTTTCATTTTCTGACGGATACGGGTCAGCCGGACGGAGACATTTTTCTCCGAAAGCCCTACAAACCCGGCTATGTCCTTACAGCTATCAGAAAACCAGTAACGGCGCATGAAGATAACGCGATTTTCGACAGTCAGCGTGTCCAAAAAACTTTCGATAATACGGGCTAATTCTCTGACTTCAATCTCGGCTTCTATCGTGTTTGGGTCTGCTATGCAGGCTTCGATTTCCTCCATAGCAATCGTGTAGTGGCTGCTTCGTTTTGCAGCTTCCTTTTTGTAATAAATCTTCAATGAAATGTTCCGAACGATTTTACAGATATAAGTTAGCAGTGGGTTGGGGCGCACCGGGGGAATTGCGTTCCATGCTCCTAAATAAGCGTCATTGACACATTCCTCTGCGTCCTGCCTGTTGTTCACGATATTGTTCGATAGCTTGTGGCAGACTTTACCGTATTTTATATCCAGCTCCCGTATGCCTTGCTCTGAACGCTCGAAAAACAACTCAATAATTTTTTCATCTTCTATCATCACACCGCCTCCTTTCCGGCTTCACCTATATACTACGGTTTTAGCAGCGAATACTACATCAAATTTCAAACTTTTTCAAAAAAATTATACCACACCTCGCGTGAGATTGCTTGCGTTAGCTTTCGCTGCTTCGCTGGCGGTTCTCCGGCGTTCCTCATTGTATGGGACGGTCAGACGGAAAGAGATGCGGTCTTTCTCAATGTCAAATTCCCTGCAGCCCGTTTCCGGGTCTGCGTCGGTCTGCTGGCAGATCGCCGGATAACGGCGGCTGTATGCAAGCAGACGCTTTTTCAAGGCGGTGTTGTGGGTGCGGATATGGATAAGTGGGTCTTTCTCGTCAAACCAAATATCGGTGGTCTTTTCCTGTTTGGTAAGCCCTGTTCTCATGCAAGCTCCTTTCTGCGCCCCTGTCACGCAATAGGGGCATTTTTCGGGTGTTTTCTCCGGCTCTTGACTTGGAGAAAACGGCGTTTTTGACGATAAAAACCGCCCGGACGGGGAGCATATCGTCGGGGCGGCTGTTATCGCAAGATTTCTGTTTTTTCCGGCTCTTGACCGTCAGACGCGGATAAACGCGAGCTGTCGGCAAGTACCAGTTTGAGCAGCTTGTCGCGGAATGTTTCTGTGCTGCTGTGATTGAAAAATAACTCCGCAACAATGGTCTGCCCGTTCCTCTGGGTCGTGATGATACTGTCGGGGGTCTGTTCTGCCATAGGCGGCTCCTTTCTTTGAGCGCAAAAGAGGGATTTCCCGTAGTTCGGAAAATCCCTCTTGGTTGACGGTTATTCTGTTTTACTGTGTGGGCTGTGCGGCGGCTGCCTGCGCCTTTCTCCTTGCCCGGTATTCCCGCGCTTTCATGCGGTCATACTCCCGCTGCTTTTCAAGGTTTCGCGCCCGGTACTCCCTTGAATACTGCCGGTGGTAGGCGCGGCTCTTTTCCTTTTTGGCTTCTTCGATTTCCTCCCGCATTTGCCGGATTTCCTGCTCGGTCGGTTCTGCAAGCTGTGTCACTTCATTCTCAAACTTGCCGATATAATTGAAATATATGCTGATGTGCTGGATTGCGTATCTCGCCCTTTTCTGGTCGCGCTCATGCACTTCAATCCGGCTGATAAACTCGTTGAGAATGGCGGGGGTCAGGTCGGTAAAGGCGGCATGGCGTTCCGTCAGCTTCAAAAACTTCTGCGCCCGTCCTCCCGCGTTCTCATAAGCGGATAGCTGCTCTTGGAGCGTGGCAAGCTCCGCTTTCAGCGCATAGTATTCTTCCGAATACTTCTGCGACATCTGCTCATAACGGTCTTGCGGGATCGTGCCGAGGGCGTTGTCCTCGTAGAGCTTATTCAGCACCTTGTCAATCTGTTCAAGGCGCGTCGTGATTTGCGGAATACGCTTCTGCTGCTTCTTGGTCTGGTCGGTCTGCTGCATGGCAAGGTTCTTTTTCACTAAGGCTTCAAACTCCGCCCGGTTGCTGATAGAATAGTCCTCGATTTTCTTCAGCACTTCCGCGATGGTCTGCATGAGCAAGTCCGCGTCCATGATGTGCGGGGAATGGCATTTGGGGTTCTTGGCTTTTCCCTTGTGGTACTCGCTGCAAAAAGCAACGTGCCGCTTGCCGCCGTTCCGGTAATCTATACGAATGTGCATTTTTGCGCCGCAGTCCTTACAGAAAAGTAAGCCGGACAGAGGGTGGATTTCCCCGTCCCCGTTGGGGCGTCTGACGGGTGCGTTTTCCAAAATCCGCTGTACGGTTTCAAAATCGCTGCGGCTGATAATCGGCTCATGCACATTTTCTGTGATGTGCCACTGGCTCCGGTCTACATAGTGGTTATGTTTATCCCGGAAATGCTTTGTAGTCTTGAAGTTGACTACATCTCCGCAATACTCCTGCCGTGTGAGGATATTGGTCAAGGTGGCTTTGTTCCACTTGCAGCGGTTATCCTCGTTGAGCGTCTTATTTTTACAGGTTCCCCGCCCGCGGTCTTTCATGTAGAAAGTGGGGGTTGGGATTTGCTCCTGTGTCAGATATACGGCGATTTGGTTTCGGTTCTTCCCGCCGATAAACAGACGGAAAATCAAACGGACAACCTCGGCGGCTTCCTCGTCGATTATCCAAAAATCCTTGTTGTCCGGGTCTTTGACATAGCCGTAAGGGGCTTCGGTGACAATCGGCTTTCCACTCATGCCTTTGGTCTTAATGCCCGTTTTCACTTTCTTGCTGATGTCCTTTGCGTACCACTCCGACATGATATTGATAAAGGGCGCAAACTCCAATGTGTCGGGCTTCTCGCTGTCAATGCCGTTGTTGACCGCGATAAAGCGCACATTGTTCCGTCTGAATATCTCCATCGCGTTGCCGACTTGGAGATAGTCGCGCCCCCAGCGGGTAAGGTCTTTCATAATGCAGACACCGATTTTGCCGCTTTCCACATCTTCAATCATGCGGGAATAAGCAGAACGGTCAAAGAACCTGCCGCTTTCGTCGTCGTCAATGTAGTGCCGGATATTGGTTAGGTGCTGTCCTTTGGCGTAGTTCTCCAAAAAGATTTTTTGGTTCTGTATGCTGTTGCTCTCGCCGCCGTCCCTGTCCTCGTCGCCTACGGAAAGGCGGGAGTAAAGGGCTGTGATTTTATTGTAATTGCTCATGTGCATATCCCTCCTGCGTCTATAAAGGTGTTGTTTACAGTTAAGATTATGCACTCCATCGGGCAGAGCCGTACTCCGCGCCCTTGCGGTATTTCTTCGCGTTTTTCCCTTTGACATAGACTATCAAGCGGATAATCACCGCACCGACAATGCCGACAAGCAAATCCAACGGGTAAACGCTCGGCAAGGCGTTTTCAAAGGCTGCGGAAAATCCTTGTGTGATATTCAGTATCTTTGCAGAAATATCCGCGCCGGGGGCAAGCCGCACCGCCTGTCCGACTTTATCAAAGAGATAGACAAAGAACACATAGGGGATATTCGGAAGTATCAGCTTTTTGTAGTTGATCTGCTTCATATCTCGCGCCCCCTGTCCATTTTCTTTACCTTGTCGCGGGCGGCGTTAAGCTGCTTCGCCTTGTCCTTTGCAGCGGCAAGGGCTTTGCGGATAGAGGGCTTTTTCTCCCGGTTCAGCTTCTTTGCGGAAAACTCTTGAAACGCTGCGGTCATAACGTCCGCGTCCCGGCCTTTGAAAAACACAAGGTAACGGGTCTGCTCGCCCTTAACCTTTTTTAGCGAAAAATCTATGTTGTATTTCTTCGCCGTACTCTCAAAGGCTTTAATATTGCTGTCGGTGATCTCGATGTTGGAAACACCCGCGTTCTGCTTCATAAGCTGCCGCATGGTCTGTTTCCCATGCGCGGGTTTGCTTTTCTGCTCCAAAAACTTTTGGATTGCTTTCTGTAACGCCTGTTCGGTAAGCCGCGCCGCGCCTTTTCCCACTTTGACGTATAGGGCAATCGTTTTTTGGGTTACTTCCTCCTGCAAGGTATCAACTCCTTTCCCGGTAAAGTGCGGCTATGCTCATTCGCCGCCGTATAAGTCGTGATTGACAAGGGCGGTATAGTAGCTGTCAATGGTACTCGGCGCGTTGAACAGCACCGCTTTTAGATACTGCTTGATGTTGCGCACTTTGGTTGTGTTCTCCCTCATGCAATCCAAAACAAACTCAATATGGCTGCTGTTCAGCTTCAAAAACTTGGATTTCACCAATTCGGCGGGGTAGTCGTCCCCGGCAATACGGATTGTCTTTCGGGCTGTGCAGACGGTTTCCAGCATAAGGTCAACAATCTCGTCCAAACGGTCTTTGTCAATTTTGCAGTTTTGAATGAGATGGTCGTATTCGATATTGTCCTTGATAATCTCCCTGTAAATCTCTACTGCGCTATTGCTTTTCGCTTCCGTTCTTTTCCTTTCCGGCGGCGTAGCCGCTTCGCCATGCGCAAAGGGCAAGGGGTTTAGGGAATGGAAAGGAATGGAATCGGTACTTGATAAATCAGTAATTGATTGTTCTTTACTTGATATATCTTTATTTAATTGCGTTGGATTTTCCAACGTAGGTTTTTCCTGCGTAGGTTTTTCCAACGTTGGATTATCCAATGTTGGATTTTCCAATGTAGGTAAATCCAATATAGGCGGCTGTCCGCCGCTGGTAGCTGCTTCCGGCTCTCGCGGCTGCGGCTGCTCGTATATGACGTAATCTGCGCCCCGCAAGCGTCCCTTTTCGTCGCGCTCCCGGCTGCGCACGATATATCCGGCTTTTTCGAGTTCCTTTACCGCTTCGCGGATTGCGTCGATCTTCTCCCGGTTGATATGGGATAAGCCCGCAAGGGTATAATCCCAATCTTCGGGCAGCGAAAGCATTTGCGACAACAAGCCCTTTGCCTTTAAGGACAATTCCTTGTTTCGCAAGTGGTGGTTGCTCATAACGGTATATCCCGTATTTCGCTCCACTCTGAAAACTGCCATATTTCCTCACTTCCTCTCTTGGTATGCGTGGACAATTAGAAAGCCGTTTTCGGCTGTTTTGGTATTGCAATATGCCCTTTGCCGTTTTCGCGTCTGCAAAGCCGCATGGCACAAGGGCTTTTGCCCGTCTATTTGTCCATGCTGGCGTGCGTTTTCCGCGTCCTTTTGCCGGGGCAATAGGGACACTCTTTGAAAACGCAAAACTCATATTTCCATTGTGGGCGGTAGAAACGGCAAGTGCCGCAATCTTCATCATCTCCGGCACAACCGGATTGATAGCGGTCAAATCCCGGCTTCTGCTGCATGAGCAATTCAAACGCCCGCTGCTTGCCCTTTGTGAAATACATTCCGGCTGCACCTCCTTTCCTGCGGGCATAAAAAAACGGCGTTACTTTCTCCCCCAAAGGGGTTAAGGTAACGCCGTTTGTGTGCGTATTCAGTTTTTAACACATTCCCTGTCTATCCGCTGTCCGCAAAACCATTGATTTTATTAGCTTTTTGCCGCTATCGCTATCACACCTCATTATTTAACCGTCCCGGATTTCAACAGCTTATCGACGATATTGAAATCGGACTTGTTTCTGCCGTAATGGTTAAAGATTTATCCCGCCTGGGTCGTGATTATGTTTCGGTAGGTAATTATACCGACAGCTATTTCCCCGAACATAATGTTCGTTTTATCGCCGTGAACGACGCCATTGACAGCGATGAGGGAGAAAGTGAAATTGCACCGTTCAAGAATATCTTAAACGAAATGTATGCAAGAGACATTTCAAAAAAGATTCGTTCATCCCATAGGCTCAGAGGCAGTATGGGAGAGCCGTTATCACAACCGCCTTACGGATATATGAAATCCGCTGAAAACAAAAAGAAGTGGATAATTGACCCGGAAGCCGCAACCGTTGTGAAAAGCATATTCAAAATGTGCCTCGACGGAAAAGGCAACGAAACCATTGCAAGAGAATTGCAGGAAAACAAAGTGCTTATTCCTATGGCATATTGGCAGTCAAAAGGACTGAACAGAGGCGGAAAGAAAACACAAACCAATCCGTACAAATGGTGTAAGACAACTGTTCAAAAAATTCTTTCTCAACAAGAGTATTGCGGAGATATTATCAATTTCAAAACATATTCCAAGTCATTTAAAAACAAAACAAGATATGAAAACTCTAAAGAAAATTGGGCTGTATTCAAGAATGTAAATGAACCGATAATCAACCGAGAAACATTTGAAACCGTACAGAAGTTTATTTCAAAAACAAAGCGTCGGGCTCCGAAAAAAGAAAACGGCGAACGGAGTATATTTAACGGATTGATATATTGCGGAGATTGCCACAGTAAAATGAGGTACCACACAAGCACCTCGAATAAAGAAATTCACTATTTCACTTGTTCCGACAACAAAGTTGATTATCGAGGAAAGTGCCCGGGAAGACATTACGTCAGAGCAGACGCCCTTGAAGAAGTTGTAAAACTTGAATTAAGGCGACTTGTTGAAATGTTGGAAATTGACGAGTCATATTTTGCACAACTGCTTTTGCGGAAAAATGACGAAGAAAGAGAAAAAGACAAAAAGTTTTTGGAGTCGGAACTGCAAAAAGCGATTGCTCGCAACAACACGGTATCGCAAATTTATGAAAAATTGTATGAGGATAATGTAATCGGAAAAGTCAGCGATGAGTGGTTTGTTGAGTTATCCCATAAATACGAAAAAGAGCGTATGAACTTAAAAGCCAAAATTGCGGATACTCGACACAAAATCGAAGAGTTGAAAAACAACAATTCGGAATATGAAAAATTCATATCGGCAATTCGCAGGTTTATGCAAATGGATAATCTGACATCACCGCTGCTTCGAGAACTGATTGACCATATTGATATTTTTGAAACAGAGGGCACAGGCAAAAGTCGAACGCAACGAATCGTTATATATTACCGTTTTATCGGATATATCGAATTGCCGAACGCCACAAAACAAACCCACATTGCGGACACACGCAAAGGTGTTGCCGTAGAGTATATAACCGAACAATTCACGGCATAAAAAAGAGCAAGGTGTTACCCTTGCCCGTACATAAAAATTATATGATAAAACAAAAAGAGTGTTCATAAGTCAAATCCCTTATGAACACTCGATATGGTCGAGGTGACAGGACTTGAACCTGCGGCATCTTGGTCCCAAACCAAGCACTCTACCAAACTGAGCTACACCTCGAAATGTTGTTTAATAACAACAGCTTGATTATTATATACCATATTTTCGGATTTGTCAACATAATTTTCGTTTTTTATTCAAAATTAATTCAAATATTTTGAAAATCACCATAAAACAGACCGAAAATGTGGTGCAAAACAGCCGTCCCTACATAAGAAACGGCTGTTGGTGCAGGTAACAGGACTTGAACCTGCATGAAATTGCTTTCACTAGAACCTGAATCTAGCGCGTCTGCCAATTCCGCCATACCTGCTTATTTAATTTTGTTGTACAAATTAGTTGTGAGTTAATCACATATCTGCCAACCTGAGATATAGCCACAACGCTACCCCTGACCTACTGCTTAGAAGGCAGTTGGTCACTCTTAGCATCCATTATTTGTGCAACACCCAAAATGTGCTATATTATTATAGCAGACCGACAGGTAAGTGTCAAGTCACATTTATTTTATCGGTCTGTTTTACGCTGATTATTTTTCAGAATCGGGTTTGCGGATTTTGAAACCGTCATATTTTCCGATGTCGCAGAGGGCAATTTCGTGGCAACCCATTCTTGTTGACAGCGGTGCAAGCTCCATATAGTCGCCGTAGAGGAAAGTAAGGTACTTGTCATATTTCTTTGGCACGGGGAACTTGTAACCCTCAAAGTCGGCATAAGCAACATCGTCAAGATATTCCTTTGGAAAAGCACCGTTATAAATATTTCTGCCCATTCCGTCATAGAGATATTTTGCGTTCTTTTTGTTTTTAAAGAATTTTAAAGTACGGACTTCAAGCCACATACTGAATCTGAGAGGAAATATTTTCTTGCAGAAATTTGTTACAATGCTCTGGATTCTGCTGCCGTTTTCAGCCTTGCGATTGTTCCATTTATTGAACACCAGCGCTCTTGTAAACAGAGTCACAGCCATATGAATTTTTCGTCCGATTGCTGAATTGGCTGTGTTATCATGACAGAAAATATCAAACGCAATTCCGTTGTGCATTGCGTGATGGTCTTTTGCAAAGTCGGTTGCAAAGAAAGTGTCGTCAAGTCTGACCTTGGCAAATTCATAGAAACAAGCCTTGTCCGTATGGTACGATTGAAAAGTCATATTACTCGGAAGTTCCTTTGGCGCAATCTCGCAAAAGCGGTCAAAATCTTCACGCAACATCATAATATCGGCATCATCATCCCACGGAATGAATCCTTTGTGACGAATTGCACCGAGAAGTGTTCCGCCGCCGAGAAAATATTTTATGTTGTGCTTTCGACAAATTCTGTCGGTTTCAAGCAGAAATGCAAGCTGAATTTCGTGAATTGAATCAAGTCTGCGCTCGTGTGAGTGGGGGATACGCAGAACTTTTTCGGACTTCATCTTGTCCATTATGCAGATTTTCAGCATGGTTTCAAGGTCTATGTCGGGAGTGCATTCGTTTACGGAAATCTTGTTTGAATTAATTGCACAGCCGTCAAGCTCCGTAAAATCGCCCGACTCAATTGTACAGCGACTGCCGTAAATATCGTTGAGAACAGCCGCAATCATAATCAGCGATGCGTTGCAGTTTTTGCCGCCGACATTATAAACTGCGTTTTCTTCAAGATTTGTCATTGCGAAAACAATCGCCTTTAAAACATCGTTGATATAAACAAAGGTGTAGCGATCCCTTGTTGCAGGAACAACTGTGTCACGGCGGTTGGCTATATCGTCAAAAACAGGATCAAGCACGCTTGTAAAGTTGCTTGAGGCTCCCAAAATTATGCCCGTTCTGAGTGTTGTAACGGTTGATTCGCTGTTCTTCAAAACCGAGTGCAAGGTGGTTTCTCTCGTTCTCATAAGCTGACCTGCAAGCGATGAGGGAGAGGTTGCGTCAAGTTCTGCGTACTCGTTTTCGGAATAAACTCTGTGCGGTTTGACTTTGCCGTAAATTCTGCTGTCGTTCACAACGACAACCCTTGCGCCTGTGGCTTTTGCAATTTTGGCACAGGCATTTATCTCTGCAATGCCGTCAATCATAATCTGTGGGTTGTTGTCTGTATGTTCACCGCAGATTCCTGTTGTAATTACATAGTCGGCACTTGAAATTTCTGATGCAGAATTATAATCGACAAAATCAAAATCATCTCTTAACAAGAGTTCGCTGTGGTATGATGCCATTGCGTTGCGTGATTTGCCGAGAAGGATAACTTTTATTCCGAGCCTTTTAGCCTCGTTATTGTACAGAAAGGCATAGCAAAGACACCTTGCAAGTTCACCGCCCGAGATGACAATTGTTTTGTTCCTGAGCTTTGCAAGAGTTTCTTTTTCAACTCCGGGCAATGCCGCCCTGTCGGCCTCAAATTCGTTTAAAAAATCTTTAATACGCATTACTTTATCCTTCGTAATTCTGCTCGCAGTTCTGTTGCTCTTATACTGCGTTTTATTCCGTCTTTAAGCGTGGTTTTCGGACTAAAGCCGAGTGATTTTATTTTATCATTGCACAAAACATACGGTGTGGGGGATGACGGAGAAAATTCGGGTTTTTCTTCGTCTTTTTTGTGAACGAACACTACGGAGAGATTCTTTTCGGGATTTGCCGATTTTACAAGCTGTGCAAATTCCCGCATTGTAACATTTGCGTTATCGCTTGAAATGTTGTATGCCTCACCGCTTTTTCCGTTAAGCAAAATATCAATCAATGCCGAAACCGTGTCCGTCACATAGCAAAAGCTGAACTTTTCGCCACCGTTATCTGTAAGCATAATGCTCTGATTTTTTGCCGCACTGACAATCAGCTTTGCCCATTTTCTTTCATCGCTCATTCTGACACCTCCGAGTGTGGGGCAGGGACGGGCGATTTTTACATTCATACCGAACTTTTCAGCATAGCAAACAGCAAGTGTTTCGGCTGAACGCATGCTTTGTGCGTATGCACTGTCGGCATCTGTCGGATCAAGATAGCCGAGGTCGTTTTCGCAAATGTTATTTTTACCGCTGAAAACCTCCCCGTAAACCATATATGAAGATACGAGCAGAACCGATTCGGCATTTGACTCTTTTGCATATTCAAGCGCATTTGCAAAGCCCGAAGTGATTGTATCCGCAATTTCGGGATTATTGCAATCTTCCTCTGCAACCTCACACGGGCAGTTGCAGTATATTACAAAGTCGGCTCTTTCAATCTCCGGAAAGTTCTTTGACTCTCCGATTTCAATAACAAAATCTTTGCGGAGAGTAAGGTTGCCGAACTGCTTTTCGGCATCTTCACGGCTTTTTGCAAGGGTGATTACCCTTGTGTTGTTTTCAAAAAAGTCATTGCCCTCAAGCAATGTGCATATAATGTAATATGCAATAAGTCCGTGACAGTCCGACACGAAAACAGTCTTGTTTTTTAACTGTTGAAAATTTATCCTGTTGTCTGCAATTTTTTTAATGTCCTCAAAAATTTCGGAGGACAGATTGCCTTTTACGGTACAGTCCATATGGGTTTACCTCTCAGATAAATCAGAAAAGCTCCGCAATTGTGGAGCTTTTGCTTTATTCCGAAACGGAATTATTTTTTCTTTTTTGATTCCTCATAAACTCTGAGGGTTTCATCTGTCGGTCCGTCAAACATAACAGTTCCTTTTTTCAGGAAGATTGAACGCGCGCAGATTTCTTTAACCGAAGCGGCATTGTGGCTTACATAAAGAACGGTTACACCGCTTTCGATAATCTCTTTAATTTTATTTTTACACTTCTTTTTGAAGGTTGCGTCACCGACCGAGAGCGCCTCATCAACAACAAGAACATCGGGTTCAATGTTGACATTGATAGCAAAACCAAGACGCATTTTCATACCGCTTGAGTATGTTCTTACAGGTTGGTCAATGTAATCTCCAAGCTCTGCAAAGTCGATGATTTTTTCCTCAATCTGCTTAATGTAGCTGTCCTCAAGACCGAGAACATAACCCTTCAGATAAATGTTTTCTCTGCCTGTCATTTCCATGGAAAAGCCTGCAGTGAGCTCAAGCAATGCGGCAACCTTGCCGTCAACGGTGATTTCGCCTTCATCGGGAAATGCAACGCCCGTAATCATCTTGAGCAGAGTTGACTTGCCTGCACCGTTGTCGCCGACAATACCAACCGATTCGCCACGATTGATTACCATTGAAACATTGTTAAGTGCCTTATTTGTTTTTGCATTTCTCGGTTTAAAGAAAAGAGCCTTGAATCTTGCCTTGTCATCTTTGTAGAGTGTATAGGTTTTGCTGACATTTTTAAAGGTAATAATCGGATCGGATACTTTTGTTTCAGCCATAATATTACCTCCTTAAAGTACATCAGGAAGTTTTTTCCTGAGTCTGTTGTAGTTGAAAATACCAAGGACGAAAATTACAACAAATTCAATTGCAAACACAAGACATTCCGTTTTGTTTGCATAGAACGGTCTGTTGTAGAGGAAACAGTTGCGGTAGCCGTTTACGAAAAAGTTAATCGGATTGATAAGCATAAGCTTGTTGAGAAACGGCGAATCAAAGCCGTAGGAGTTGTACATAATACCCGATAACCAGAAAATACCTGACATAACGGAAACAATCAGGCTTTCAAAGTCCTTACTGAACGCAGACATCGGGGCTGTTGACCATGTGAGTGCAAGGAAGAAGATAAACATCAACGGACAGTACAGGAAAAATTGCAGATTGTACCAGCTCGGTCCGATTGTGAAAAGTACATATGCGTACATAAATGCCATAAGAATCAGGTGAACAAAAAGCCTTGAAACCTCTGTATAAGTAAGGATTGTTGAAACGGGGAACTTAACCTTTGTAATAAATTGACGGTTGATTCTCAGTTCCTTTGCACCCTGCGTTATGCTGTCCTGAATAAAGAACCACGGAATGATACCGATGAACATAAAAGTAAAGAAGTCAATGGAAAAAGGCTGTGCTCCGCCGATGTCAAGGTGAAGTGTTTTAAGCTGTTTGATACCGCAGGAAAAAGCGAACCAGTAAACAAAAATTGTAAACGCAGGCTTAACAACAGCCCAAAGAGGACCGATTACGGCGCCTTTGTAAGTTTTAATAAGTTCGTTTTTGGCAAGGAGCAAAATCTGCTTTCCGAAGCCACGATGTTCTTTTAAAATTGTAAACAATTATTATACCATCCTATCTCTTTTGTGATGCACAGGCGCCCGCCTGCAAGTGAATAAAATCGAAAAATGTATTATGCACTCTTTAACAGTATATATTATATTACTTTTTCCTAATTTGTCAATCAAAACAAGGCAATTGAAATCTATTTGTAAGATTGAGCAAATCCCCGTTAATTCTGTGTATTTTGAGTGTTCGCAGAGCAAATATGACAACCTGTCACGGAAACCTTTTAAAATAAGGAATAATACTTTTCAGATAACATAAAATTTAAAGGCTGTATAAATGGGGGATGATTAATTTTAAAAATTCACCAAAATTAAAATCCCGAACAGAGCTTTTAAAAGCTTTGCTCGGGATTAATTTTATTGCTTATCAGTCTGCCTGGATTTTTACAAACTGTTCCTGCATATAGGAATAAACCTCATCGGAAACATTTGCAAATACATAGCATTTGTCAAGATACTCGTCACTCGGGAAGATGAATTCGTTTTTCTTTACGTCTTCATCAATGTAATCGTCATATGCAACCTGATTGGGTGTTGCATAGTTGAGATATTCAAAGTTTGCGGCGGCAATTTCAGGATCCTGCATAAAGTTGATGAACTTCTCTGCATTTTCCTTGTTTTTACTGCATTTCGGAATACACATTGCGTCATAGAAAAGGTTTGAGCCGTCCTTTGGCATTGCGTAGTCAAGATCCTCGTTGTTATCAATCATTGTCATAATGTCGCCTGCGTAGTACGGAGCAATTGCCGACTGGCTGTTTTCCATTTCAGTAAATACCTGATCCATTACATATTTTTTAAGGAGAGGCTTCTGCTCTTTAAGTTTAGCGGCGGCTTTGTCAACATCTTCCTTGGTGCAGTTAGCAGGATTAATGCCCTCAAGCTGCATCGCAATTGCCATTGCGTCACGGCTGTTGTTAAACATAAGAATCTGACCCGAAAGGTCTTTGTTCCAAAGTGCGTCCCATGAATCGGGCTTTGTTTTAACCTTTGTTTTGTCATAAACCATACCTGTTACGCCCCAGCTGTAGCATACGGTATATTTACCTTCGGGATCGCAGGCAAGCTTTTTGAAACGATCCATAAGATTGTCGTAGTTAGGAATATTGTCAAAGTTAAGCTCCAACAGCATATCCTCATCAATCATTCTGCTGATCATATATTCGGACGGAATGACGACATCATAGCTTACATTACTGTTTTTCAGCATATTGTAAAGCTCTTCGTTGGTTTCATAGGTTGTGTAGTTTACCTTGATGTTGGTGCGTTTTTCAAACTCCTCGATAATGTCGAGTGAGTCATCTTCGCCGTTTGAAATGTACTCGCCCCAGTTGTAAACATTAACTTCTCCTGCGTCAGCTGAGTCAGCCGAAGCACCTCCGCCGCAGCCTGAAAGGCAAGCCGCACATGTTGCCGTCATTGCAGATGCAAGGACAATGCTGATGATTCTTTTCATTTCTCAATCTCCCTTTAATAAAATTTTTAAAATCAAGTTCTCTTTTTCTGCACCTTTTCTTCGTGTCTGTCACGCAGATTAATAATAACCATAACAATGAGTACAGCAAGGAAAAGCAGTGCGGAAAGAGCGTTGATTTTCGGTGAAATTCTCCTGTGAGTCATCGAGTAAATTTCAATAGAGAGGTTCTGGAATTTTGCACCCCTTGTGAAATATGTTATGATGAAATCGTCAAGAGAATATGTAAAACTCATGAGCAGACCCGAGAAAATACCCGGCATAAGCTCGTGAATAATTACCTTGTAAAATGCCTGCCATTGGTTACAGCCAAGGTCAAGGGCGGCGTCGTAAATGCTCTGATCCATTCGTTTGATTCTCGGCATAACATTAAGCACAACAAACGGAACACAAAAGCATATGTGCGAAATTAAAACCGTGAAAAATCCCATTTCAAAGTTAAAGATAACTCCGAGAGTCGTAAACAAAAGCATGAGAGAAACACCCATTACTATGTCAGGGCTGATGATTGGAATGTTTGACGCATTTTGAATAAGCATTCTTTTTTTGCCCTTGAAATTGCTGATGCCGATTGCGGCGGCAGTTCCGAGGATTGTTGCAAAAACAGATGCAAGAACGGCAATAATAACAGTGTTCCACAATGCGTTCATAATATTGTCGTCACGAAAAAGCTGTATATACCATTTGAATGTAAATCCTTTCCAGACGGTAGTTTTTCCGTTGTTGAAGGAATAGAAGATAAGTACGGCAATGGGCGAATAAAGGAAAATAAGCAGGATTGCAATGTAAATTTTTGAAAGAATACCTGTTTTCTTTTTCATTATGCAATCGCCTCCTCATCACCGAACAAGTTCATGATTATCAGGAACACGAAAATAAAAATCATTAATATCAATGAAATTGCCGAACCCGTGTTTTGGTCTGTCCAGAATATTTTTTCAATGACATCACCAATCATAATGTCGTCCGGACCGCCGAGATACTGTGCAACCAGGAATGTGCTTGCACTCGGAACAAATACCATTGTCACACCCGAAATAATTCCGGGAACGCTGAGCGGTGCGACAACCTTTTTGAATACGGTAAAGTTGTTTGAACCGAGATCCTGCGCCGCCTCAATAAGGCCGTTGTCAATTTTGCTCATAACGGTGTAAATCGGCAGAACCATAAACGGAAGATATTCATACACCATTCCGAGAATTACCGCACCCGTGTTGCCGATGTAGGTTGAATGAATACCCAAAAGCGAAAGCATCATATCAATCGGACCGTTGTCCTGCAAAAGCGTTACCCATGCGTAGATTCTTAGCAGAAAGTTCATCCACATAGGAATCATAAGCAACATAATGAGCGTGTTCTGGGTTGATTCTTTCATTCTCGTGAGAAGGTATGCAAGCGGATATGAAAGTACTAGACAGATTGCCGTTGAAATAAGCGCAATCCAAAGTGATTTTACAAAAATATTTGTGTAGTAAAACGCATTTGTAAATGCCTGAAGCGAAAAATTACCGTTCTTGTCGGTAAAGGCGGTAAAGCCGATCATAATAATCGGAATCATTGTGAAAACAACCATCCAGATTATGTAGGGAATAGAGGGCTTGCGTGATTTCATTTATCAGCCCTCCTTTTCTGAAAACTCTGAGATTACCTCAAACCGAGCCTTTGAAAAGTTGAATGAAAGCGGAACATAGGTTGCGACCTGCTCGTCCGTATCGCTGAGCATAAGCCACTTTCTTTCGTCCGATTCAAGAATGATTTCGTTGTGTTCACCCTTGTAAACTACGGATTCAATGTACAAATCCTTTAAATCGCCCACGCCGT
>ERZ779649.1037-NODE-1037-length-17316-cov-2.113667_pt1 | contig 17316 bp, 17 predicted proteins | sample MGYA00511882_ERZ779649 | MGnify/ENA primary metagenome ERZ779649 (study PRJEB29588, sample SAMEA2157793) | human gut metagenome | biome: human gut; feature: human-associated habitat; material: faeces | place: Denmark | collected 2008/2010 ... | reverse complement strand
AATATGCATCATTAAATCATCAGCAAACTCTTGGATGCCACTATAAAGCGCACGCCATGTATTGCAAGCATCTGCTGGAGGCGTCATATTATTTGTTAATGATTTCAATACATCTAAATGTTCGCCGTGTTCTGCGTGTTCCATTTCCATCATACGAATCGGCATTTGCGCCATCATATAATTACCGGCTTTGATCATTGGGAAAAGCACGTGCTCTTCTTTCATCATATGGTTGCTTAAATCATCATAGACAATCAATACGTCTTTGCCTTGATGCATAAAGTATTCAGCTAGAGAAGTCGCAGAATAAGGGGCAATATATTGTAGGCTGGCCGAATCGGCAGCCGTAGAGTTTACAATTACTGTATATTCCATCGCATCATTCTTCTTTAATGTATTGACTAAGTTAGCAACTGTACTTGCCTTTTGAGCAATAGAGACATAAATACAAATACAATCTTTTCCTTTTTGATTTAGTATAGTATCTAATGCGATGGAAGTTTTACCTGTTTGACGATCACCAATGATCAATTCACGCTGTCCTCTTCCAATAGGAAACATAGAGTCAATGGATAGAATGCCTGTTTCCATAGGGGTTGTGACAGGCTTACGGTCAATAATGCTTGGAGCTGGTTCTTCGATAGGACGCATTTCAGTAGCTTCAATAGGACCAAGTCCATCAATTGGATTTCCAAGTGGATCTACGACACGGCCTAGAAAATTAGAGCTGACTGGCATACCTGCTTGTTTTTTTGTACGAGAAACCTTTGTACCTTGACCAATAGTACCTTCTGTGTCAAATAGAATAACACCAATGTTTTCGGTTGTGATATCAAGTACCATTCCTTTTGTACCATTCTCAAAAACAACAACTTCTCCATACATCGCATGATCTAATCCCGAAATGGTTGCGATACCATCTCCAATTGTTTCGACATAGCCAACTTCATTTTCTTGGGAAGTGGCTTCAAATTGTTCGATTGCCTCTTTTAAGATGGACATAAGTGTTCCATCCTTTTTCATTTGAATGGCTTTATCTCGAGCCGCCTGAATTTGTTCTTGAAGCTGTTGTTGACGAGAACGTGTAGACCAATCGTATTCATCGTTGTTTGCACTTAGAATAAAGCCTCCGCGTACACTTGGATCAATTAAGATATTGAGTGTTATGTTTTGGGCTTGGTATTTATTTTTAAGGAATGTCTTTATTTTTTCTTCTTGCGCTGCACTAGGTCTTGTTACGCAGCGTAAGGTTGCATTTAAATTTTCGTTGTTCATTTATTTCATTTCCTTTAAAAAATCATCATATAGTTTTTCATCGCTCTTTGTATTTGTGATTTTATCAGCCGCTTTATTGATTAAATCCGCAATTTCAGATTTGGCTTTTGCCTTTTCCTCATTTGCCACTTCAATCGTTTTGATGCGAGCTTGTTCAATCATTTCATCGGATTTTTTGTTTGCATCCGCAATAATTTGTTCATATTCAAGACTCGCTTGTTCTTTTGCATCCGCTAGCATGCCATCACAAATTGTCTGCATATTTTCAAGCTGTTGATTAGCTTTATTTTTTGATTCAAGAGCTTCTTGTTTTTGTTGATTTGCCAAGGCAAAATCAGATTCTATTTCTTGTTTTCTCTTTTCAAGAATGTCATGTACTGGCTGAAATAGAAAATGTTTCATCAGTGCATATAAAATAAGTAGATTGATGATTGTCCAAAGAATATTGGAATCAATTCTTAACATAGATTATCCCACCTATTTCACCATTAAAATGATTAAGATACCTAATACAAATCCGTAGATGGCTGTTGCTTCAGCTAAAGCTGCACCAATTAATAAGGTACTACGAATTTTTCCGTGAGCTTCTGGTTGTTGGGCAATGGCTTTTACGGCACTGCTTGTCGCAAAACCAATACCTAATCCTCCACCAATAACGGCAAGTGCTGCCATTCCAACTCCGATTGCTGTTAAACTCATTTTCATTTCCTCCTAAATTATTCTGTTTCTGTCGCTTCTGCGATAAATAGTGATGTTAAAAAGACAAATACATAAGCTTGAATGAATCCATCAAAGAAATCAAAGTACAAGCTAAATACAGTAGGTATAAAGACGGGAACGACCATTTTGATCATTTCCATAATAACGAAGGCACCAATGACATTACCAAATAGACGCATGCATAGGGATAAAGGACGCGTAAAGACCTCAAGAATATTGATGGGTGTAACCACAGCAACAGGTTGAGTAAAGCTTTTGATCCAACCTTTCATTCCTTTTGCGCGTATTCCGCTAATTTCGATTAAGATAATACTCATAAGTGCTAATGCGATAGTGACATTCATGTCCTTGGTTGGGGGTTTCATACCAAAGATGCCAATGATGTTCGCAAGACCTATATATAATAGGATGGTTGAAATATAAGTACTATATTCTTTGGCATTTTCACCAAGCATGGAGATTGTGAATTTATCTAGCCATATGACAATGCTTTCGGCTACAATTTGTTTTTTGCCTGGATTATGAACTTTGAGTCCTTGTGTTAACCAAGCAGAAAGTAAAACAAGTATAGCCATGACAACCCATGTGATGACAACGGATTCACTAATCGCAAAGGGACCGATAGTAAACGCGGTGTCGACGTTTAACTGGTCGAGTAGTTCTTTTGTGAACTCTTCCATAGCTCCTCCTTTCAAAACCATAAAAAAACGATGGAAATAATCCGTGAATTTACGAATTAAGACAAAATTCGTTTTTCTATAAGAAGGTATTTTAGTTTGCATGATTTCGAAATTCAAGTGTTTTTATCAATGTAAACGTTATCTGTTTTATATGACAAATTTTTGTATATTTCGCATATGTGATACATATGTCTCAATTACATAATCGACTTTGTTTTGTGTTTGAATTTTAGAAAAAAGGGCATAAAAAAAAGGAAGAATCGATCTTCCTCTTAATGTTCTTTTGTATGATCAAAAGCCATGCCTAGAATGGTTTCAATATGTTCATCGTCTAATGAATAGTAGACAGTCTTTCCTTCTTTTCTAGATTTGATGAGTTTAGAAAGGCGTAAAGCTTTTAGTTGGTGTGATACAGCAGATTTCGTCATATCGAGTACGTTAGCTAAATCGGATACGCACATTTCACTTTGTTGAAGGGATAATAAAAGTTGAAGGCGTGTACTATCTCCCATCACTTTAAAGAAATCGGATAGGTTCATGATTTCATCAAAGGCCGGCATGTTTTCTTTTACTTTTTGTACTAATTCTGTATTTTTAGGCTTGCAGTCACAATGTGTACCAATCATAAGTTCTCCTTTTTTCTTTATTATAGTTGAATGATTGAACAATTGTCAAAAAGTTGTTGACAACATGTATGATTCCTATATAATGAAAGTGTAAAAAGTTGAATATGTGTTCAACTATTCAAACGTGGAGGGAAATCATATGAAAAAGAGTTATAAGATTGATGTAGATTGTGCAAACTGTGCAAACAAAATGGAAGTAGCTGCTAATGATACAGAAGGTGTTAAGAGTGCAGTTGTAAACTTCATGATGTTAAAGATGAATGTTGAATTTGAAGATGGAGTTCAACCTAAAGAAGTTATGGCTCGTGTTTTAGAAAACTGTAAAAAAGTAGAAGAGGATTGCGAAATTTTCTTTTAATGAAAAGTAAGATGCGAAAGCATCTCTATTTTTCGGTCATTATAGTTGAATGATTGAACAATTAATGTTTTTGGAGAGGTAGAGATAAGTATGAATAAGAAACAGAAAAAGATGTTAAAGCGAATCATTGTTGCGAGTATTCTTTTTATCATAATTAAGGTCGTAAAACTACCTGAATACATTGAGATTCCTTTGTTTCTAGTGGCCTATCTAGAAATTGGTTATGATATTCTTCTTAAGGCTTTTAAAGGAATTAGAAATCGTCAGGTATTTGATGATAATTTTTTGATGGCTGTCGCAACAGTAGGTGCTATTGGTTTGAAATCTTTTGATGAAGCAACAGCTGTTATGTTGTTCTATCAGATTGGGGAATGGTTCCAGAGTTATGCGGTTGGAAAAAGTCGTAAAAATATCACGGAATTAATGGATATTCGTCCGGATTATGCCAATGTTGAAGATGAGAATGGAAATCTTGAACAGGTAGATCCAGATGAAGTTGAAATCGGTACAATTATTGTGGTTAAGCCTGGTGAAAAAGTGGCTATTGATGGAATTGTCATTGAAGGAAGTTCTACTCTAAATACAGCGGCTTTAACAGGGGAAAGCTTGCCTAGAGAAGTCAGTGAAAATGATGAAGTAATCAGTGGTTGCATCAATATGACGGGCTTATTAAAAATTAGGACAACAAAAGAATTTGGGGAATCCACTGTATCAAAAATTTTGGATTTGGTTGAAAATGCGTCAAGTAAGAAATCTCGTTCAGAAGCGTTTATTTCCCGTTTTGCGAGAATTTATACGCCAGCCGTATGTTATAGTGCTTTGGCATTGTTTTTACTTCCACCTGTATTCAATTTGATTATGTCAAATCCTGCTGACTTTGGTACATGGCTATATCGTGCCTTAACATTCTTAGTTATTTCTTGTCCATGTGCATTGGTAATCAGTATTCCTTTGAGTTTCTTTGCCGGAATTGGTGGCGCCAGCAATCAGGGCGTTTTGGTTAAAGGATCGAATTATTTAGAAGCATTGGCTTCATGTAAATATGTTGTATTTGATAAAACGGGTACAATGACGCAAGGTGTATTTGAGGTGGCAGGCATTCATCATGCGAATATTCCAGAAGAAAAGTTATTAGAGTATGCGGCAATGGCTGAAAGTTATTCTACGCATCCTATTTCTAAAAGTTTATTAAAGGCATATGGAAATACAATTGATAAATCACGTATTGAAAATGTAGAAGAAATAAGTGGTCATGGAGTTAAAGCTGTAATTGATGGAGTGCAAGTACTTGCAGGTAATGATAAATTAATGAAGATGTATAATATTCCTTATCAAGAATGTCATAGTGTTGGTACGATTGTTCATGTGGCTATTGATGGCAAATATGCAGGTCACATTGTGATTTCGGATATGTTGAAACCGCATGCCAAAGAAGCAATTGAAGCATTGAAGAAGGCTGGCATTAAACAAACAGTCATGTTGACTGGGGATGTAAAAAGTGTGGCAGATAAAGTCGCTTCTGAATTACATATTGATAAAGTGTATTCGGAATTATTGCCTCAAGATAAGGTGAATAAAGTTGAAGAATTATTATCTTTAAAGCACTCAAAAGAAAATCTTGCCTTTGTCGGAGATGGAATCAATGATGCTCCAGTATTATCAAGGGCCGATATAGGTATTGCGATGGGTGCTTTAGGCAGTGATGCAGCTATTGAGGCAGCGGATATTGTATTAATGGATGATGATCCATTAAAGATTTCTAAAGCCATTAAGATTGCGAAAAAATGTATTCATATTGTATATGAGAATATTTATTTTGCGATTGGTGTTAAATTGATCTGTTTATTATTAGGTGCCATTGGTATTGCGAATATGTGGGTTGCGATTTTTGCGGACGTTGGTGTTATGATTATTGCCGTATTAAATGCGATTCGGGCATTAAATGTTAAAAATTTGTAAGGAAATCTTAGGATTTCCTTATTTTCATATTGTGTTAAATTTGTTTTAGTTGTATCTTTGTCTTGTACGCAGAAAAGGAGATTCGAGATGCAGGAATTAAAACCAATTAAAGAAGGAAAAGTACGTGAAATTTATGACAATGGGGACAACCTTATTATGGTTGCGACAGATCGTATCAGTTGTTTTGATGTAATTCTAAACAATGAGGTTACAAAAAAAGGAACTGTTTTAACACAGATGTCAAAATTTTGGTTTGACTACACAAGTGATATCTTACCTAATCACATGATTAGTGTGGATACAAAAGATATGCCAGAATATTTCCAACAAGAAAAATTTGAAGGAAAATCAATGTTATGTCGTAAATTGAACATGCTTCCAATCGAATGTATTGTTCGTGGTTACATCACAGGTAGTGGATGGGCTAGCTACAAAGAAACAGGAAAGGTTTGTGGTATTGAACTTCCAGAAGGGTTACAAGAATCACAACAACTTCCAGAACCAATTTATACACCTAGTACAAAGGCTGAAATTGGGGATCACGATGAAAATATTTCTTTTGAACAAAGTATTGCGCACTTAGAAAAACACTTCCCAGGACATGGTGAAGAATATGCAACTAAGATCAAAGATTGCACAATCGCTTTATATAAAAAATGTGCTGAGTATGCTTTAAGCAAAGGAATTATTATTGCGGATACAAAATTTGAATTTGGTTTAGACGAAAATGGTAATATCGTTATCGGCGATGAAATGTTAACTCCTGATAGTTCTCGTTTCTGGCCTGCAGACGGATATGAAGCTGGTCATTCACAACCATCATTTGACAAACAATTTGCGCGTGACTGGCTAAAGGCAAATCCAGATAATGACTGGACACTTCCTCAAGAGATTGTGGATAAGACTATTGAAAAATATCTTCAAGCTTACACAATGTTGACAGGAAAAACTTTATAATTGAAAGATACCCATAAGTTGAATGCTTATGGGTATTTTTTGAAAACTGTATTTTCTGATACCTAAATATATTTGAAAACCGTAAAATATGATGTTAATAATCACTTGAAAACCGAAGAACGCTATGTTTAAATGAGGAATAGATATTAGAAAATAATAATTATTGAATATATATGGTGAGGAAAAATATGAAACAAGGAGTATTTATAACATTTGAAGGAAATGATGGATCAGGAAAGACAACTGTATGTAAAGCAGTACAAGAAGAATTAATCAAAATGAGATACGATTGTATCTATACAAGAGAACCCGGAGGAAGTAAGATTGCCGAATCTATTCGTAATATATTATTAGATGTAAATAATACGGAGATGGATGATCGTACAGAAGCATTATTATATGCGGCAAGTCGTAGACAACATTTAAAAGAAGTTGTTCTTCCGGCATTGGAAAATAAGAAGATCGTATTGTGTGATCGCTTCATTGATTCTAGTTTGGCATACCAAGGAATTGCACGAGGTATTGGTTTAAAAGAAGTGTGGGATATCAATCAGTTTGCGATTGATGGATGTATGCCTGAAAAGACTCTATTTTTATCCGTTAGTGTAGAAACGGGTAAAAAACGTATGAATCTTCGTGGCGACTTGAATCGTTTGGACCAAGAAGAAAGTTCATTCCACAAAGCTGTACGTCAAGGCTATGAAACATTGGTTTCTATGTATCCAGAACGCATTGAAGTGATTGATGCCGAGCCTTGTAAAGAAGAAGTTTTAAAAAGTGCTATGGAATGTGTTTTAAAGGTTATTAAAGAACATGAATAAAGAGTATTTAAAAAAAGCACAACCTGTTGTGTATCAGACGTTGTCGAATGCTTTAAAGAATCAAAGAGTTGCGAATGCCTATTTATTTCACGGGCCAAAAGGCTCAAGCAAATTAGAAACGGCCATCTTATTTGCGCAAAGTATTATATGTGAGCATACAGATAATGATGGATTTGCATGTCAAGAATGTGAAAGTTGTAAACGTATAGAGAACGAAGAATCTTTAGACTACATGATTGTATCGAATGATCGTATTAAAAAGAAAGATATAGTGGATTTGCAGACGTTTTTTGAATCAACGAGTGCAGGAAAACAAAATGCTCGAATCTATATTCTAGATCATTATGATAAGGCTACGCCAGATGCTTCAAATAGCTTGTTGAAGTTTTTAGAGGAGCCAAGTGAAGGGATTTATGGTATATTAATTGCGGATGAAAAATCCAATGTATTACCGACTATTCAATCTAGGTGTCAGGCTATTCATTTTAAACCGGAAAGCTGTGAACACTTATTGCTTGAAAATACAAGTGAAGAAAACGCGAAGATGCTTGCAGAATCTGGATATACATATGATAAGGCAATTGAATTATTGTCTTTACCTGATTTTGAAGAATTAAAACAAATTGCACTTGAATATATTGAACATGCCTCTTCTTTTTCACAAATTGAAAAGATGCAGACAAATGTATTTGTGAATAAATCAGATCGTATGAATAAGGATTGGGTACAGTTGTGGATTCAGTGGGTTTTATTCTATGTAAAAAATGATAGGGTAAATTTACCTTTAGAAAAAAAAGTAAAACTATATTCGATTTTGGTTGAAAATATGGATATGTTGTATCGACCAGTCGATTTAGGTTTATTTATGGATAAGCTTTATTATGATATTAGGAAGGCTGTGATTTAGTGAATACAGAAGGAAAAGTAACATATAAATATATTGTTTATATACAGTTTGAAGAATCAAAAAAAGCCTACACTTTTGGATCAGATGTTAAATATTATACAAATGATGTTGTCGTTGTAGAAACTGTACGTGGGCAAGAACTAGGAAAGGTTTGTGTGCCAACGGTTGATTTTGATGCTTCGAAAGTAAAGGGAGATATTAAACCGGTATTGCGTAAGGCAACAACAGAAGATATTAAGTGTAAAGAAGAAAATGTAGAAAGAGCTAAAGAAGCAATGAAGATTTGTCACGAGTGTGTCGCAAATTTGAAGTTAGATATGCATTTAATCAGCTCAGAATATACATTGGATCGTACAAAAGTCATTTTTACGTATGTGTCGGACGATCGTGTTGATTTTAGACAACTATTGAAAGACTTAGCTCAACATTTACATTGTCGTATCGAGTTAAGACAAGTAGGGCCAAGAAACAAAGCTAAAATCGTAGGTGGAATTGGAAATTGCGGTATGGAATGTTGCTGCTCAAGATTTATGTCAGATTTTGATACGGTATCTATTAATATGGCAAAAAATCAAATGTTGGCATTGAATATTCAGAAATTGAGTGGTCAATGTGGAAAGCTAATGTGTTGTTTACGTTTCGAAAATGAAGAGTATACAAGAATGCGTAAAGATTTACCAAAGATGAATTCGATTGTGAGTTATCAAGGTAAAAAATATCGTATTTCAAGTATGAATGTGCTTCAAAAACAGGCAAAACTAGAAAACAAAGAAGAAGTCTTGTTTGTGGACTTTAAAGAATTGTGGCCAGATAAGGATTTTAACAATGATTAGATAGAAGAGTTTTGAATCGAATACTTCCACATTGTATTTGGTTCCTACGCCTATTGGCAATTTACAGGAAATGACACCTAGAGCTCTAGATATTTTAAAAGAAGTGAGTGTGATTGCGGCAGAAGATACGCGAAATACAAAAAAACTGTTAATGGCATATGGCATTGATACAATGTTGATGTCGCATCATGAACATAATCAGCAAGTTAGTATTCCAAAAATCATTGAACGATTGGAAAATGGTGAAGATGTTGCGGTAGTATCCGATGCAGGTTATCCCTTGGTTTCAGATCCAGGGCAAAAATTAGTTCAAGAAACCATTTCACATGGATTTAATGTGGTTTCAGTCTCAGGTGCGAATGCGGCTATGAATGCATTGGTTGCGAGTGGATTGAGGTGTTATCATTATTTATTCTATGGCTTTTTAGACAATAAGAGTTCAAAAAGAAAGAAACAACTCGAAGAAATCAAAACAATTCCTTATACAATGATTTTTTATGAAGCACCCCATCGTATTGAAGATACTCTACAAGATATGTTGGAAGTATTGGGAAATCGTCAAATGTGTTTAGCTAGAGAACTCACAAAAGTGCATGAAGAATATATTCGTGGAACCATTGAAGAAGTGTTAGAGGTAGCGGCTACTTGTAAAGGTGAAATGGTTATTGTCATGGATGGATTTAAACAAGATGAAGTTGTATTTGATATGTATACAGCCATTACGAAAGTGGATGAATATATTGAATCTGGAATGCGTACAAAAGAAGCAATTGGTTTAGTTGCCAAAGAAATGGCTTGTAAAAAGAATGAATTATATGAAGCTTATCATAAAAGATAGGCTTTTTTATTTTATATAAAGTAAATTATGTTGTTACAGAAATTAAATGTAAAAAACAATTGAATATGTTTCAGAAAGCGTTATAATGGTTTACATGAAAGAGAAGAGGAAGAGTTATGAATAAGAGAAAAGTATGTGCCCTAGGGATGGCATTTGTACTTGCAGGATGTTCTGCAGGTGGATCGGGTTCTGGTAAAGAACAAACATTAACAGTTGGATTGTTTACAGAAATGAATGGAGATTTTTCTCCCATGTATTATCAAACGGTAAACGATCACAATGTAGTTAACTTGGTATATCAAGGATTGTTGGCATATGATAAGGATGCCAATTTAGTTCCCGAATTGGCAGAGGATTTACCTACTATTAGTGATGATGGTACAACAATGACATTTAAATTGAAGAAAGGTGTTAAATTTAGTGATGGATCTAAATTTACTTCAAAAGATGTAAAGGCAACGTTTAGCGTTATGGCTGACCCAAGTTATACAGGACGTTTTTCAAGTAATGTTGATTTCCTAAATGGATATAGCGAATATCATGATGGAGATGCCAAAGATGTCTCAGGTATTGAAACACCCGATGATTATACAGTAGTATTCCATATGGCAAAGCCAAAAATTGATGCAGAATCGACTTTGGGAATACAAAAAATTTGTAGTGCAAAAACATTGAAGTATAAGAAGGGAAAAACTTCAAATGTTGAAAAGAACAATAGTAATCCTGTTGGTACGGGTCCTTATAAATTAAAATCATTCTCTAAAACAGAGGGAGCTTCATTGGATCGAAATGAAAATTTTGAAGCTGAGGATGGAGAATACCAAATTTCTAAGATTATGATCAAGAAAACGGAGACTTCGACTGAAATCAAAGAATTGGAAAATGGAACAATCGATTATATTCCAGATGTAGTGGAAGCGAATAAAATCAACACAGTAGCCAAAGACAAAGATAAAGGTTTGACTATGGATTCGTATCCAAGTGATCGTGAAGACTTCTTGTTTATGAATACGGTTGCAGGTGCATGTCAAAATCAAGCAGTACGTCAAGCTTTGGCTTATGGATTTGATCGTGAAGCCTATATCGCAAGCTATTATAAATTAGATGATAAAGATGCTAAATTAGCATATGTACCAGGTTTGTTTGGTAACCCAGTATCTGGCGGAAATGGTGCATATGTTCGTGGTGAAGAAAAAGTTGATGGGGCTACTTATTATGATTATGATGTAGAAAAAGCTAAACAAATCTTAGACGATGCGGGATGGACTGTTGGTAGTGATGGTATTCGTGAAAAAGATGGTCAAAAATTAAGCATTAAGTTCTTGGCTACAAAAGAAAAAGATGCGATGGATACAATGATTCCTATGTTACAAAAACAATGGGGAGAACTTGGTGTCGACTTCAAGGCAAACACAATGGAATTTAATACAGTTATTTCAACTGTAGGTGATGATTCAGCTGTTGGTGATTGGGATGTATCTTATTTAGGAAACTCTTTTACAAGCCCTGAAGATACAAGCGTTGATTACTTTATTCAATCACAAGGCGTAAATAACCTTGCTCGTTTAAAAGATGATGAATTAGATTCATACTTAGCTGCAGGTGCTTATACAGCTGATAAAGATGCTTCAGCAGCTGCTTACTTAAAGGCTTATGTTCGTCAAGCGGAACTATGTGCATACTTACCAACAGATGGTGTACAAACATATTGTTTGCGCAATAAGAAAGTAAAAGGTTTGAATACATCTTCTACACTTATTTGGTCAGAATCAATGGCTACAGCTTATATTGATGATTAATAGTAAAAGGGGCTATAACAGATAAAAACGTTTTAGTTTAAAAAAGGACCGAATATTCAAGACTTAAAAAATCTGAATATCGGTCTTTCTTTTGTTTGTGCAAAAATAGCTGGTTAATTGTAATGTATATCAGATATCGTTCCAATTCTCTTTGTGTTTATCTTATGAGATGTCTCAAAAACTGGAAGATGCTTAAATATACCATATATTCTGGTATTGCAGGATATGAAATATAGTGGGATGCGAAAACAAGCTGAAAAAAGATAGCCAAGAATCAATTCACATTGATAGACATGTGAATAGAAAGATGAGGTGTGTATGACACAACGAAGTATCTGAGGTAAAACTGGAGATACCGCTCGTATGCATCGACCATAATCTAAGAAGATATCACACTCGATAACTAGAATTTTAGAAAAACAATAATTTAAACTAAGGCTCTAGGAGTTAAAAAAATAATAAGATGAAAAGAAAGGAGCTAAACTCCATAAGTAATAAAAATTACTTATTCGTCATGGCTCCTTTTTAAATCGTTATGACTTGAATGTTTTGATTGTTTAGTTCTTGAACGTAAGAAGAATCAATAGAATGATCCGTTATAACAGTTTTTATTTTATCTTTTAAATTTAATGGTACAACACCACGTTTAGAAAATTTATCGCTTTCTGTTAGCACGATTATTTGTTCGGCTTGATGCGACATATCACGTACGGCTTGTGCTCGCATTTGATCACGATTTGAAAAGCCAATTCTAGAATCATATCCATCTGTGCCGATGAAAAAATAATCGACAAAAAAGTTGGATACACATTCTTGAACCATAGGACCTACCATAACTTGTGAATCTTGTTGATAAATTCCGCCTAAAAGAATAATTTGAAAATTTGATTTTCCACGAATATATTCTGCGATAAAAGCACTGTTTGTGATAATGGTTAAGTCTTTATGAAGTTGAGTTAACGTATCCGCTAAAAGTGCGCAACAACTACCACTTTCAATCATAATTGTATCGCCTTCATGAACAAGTTCAGTAGCTTTTAAAGCTATTTTTTTCTTTTCTTCATAATGATACGCGATTCTACCGTTGATATCATCTGTGCTACATAACACAGCATGCCCATGTTCACGCTTGATGATTCCTTTAGCTTCTAATGCATCCAAATCTTTGCGGATAGTCACTTGGGAAACACCTAGGTATTCAGCAAGTTGAGAAACTTCGATTCTCTTTTCAGATGTCAACAATTCTAATATTTTATTTGTTCTATTTTTCATTTACGTTGATTCCTATCATTTTGTTTATATAATAAGTGTTTTTGATTTCAAATGAAAGTGAAATTTAGAAAAAAGCGTTAATGTTATTTTCTTTAAACATATTTAAATATTCTTTTAAATCTTCTGGATGATATGAAGGAACATTTTCATAATCGTATTTTATATTTAAAAGATGATATTTATTTTCTCCAAACTGATGGAACGGTAGAAGTTGACACTTGTTTATACCAATGTTGTGAAGTGTTTTTGAAAATTCTTTTGCGTCATCCAAAGAATCATTAAAACCAGGTATAACAGGGATTCGAGGAAGAACTGTTTTGCCATTGGCGATGGCATGTTTCATGTTCAGTAATGGTAACTTATTAGAAACACCTGTACCTTCTATATGTTTATCTGTGTTCCAGTGTTTCATATCAAAAAGAATGTAATCTACATATTCCATGACGTGATCAAATGTTTCTTCTGTCGCAAAACCGGTTGTTTCACAACATGTATGAATTCCTTCTTCTTTAGCGGCTAAGAGTAGTTCTCTTGAAAACTCAGGTTGAAGTAAAAGCTCACCTCCAGAAAGTGTTAGACCACCACCACTTTCTTCATAGAAGGCTTGATCTTGTAAAACAATTTTAAGCACTTCTTCCACAGATTTTTGTTCGCCTTGTGCACTTAATGCGTTTCTTGGACATTCATATACACATTTCTTACATCCAATACACTGACTATGGTTGATTTTGACGGATTTATCAATTATTTTTATAGCGTTTTTTGGACAGGTTTCAATGCAATGATGACAATTTATACATTTGTTTTGATCCCAAAGAATTTGTGTTTGTATAAGCTGACTTTCGGGATTTGCACACCACTTACAACGAAGAGGACATCCCTTTAGAAAAACGGTAGTACGAATTCCTGGACCGTCATTTACACTGAATTTTTGAATGTTAAAAATAATTCCTGTTGTATTTCGATTTGTTGTTGTCATTTTAATTTCCTCATATAGAGTATAAACATTTCAAAGAAGAAAAGCAATGACTATAGTTACAAATGAAAGTATAAAATATTTTAAATGAAATTAAAGTTGACATGAAATGCGTGTAATACTATTTTTAAATTGCGAATAAAAGAATCTAAAATTACGAATGAAATGTAATAGGAGGACGGATATGGAAAATGTAGAACATTTTGGAACATTGACAGAACGAATGAAAGAATTTCGAGAAGAAGTTTTAGATGAAAAACCTTATATTGATGCACAACGTGCAATTCTAGCAATTCTTGCTTACAAAGAAAATTTAAATCAACCACGAGTGATGGTTCGAGCTAAAATGCTAGAAAAAGTTCTAGATAATATGAGTATATATATTGAAGACAAATCTCTTTTAGCAGGAAATCAGGCAACTAAGAACCGTAACGCTCCTATTTTTCCTGAGTATACTATGGAATTTGTTATGAATGAATTAGATCAGTTTGAGAAAAGGGATGGGGACGTATTCTATATCACTGAAAAGACCAAAGAACAACTTAGAGAAATTGCGCCATTCTGGCAGAATAACAATTTGCGTGCAAGAGGAGAAGCTCTTCTTCCTGAAGAAGTTCGTGTCTTTATGGAAACAGGTGTATTTGGAATGGAAGGCAAGTTAAATGCAGGAGATGCGCATTTGGCGGTGAACTATGAGCGGATTTTGAAGGATGGATTAAAAGGATACGAAAAGCGTGTAAAAGAATATAAAGCTTCTCTTGATTTGACGGATCCTGAAAGTATAGATAAGTATTGTTTCTATAATGCAGTTCTTATAGTACTGGAAGCGGTGCGTAATTTTGCAAATCGTTACAGCGTTCTTGCAAAGGATTTAGCAGAAAAAGAATTGAATCAAGAAAGAAAGATTGAATTATTAGAGATCAGTAGAATTTGTTCAAAAGTTCCATATGAACCAGCAGAAACATTTCGAGAAGCGGTACAATCCGTATGGTTTATTCAATTGATTTTACAAATTGAATCCAACGGACATTCTTTGAGTTATGGCAGATTCGATCAATATATGTATCCATATTATAATCGAGATATTAAAAATGGTACTATTAAAGAATCTGAAGCCTTGGAATTGTTGACATGCTTGTGGATAAAGACACTTACAATCAATAAAGTTCGTTCTCAAGCACATACGCTAAGTTCGGCAGGATCTCCTATGTATCAAAATGTAACGATTGCAGGTCAAACAACAGATAAAAAGGATGCAGTCAATGATTTGAGTTTTTTAGTTTTGAAATCTGTTGCACAGACAAGATTGACACAGCCAAATTTAACTGTTCGCTATCACAAGAATATCAATAAACATTTTTTGGATGAATGTATAGAAGTTATGCGTTTAGGCTTTGGAATGCCAGCATTAAACAATGACGAAATTATAATTCCTTCCTTTATGGATTGGCAAGTTAAAGAGGAGGACGCCTATAATTATAGTGCCATAGGCTGTGTAGTTGTGATTTTCCCGTTGATTTGTTCCGTTCGTTGATTTGTTCCGCTCAGATAGGATATTTTCCCTTTGATTACTTCCGTTCGTGGATTTAATTTGTTCCGTTCAGAATTTTAATTAGTTCCGTTCGGGAAATTTGATTAGTTCCGTTCGGACGATGGCAAATTCAACATTTAGTTCTCAATTCGGAGTATAGAAGGAAACAATGTATAAATCGAAACGCAGCCTCAAAGTGTACGAGGCACCACTTGGTTTAAATGGTAAGCAGCAAGTTCCAAGAATTCAGCTTCAAGGTCAGTGGCTCGAAGCACTTGGATATCACGTGGGCGATAAAATTGATGTTCAGTGTACTGGTGACACGATCATCATCAATAAAATGAAGACTATATAAAACAAACAAGCGTCGGCCAATGAGTCGGCGCTTTTCTAACATATTATATAAGATAAAAATAGTGAAAAAAGATGAAACGTGTAGACGAAACAATATAAAAGAGCCATAATATCGGTATATGAGCCTTTATATTATGCATATACAACTTTGATATCTGGGATGTTTAGATGAGTGTTTGAGGTTCTTCTTCAGATGCTCGGTAATTCAATTGCCGAGTAGTTCACGGAGTTTTGTATGTTTGGATGTTGCCTTATAAAGCTGAAGATGAAGTTGAAGAAGAAAATGAATCTATAGACATACAAGCTTAATTCATAAATTAGGTCAAATCTAGCATTTTTCGACTTTCAAAATGGTAAAATATAGGTGTAAAAGGGAAATGATAAAAAATTAAGGCAATTTGCCTTAACAAAAAATAGATCAGGAAAGGATATATTATATATGAAAACAAAACAAATTTTAATGGCAGGAACATTAGCTCTTAGCATGGTTTTATCGGGTGGAATGTTGAGTGGATGTTCAAATTCTTCAACAAAAGACACAAAGACAACAGAAGTTGCCAAGAAAAAAGAAGTAAAAACAATTGGTCAAAAAAGCAAGGATTCAAAATCTTTGAAGATTACAAACAGCACTGGTAAGAAAATCACTGTATTTGAAACAAAATCAAGTTCAGAAGAATCTTTCAGTGATAACTTGTTGGATGATGGCGACGCTGTAAAAAACAAAGAAGAACGTACTTTGTATTACACTGTCAAAGAAAACGACAAGTTGGATGTAAAAGTAGGGTTACAGGACGAAGATAAAACATTCGTATTCAAGGATGTAGATACTACAGATACAAAGAAAGTGGATGTTTCTTTAAAAGAAGATAAAGTCAATTTAGACGTAACAAAAAAAGATGGCAGTATTGTCACTTTGACACCATCTGAAGATTCTGCAAAGACAGAGGAAGAAAAAAAGGATGAGTCTGAAGTAAAACAGGAAGAAAAGAAAGAGGAGAAGAAGGAAGAAACCGCAAAAGCCGATTCTTCTAACAAATCAAATTCTTCAGAATCAAAGAAGAATAACACAGCTTCAACTTCGAACTCAAGTTCAAACAAGAACAATTCAAGCTCTAGCAGTTCCAAACCTTCTTCTAAACCATCAAATAACAATAGTTCAAACTCAAATAGTTCAAAACCAGCTGAACATACACATAACTGGGTTGCACAGTACAAGACTGTAAATGTGCCTGAAAAAGGACACAACGAGCAGGTTTTGGTGCAGGCTGCCTATGATGAACAGGTTCCAGTTACAGAAATGAAGGAAATATGTGTAGGTAATCAAAGTGGGTTACAAATAAATGGCGATCCAAATGAATATTTATTAAATAATTCTGGTAATCCGAAATTGGATAGGGTCGACTAAAAGTT
>ERZ779649.1036-NODE-1036-length-17320-cov-1.651781_pt1 | contig 17320 bp, 8 predicted proteins | sample MGYA00511882_ERZ779649 | MGnify/ENA primary metagenome ERZ779649 (study PRJEB29588, sample SAMEA2157793) | human gut metagenome | biome: human gut; feature: human-associated habitat; material: faeces | place: Denmark | collected 2008/2010 ... | reverse complement strand
GTAAAGATTGTGAAAAATTTACAAAACTATCTTGTCGCAAAAGAAAGTAAAACATTACAAAAAGCCGATCTTTCTTGGAAATGTGAAAGTTATTTCCATCACTAAAACTTATACTAGATCAAATTCCACGTAAATTTTAAAAATTTTTCTAGAGCAGAAATAATGGATGGTGTAATCTTGACGCCAATTATTCTTAGAGTTCAAAGTAGGTAAATATGATTAAAAAAATTGCTGTATTAACCAGTGGTGGTGATGCTCCTGGTATGAATGCTGCTATTCGTGGTGTTGTGCGTGCAGCACTTGCAGAAGGGCTTGATGTATTCGGCATTTATGATGGTTATCAAGGCTTATACAACAATAAAATCAAACAGTTAAACCGTTATAATGTATCAGATATTATTAACCGTGGCGGTACATTCTTAGGCTCTGCGCGTTTCCCAGAATTTAAAGATCCTGCGGTACGTGAAAAATGTGCAGAAATTTTACGTTCACATGGTATTGATGCCTTAGTTGTTATTGGTGGTGACGGTTCATATCGTGGAGCATTATCTTTAACTGAAACAGACAGTTGTTCTTGAATGTAGTTAGCCATTTGATCTCCTACGCTATTACCAACTGCTTTTTCATCAATTTCTGCATCAATGTTTTCTTGTTTATCTACTGCTCTTATTTGATACTCGTTTAATTTATTTATGATTTCAGGTTTAAATACAGTATCGAACGTATTGTAGATTTCATCTCTAACTTCTCCTTGTTCCTTAGTAATAGTTCCTTTTTCAACTAATTTAGCTGTTATATCTGGTTTTAATGCAGCTTTTAACACTCCATAATTAAGATTTTGCAAATCATCACGTAGTCTTATGTTATTTAATGTAAATAAAGCACCTACAAGTGAATTTACAGTTTCTTTGAATTGTGTGTTAGTAATGTTTTTAAATTTGTGGTTTCTTATTTTAAATGGAGCACCTGCACCTTTATATGCAGCAAGAAATTCATTTACAGCAGCCGAATCTTGTTTAGATCTATTGTAATAACCAGAATCGATTCTATTAAAAATATTATCAATACTAGTATCGGTTCTCCAAACCCATTTACTTATGAAATTCTTAATAGCTTTCCAAGCTCTTTTAAGAAGATTTAATTCAGGATCTACTTTATTTAGCATATACTGCCTAAAGTCTTCTGCTAAAGCTTCCTCTACTTGTTTATCACTTCCAACAAAACCAGTTCTATTTCTATAGAATTCATAAATTTTCTTTCTTTCCTTTGGAGAAATAGTTAATAATGATACTCTATGGAATGCTTCATGATACAATGTACCACGTTCTGCACCTTTCCACAGTATGGTAGAATCTTTTCTAACAAGACCCATAGCATACTCATTACCACCAAGTGCAATAGCATCTTCAACGATATGTAAAGAATCTTCTGGTAATCCTAATTTATTTCTAAACCATTGAATTTCTTCTGGAGTTACTACTTCTGATATATTTCCTGCAACTTTACGAAAAGGTACATCAAAATCTTCATCAATACCCAAGCTCAAAGGATCTATTTCTCCATCATTAGTTATTTCCTTTATGTAAGAATCATCTTGAGTGGTAATTTCAGATGTTGTAACATCTTCAGTAACATTTGTCTGTGGTTCTGGAATACTAGGAATATTTGGCAATGAACCTGCTTTGTTTTCAACAGCTTCTTTTACTTCAGGATTATTGATTTTTCTTGGTATCTTTTGAACATCTTCAGCATATGCGAAAGAATCTTTGAACAGTTGATCATCTAAATCACTTTTTATTATACCAGCTTTTTCTAATACTCCCATAGTATAAACTGGGGTAGAAGAAATGAAATCATCCTTAGTAAGAGATATACCTGGAATGACATCAAGCAAATCAACAGAATTATTGTTAAAATAATCATATACAGAAGGTAATGCTTCTTTTATTGGTCTAAAGAAATTTTTTCTAGCTACACGCCAATGGAATCCCATTAATGCTTCAACTATGTCTTTTTTATCCTCAGTAGATAAATTGCCTATATTGAATGTTTTTTCACCAACTATTAGATTGGATTTATCATCAATATACAATTGCTTTTCTTTTAACCAATCAAATGTTTTATCTGCAGTGGTTACTTTGGTAGCATCTCCAAATCTAACCATAAAGTCAATTAATTCTCCAGCAATAACTCCTGTATCTCTATATTCAGAGTTAGGATTAGTGCCATAATTGATTAACAAGTCAGCTAAAAACTCAGCTTGCTTCCTGTCAAATCTTTGAAGAGTTAATTGTAATGGCAACATTTGATTTGATAAAGTACTAGATTTTGGTGGATAAATAAATAATTGTCCACTACCCCCTTTACCTGGCAACATTTCACCATTGGCTCCTATTATATCGGAATCTTTTACAATACCATCACTTATACCAAATGTTACATTTTCTGGAGTAATATCAGTAATTTCTGTTGGTATCTGTAAGCCTTTTACTTCGTGTATTGGTCTGAATACAGCTCTACCATCTTTTCTAACAACATTAGGTATTCCTTTAGTTCTAACTATTGTGCTAGGTACTACAGCTTCATCATTTGTTGCAGACTCTATTGTAGAAATTACTGCATTTCTAAATCTACGTAAATCTGCTATAGATAAATCATTAGCATTATTAATAAGATTAATATCCTCTTCTGTAAGCCTTTCTTTAGGTATGCTAGCTAATTTTGCTGCTAAGAAAGTTCTAGCTCCAGAAGGAGTTTTCAAAGCCATTGCATAATCGCCAGTGCCATGATGAATTAACATTATTATAGATGCAGAATCATATGTACTAGGATCATTTTCTTTATATGGTTTATGCCCCTTTTCTGTATAATCTTTATTTATAACAAACTCACAGAAACTATCATTAAAAAAGTTTGGATCTTTTATTCTCTCTGCTAATTCCTTGCCTGGCTTGGCACCAGGATAAATAGGCGTTGTAGCATCAGGATTAAAGAACAGTGTATGAGATACTTTATCTTGTACCATTTCCTCAATTTCTAAAGATTCATCCAAATCTCTAGTCTCAGAGTCCATATCTGCTCTTCTGTTCATTTTAGATTCTGTAGCAATCTTCTTACGGGCCCATTTTACTTGAGATTCTTCAGTTACTTCAGGATTAGAAGTTTCATAAGTTTCAGATACTTTTTTATCATCCTCGTCTGAAACAGCTTCAGAATTTGCAAGATCTATCAGAGCTTTTTCATCAGCTCGCTCAAATTCTATTTCATCCTCTTCGTCTTCTTGAGTTTCAACAACTGGTTTAGGCTCAGGTTTAGGTTTCCTTTCAGTATCTTCTTGTTTTTTTTCTTTTACTTTGGCTAAGGTTTCTTCAAACTCCTTACTTAACTCTTCTAATCCTTTAGTAGGAAATTCTTCATCTTCTTTTATTTCCTTCTCTACTACTGGTATTTTAGTATCAATGTCAGAAGTAGCCCTGTCATCCATAATAGGAGTTTTTGGAGACGTTGCCTTTTCTTGCTCTACTTCAGTAGCTACTTGATTATCTACTTGAGTTTCGTTGTTAGTAATAGGTTGTTGATCATCACTTTGATTAGCTGCTTCTCTAGACATTTCTTTTGCAGATTCTGCTTCAACAACATCCTTTGCATTTTCTTCTACTATCTTTGATGCTTCATCTGAATTGTTTATATAATTATCAATTCTTTCTTTTATCTTTTTACCTATATTCTTTTTTGATTCATTAGAAGCGTTGTTGAAGTTTATAAGTTTGCCATCTTCCAAAGTATTGCCGAATATTTCGTTCATCTTATGCTCAGCTACCAAAAGGTCATGATTTGCAATCATTGTGTTGACATAACTATCAATACCTTTGTTAACCAAATTTGGAGTGGCTATGAAGTTTGAACTGAATCTAGTACCTTCTGATAATTGATTTAGTTTAGCATCTATGTCTTTTAATATATTAGGTATTTCTTTTGAAATAGATTTACCAACAGCATTTGACTCATTCGTTATACCAAACTTTTGTTGATTTTCTTCTGGCTTAGATTCGAGTGCTGTTTTTAATTGTTCTAATGCTTGCTTTTGAATGTTTAACTTAGTTAATGCAACAGCAGTAAGCTTCTCTTCTGGAGAATAATGATTTAACATTTGATCATTTTCCAAAGTAGTATAGAAAGCATTGTCTGCCTCTTGTGCTTGATTGGCATTGTCAAGTGCTTCTTGTGCATCTATTGTAGCCAAGTGTTGCAATCCAATTAAAGTATTATATTCAGTAGTTCCAGGATTGTATCCAATAGTCTTACCAATATTTTGGTTTACTTTAGATTTAGATAAACTGAAAATGTTATTTGCAGTAGCTATTTCATCATTTAAATCTTGTTCAGTAATACCTTCTGGCAAATTATACTTATAATTTTCAAGTACATCAAGTACATTTTGTTGATAATTCAACTTTTTATTTGCCATTTCAGAGTATGATATAGCTTTGATCATTGCATCTTTTTTACCAATGTGATCTGCAACTACGTCTCTTACAAAAGAATTGGCAGTCATATCTTTGTAAGTTTTCAATCCAGAATGATAAGCAATCGTAGGTCCCCCCATGTACAAACCTAATGCAAATCCCCCTTTTACATCATTCCAAAATTGTGGATCATTTGCTAATTCAGATTCAGTATCTATTCCAGATAATATTTTTGCAGTACGGTAATTTGCATCAGCTAAGCCCATTAAAGATTGAAAAATACTGCTAGACTTTCCATCATACTTACCAGAAATATAATCATAATCAAATACATCTTGATTGGCTTCTTCAAACGCTTCTCCAGTAGCAGAAAAACCCAATCTACCAAGTGCTTTGGCAGCTTGCAGACTAGCGTTTTTTACTGGGGAATTGTATGCAAGTCTAGCATTAAACCCAGTATAAGCGTCTATAAGTTTGTTATATTTACTTGCTGCAGCTTCGCTTAATTTCGTACCTGTTTTTAACAATGGGTTTAAAGCAGTTTTAATTGGAGCTGTTATTATTTTACCCATAGCTTTACCAAGAGGTGCAAATACTAAAGCAGATTGAGCAACATCCATAGCAGATAATGCCATGTTGTTATCATAAACTCTTTCTAATCCATCTTTTAAAGATCTTTTAGCATTTGCTAGAGTTGCATCATTTATGTTTATCTCTCCAGATATAACTCTATCTATTATCTCATCATCAGAGATCTTAGAAACATCTATATTGGGGTCTTGTTGTTTTAACTGGTTTCTACCAATTTCAGCATATTGTTTAATGTCAATACCTTGTTCCTTTAAACTATCTTCAATTCTAGATCTATACGCACCATATACTTGAGCTAGAGACTCTCTATGTCTACTGTATATATTACCAGCAACACTAGCTGCAGTAGCTGCAATTGCACTACCCCACCCAATTAAATTAGATGCAGCACCAATTCCAGGGACAGCGTTCAATGCTCCAGTAGTAGCATAATGTCTACCTAACCATAAAGCTCCAGTAGCTAAAGCATCTGCAATATAACCATTAACAGTTGCCATAGAAGAACCTGTTAAACCTGGACCAGCGTATAAGAAATAATCTGGGGAATACCAAGGTTTATCTTGAGCTCTTTGTTCCTTTATTCTAAATTCAGAAGACGGTGTATAATTTTCAGATCTTTCTCGTAAGTTAGAGTATATATTATTTATTTCTTCATTTACTTTAGATCTTTCTTCTTCCCACGATTTTCTAGAATTACTTAGATATTCAATTCTCGCATCAATGTTATCACCTTCTTTTTCACCATATTTAGACAAGATGCTATCGTATTGCTCTTGTCTATCTGCTAATGTTCTTTGGAGTTGAAAGTATTCAGATATTGCATTTTTGTATTCTTCAGAATTCTCATCCAAAGTAGGAATAGTATTTTCAAGATTTTTAAGCTTTTGCTTATCACTAAGAAAATTCAATTCATAATCAATATCATCTAATACGGGATTTATATCCTTAGCTAATTTAGCTCTTTCTGACATTAGATTAATTTGATCTCTACTATTCATGAAAGTAGTCCATGCATCTTTTAAGTAGCTCTTATCTTTAAGAGTTTCCTCTGGATTTTCTTTGTCCAATAGATACATTTCTTCATAATCATCAATTGGTGTTTGTTCCAATTCACGATCATATCCCGTTTTAATCTTTGTTAAAGGGGAATGCTGGGCGTTTACTTGTCGTATAGCCGCAGTAGTAGCATTGGTTTTAGAAGGTATTAAACCAGCATTGTATTTGTCTAATATAGATGTTTCCATATATTATTGTAACAGATTAAGCATAGTTTGATAAAGTTCGATATCAGAAGAATATGATTCGTTATATGAACTATCATATAAATCATTTTGTAGTTTAGACCCACCATGTTCTTTATTGACTTCTTGATCAAAAGTCATTCTTGTCATACCATGTGGATCAATTGGTTCCATTGCATCAAATGTAAAGTATTCTCCAGTAAGAGCTGCACCACCTCTAGTGTCAGAGTGACCCCATGCATCTTCCACACTTTCACCTTTTATTGGCTTAACACTTAAACCAACTTCAGATGTTAAACCCATAGTTTTATTAACCATTTCTTTAAAACTGTCAACATCATAGTTAGCATTTCTTATAGACTGAATAGGTATCTTAACACTAACCCTTTGAAATAATTGTGGTTGACCATTGTATTCACCTACCATTATTTTATTTCTAGGCACTTTTATAACGTCCTGGAATACTCCAGATTTTAAATCTTCTGCAAAGTTTCTATTAAGTCTTGAATTATCTTGGACAGTGTATTTTATAGAAGGTACCTTCATCACTTTGTTTACAAAGTCTGTGGACAATATTAATCCATTAGTATCTGGAATAGTAAACCCATTAGTTATAGCATCATTACTATTGATTTCTACTTCTTTAGAAGATTTTATTTTATTGTAACGGTTCATAACTAATCCTGAAGTAGGATAAGTAAGCTCGTTCAACACCCTGGACGCAGTATCATAGTACAATGGTAACTTTTCTTGTTTTACTCCAACAGCTGGGAATATATCAGATTGTTTAGCAAACATATCCCTAACATCCTCTGCATAAGCATTTGCCATAGCTTCATTACTGTAGTTCTTTGATGCAGATTCTTGGTATGCCTTATACATAGTGTTGTATTCTTCTGGAGTAATAGCACCTAGTTCTAGAGCATTAGCAGCGTCTGTCAAAGTCTGTATCATAGATGCTTGACCTTCTATAAATGATCTTGTTCTAGTTAGATTTGGATTATTTTGCATTTGACGCTTTTCTTGAACTACTGCGTCATTATACAATTTAGTATAAGCATCTGGATAATCAGTTGGTTGTTCACCATTTTTTCCTTTTCGTGTAGCTGCAACTCTTAAAGCTTGTTGTTCTTTCAAAGCTTGCATTGCATATGGGTCTACTGTAATATTATTTCTAATGTATTCTTGATTATCTATATATGCTCTTTCCATAAAAGCATTTGCAGCATCTTCAGCGGTTGCTCCAGGGTTCTGTTTTAAGTACACTTGCATATGCATTTGAGCCTCAGGAGTAGATAGTATACCACTTTTATTTTCATCCAATATTTTTTTAATTTGATCCCCAGTTACACCAGTATGAATAAAACCATTGGATCTACCCAAATAGCTATCTTTAAGATTATTTACATATTTATCTGTAAGATCTTTTATTGATTGATAACCTAGTGGAGATACATCATTATAAATACCTGAAGTAAGTGTGTTATAACCAGTAAAATCAACATCGTGCCACAAGGGATTATATTTACCTTCTAGCATTAGACGTTGATTTACTTTTTGTCTCTCTCTTAAACCTTCAGCACTTTGACGAAGCATACTTAATTTAGCTCTGTCTACATTGTTTATTGCTGAATATATCTTAGATCTACCTTCTGCAGTTTTTATCATGTCTAAGTTTTTAGACAGTTCTTCAGCCACAGGCAAAGCTCTACCATAAGTTTCATCATAGTATGCTTTTGTGTCAGCAGCGGATGGAGATTGAAATTCAGCCCATTTATCCAAAGCTGTTGAATAATCTTTTAATGCTTGATCTACATTTTCTTTTGCCTGCTTCCCAAGTGTATACAATTGTTCAAATGGAATTGGAACGTATGTATTTATGAACTCTGCTTGTGCAGGATTATCATATCTATTTACCATATTAAACTCTATTTCTAGTTCTTGTTAATAAATTATCCACTTGTTCTTTAGTAAATCCTTGACTTAAGAAATCAGCTAAGAATGGTAGTGTCATTTGATCCCTATTGTATTGATTTTGCATTAGTCTATTTACTTGAGACCATTTACCAAGTTGACTAGTTGCAGTTGCTCCAAAGTTTCTAGCAGCAGCTCTATTTCTAGCATTAAGATCATTGTACATATTTTCACTTTGTACAAATTGTTGTCCTAAATTATTAAGAGTATTTGCGTATTCTCCCAAGTAAGCATTATCGGCATTTTGTTTAGTTGCGTACATATTTGCGTTAGAAGCATATTCATCAACAGCAGCTTGAGTTCTTGCTGCTAAATTAGCACCAGTGTTAGCATTAATGTTTGCTAAGTTATAGTTTGAAATAGCTCTTGATCTACTGTTAGCCAATCTTGCGGGTTCAATATTCATTCTACGTCTAGCCATTGTACTTCTAACTGCACCAGCATATGGGTTTAATACTAATGGTTCTTCTTCTGGTCCTCTTAATGACTGCAAAGCATTATACACTGTAGGAGCCAATGATAACCAATCTGGTGAATATCCATTTTTTGGCTTACTGAGTGCACGTTTTTTAGTAGCTTCATCTGCAGATGCTGGTATATTTACTGGAATAACAACATCATCCCAATCTATTGTCATGCTAGTGTTTACTAGTGGCATTGTTGGTTCAGATAATCTTTGAGTAGTAATGTTAGGTTTGGTTGTCTGTTTGGTGGTTACGGAACCAGTAGTACTAGGGGTTTTTGTAACCTGTCTATTTGACGCACTTGTATATGTGTTCGTTACAACAGGTTGTATTATAGTTGGTTGAACAGGTGTATCAACAGAAATCGGCTCATCATTAGCATATGTAACAGCATCCACTCCTTGTGGTGTAGCTGCAGCGGTTTGTAATGGTGCAAACCACGTTCCAGTTGTAGGAGAACCCAAATTTATTGCTGTATTTCTAGCAGCAGCTTTATTATAATTTGAATGACTTAATAATTTACTTATGGGTTGATTGAGTGCGGATTCATGTCTACCATAAGGTACACCACGTACTACAGCTTCCGCACCACTTATGTCCTCATTTTCTCTATTGAAAATATTGAAATTTAAATCAGAGAGCAATTCAACAATAGGTGTATTCAAGAAACTCTTCTTACCTTTACCATCTGCATATGCAGGTATTCCTTTTACTTTGGGTTTAACTCCTTTAGCAGCTTTAACTGCTTCTTGTTCTGCTAATAATTTATTGTAAGCTTTATTAGCATTTATTTTATTTAATCTGTTTGTATTTTCAGCAAACTTGTCTTTGCCTTTGCTAGGTTTTGTCATTTTAGATAATATTTGTCCTTCCTTAGCAAATGTGTTCTTTGTACCAGGTCTTTTAATTTTGTCAGATAACACAGATTCCAAAGTAGACGCATCGACTAAATGATTATCTGTGCCTGGTTTAGTATTTGGAACTTGAACAATATTTCCATAATCATCTCTAACCACTTCATTGTTGTCCAAGTAAGCTAAGTCTGGGAGTATTCCACCATTCTCAAATGTATATGCAAGATCATTATCATCCCAATATTCTCCTTCAGTTTCAGCTGCGGCATTCATACCTATTTTAGTTTTATTGAGAGTTTCTTTTCTGCGTCTTAACGCTTGCATTTGTTTCTTGCGTTTAATTGAACCAATAAGTCCACTTACCAATCCTAATCCACCACCAACAGCGGCGCCAATAGGACCACCTACAGTGAGACCAGCACCGGCTAACGAAGCTGCACTGCCAATAGTACTACCTGCAACATCACCTGTTGAACCTTCTTCTGATAAACCAGAAATGGCAGAGCCAAATACATTAGCTCCACCAAGGTAGTTTGACAACTGATCCATGCCAAACGCATATGCTGGTATAGTCTTTTTATTGTTTTTCTTTTTCATATTATATCATTGAGTATCTATAAGCTGTACTAATGTATGGCACTTTAAATTTATTACCACCATTGCAATCATACTTGTAATTGCAGATGAGATATTTTCCCTTCATTCTATCTTTGTATGATTTGTTAGCCAGTTGTTCTACTTCATTAAGCTTCAAAGAATTACGAGGGATTGCAAATTTATAAGTATCCTCTCTATAATCAATATCTGCACTAGTTAATGTCTCACTAGTTTGTCTTTTTGTAGTAAATAATATCAAATCAAAGTTAGTATCCGTAGTAAAATCACCACAATACTCGACATTATCAAAGGTTTTGGTTTGTGGATAATCTTTGTTAACTACAAATTCTATTTCAGATACCTTCGCTTTGTCAGAATCTAAATCAGCTTGTTCACCACCATTATATTTAAACAGTTTCAATGATTTAAATAAATATAGTTTATCACTAAACTCTGCATAATAGTCTGGATTATAGTTATAGAATGAAGTAAATACTCCTAATTGTTTATTAAATGCTAATGTTTTATCTCCTAGAGTAAACAGAACTTCATTGTATTTCTTATCATAAACTGCAATAGGATCTTTTTTAAATAAGTCTTTATTCTTATTCAAATAAGATTGAACTCCTTTTAATTTAGATACTGTTTGTAACTGACCATTAAAACCACATATCTCATTACGTTTACTATCATACCAGTACACAGTGCTATCTGATTGAGTATTTGCTCTTAACTGGTTTGGACTTTCACCATTCATTGTAGTAAAGTAGTCATATCTGTCTAGTATATCACCAACACCTAGAGTAAGAGCACCTGGATTATTATCAGTTATAATAGAACGTTCATTCACTGCAACTGTGCCAAAAGCGTCGGTTTGCCAGAATACTAAATTATTTTTAAACAGTTTCATATCATTAATTGGACCAAATCTAGTATCTACATCAAGATAATTAGCTACTTTAAATTTTGTCCACGAATCAGTAACTTCATTATTTGTTTTCAGTTCTGAAGATATGATACGAGTATCTGTTAATAAATTATCTATATTGTAAATAGATTTAGCTACAAACTTTTTTGCATTAGGTTGAGCAGAGTAAGCATCATTGTATGCATATGATGGAGTGTTCTGAGTATATAAATCACCAACAGTAATTATATCGTCTTCTACAAAGTGGTTAGCATACCCATCACCAGCTGGATAAGTTCTATTTATAGATGAATCAGCATGTGTTAATGCTAGATTAACACTTGACTCGCATGGTATGAAAGCCCCTAAGAACAATCTATTTGCTTTATTGTTATAATAATCGTCTGTATTATAACTAAACATACAGTTATTATAATCAAATATGTTTAGATATGTATCACCACCATAGCACAGTACTGTGGAAACACTAGATTCAGCGCTAGCACCAGTAGTAATATATACAGAATTCTGTATAGCAGAGTATGAATTACCGCCATATGCATTTACGCTTTGCTTTATATTACACAAAACAACTGCATTGACATATCTGTAACTAGAAGTACTTACAGCTAATGGTATATTAGCAACCATGTTATCACTCTTAAATATGGCACATATTCCATGAGGACCGTATTTTCTAACATTATTTGCGTCAGTCTTATCTACTTCACTGTCTCCTGCAGTTCTAATATTATCCCACACCCAGTTATAATATACTTTATCACCAATAGTAATTGCTTCAGCATTATACCAAGGTTGATCACCATTTGTTAACCAAGGACTACTGGGTCCTGCATATTTCGCACTTTCTATTGCAGCAGATTGAACACCATTTTCAACATATAAACCATAGTATTTAGCAAGTAACGCTGAATAGAAATCATCATTGTTTATTACTATTGCTCCATTAGCAACATAACCATTACTAGGTTGACCTCCTAATGATTTAGTTGGTCTTATTGTAGAACCGTCATACTTTATAGATTTAGCATTTGCTAATACTTTTAGAGAACCATCTGTAATACCCCAGTCACCATCTGCAGTAATAGGGGATGTCATAACTCCTACCTTTTCAACTGTTTGAAACTTATCAATTAACGCATCTGCATTTTCTCTGTTAATCGCTATCTCTGGAGACACAAACATGAAATAATTGTTAGATTGTGTATCTGATAAGTTAAAAGTATATTGAAAATCTCCATCGTTATGAGTCTTTGCATAGTAACCATGCTTATTTGAATAAGCTAGATATGGGAATGGTGTTAATATATTGGAATCTCTGTCATAATTTGTAATACAACTTACTACACCTTGAGCTAATATAGTTCTATCAGACAATGTTCTTTCACATCTAACTATCTCATATCTTACTACATCTGATGGTAAATTCTTTACTTCAAACTCAATACCAAGTGGTTTGGTAACAACTGATAAATTAGATCCATAATCACTAGCCTCATTAGAAGTAAAAAACTTATAACCTGTATCTTTATTAGATGGCATTCTTATGTCACCTATCCAATGCACTGGTGATGCTAAACCTTGCTTATTATACAATACTATACCAAATCTATAAATCTCATCCCTCATATACCCCTTTACTTTGGATTCTATTTCAGCATTAGAATAGTTTGGTATTTTGTTACCAGATGATAAGCTTATTGTATTTGATTTATCATTACCTTCATAGTTGATACCTAAACTAGTAAGTGATCTTGAAGAAGAATTGAATGTAAATTCTTCGTCTATCATTCCTCTAGATGTAGTAGATGCATCTTCTAGTAAATCTGTAGTAATAAATCTATATGATACATTCTTGCCTTTTCCACCTTGTATGTATTCTCCTGTTGGAGAAGTAGTGTATTTATAAGCACTACCATCAACATTAAATGGGCATATACAATCATAATCCTTTGGTATATTTGTAGTGGTTGACGCAGATAAAGCAAAATCTGTGGTTAACGCAGATAAAGCAAAATCTAATGAAGAACCAGAATTAGATAGTAATAGTACATTACCAGATGAATTAGCTCTAAATGCTCTGGCATCATATTCTACATCCCACGTTTCCTCAGTAAGATTAGCAGCAAATAGCCTATTATCTTTAGATTCTATTACTTCAGGTATAAACGTATAATTAGCTAATGAATTAAATTCATCAATACTTAATTCTGATACTAAACTACCACCTTTATCTTCATAGTTTATTACAGAACCAGTGCCAATAACTATATCATCTACTATAGATATTACAGGTACCTCATTCTTTGCCTTGTAGAATAAAGAGATTATTCTAACCCTATCAAATCCAGTGCTATTGTTTCTTACTTGTAACTTTATGGACTTACCAGTATTTTGTCCTTTAGAACTTCCTTTTACAGCATTGTAATCAGTTTTTTGGTCTCCATCACTCAAATGATAAAGAGGAGTAAGTGGAGATATCGCAGACTCTGTACCTCTTACTTTAAACAATTGATAACAGTACTGTATCATTCCAGATTCTAAACTACCTGTTCCAAATCCATTAAATTCAAATGGAGGTAATGTAGCCTTTGGTAGCATTACTATAGTATCCGAAGTAATAGATAAATTACTAGATATGTGATCATCATCCACATTGATTACTTTAATTTGTGAATGACCATCTGCCCAATATACTTTTACATTATTACTTGCTTCCCATCTACATACACTACTAATTGCAGCTACGTTGCTAGATGATACTTCTATATCTAAAGGCCTATTAGTTACCACTTTTGTTACAATTGGTTCTTCCTGTGATCTAGAAAAATCAATCCTATAGACATTATTATTGCTAGTACCATTAATTTTAGTAAAAACAATCGCCCAATCTCTTACTGTGGTAACATGTATGATAGTTTCACCAGACAAATTTGAAGAAGGTCTACACGCTAAAAATCCTTCTATATTTTGCATTGCTGCAAAAGAAGATCCTTCATTCGTTAGTATACGAATGTTCTCTGCATATATATACTGGTTATCTTTCAATACGGAATAATCTACGTCCATACTAAGACCCCCAGAAAATGTATTTGTTTGTCTAGTAGCGTTCATTTGCGTTATAAATTATTTGTCTTTCCCCAGTATGTGAATAAAAAGTATTGTGATCTCTAAATTCTGGAACGATTTTATTCCAATTATTTTTAATAGACTCCATACCATCTTCATTTGGCATCAATGCCTCAGCATATGCTTGGTTTCTATAAAAATTCCAAGATCTTCTAATATCGTAGTACACTTCTCGATTTAACTTACCATTCAAATACTCAGGATACTTCAGTTTCATTGTAACATACCAGTATATAGCTTCAGTATAGGAAGTTAAATCTGGTATTAAAGTATATCCATCTTCATCAGTAGGTATTGCACTATAGGATAGTTTTAAGTAACCTGATGGAACATTACACATTATAAATCCAGGTTTAATACTATATTGTAGCCCTCCACTAGGATTTGCAGTATTAAATCCATCATTGTATGTTCGTTCATTTATAAGATTTGAAATGATTGTACGTAAATTTTGATTAGTGTTTAACAATTCTAAAGCCTCTGTTTTATCAATGTTACCAATCATATCTACTACTAAATTTACCATTGTATCTTCTTGTACAATCATATTTGGATCGCAATGTTCACAACAATTGTTGTGTCTACATTCCTTTTTGTGTCCAAGTTCATCATAACAGTCACAGTTGCAACAGCATTTGCCATGTCCCCAAACAGCAAATGAACCTGTAGCTTTCCTCATAGGAAACCAAGGTCCATCACAATTAAAAGAGTATGCAACTTGATGCAATTGATGAAGATCACATGGTAATGATGCTTGATACCCACACAATTTAGTAATTGGAGTACCATCTTGACCAGATACTTTTGGAATAAATTGTGTAACAGCACCAATCTTTTCAATTGCTTCTCCACACCAAGATCTGATGTCACTTATTCTCATGTCATCTTCTTTCAAATCTAGATCAGCAATTATCTTAGCAATTACCGTTTTAATTGAAGTTAATTTTGTAATCATAATTCTCTATAATCTCTAATATGATTTTTGATAATCTGAGCAAGATGCCTTTTATTATCCCTCGTCATTACTAATTGATATTTAGTTTTATTTGGGGTTATCATATTTTGTTTATTCCAATATACTCTATATTTATAGAAATTGGAATGTTCATTTAAATGATAAATAATTTTACCAGCTTTCTTACTCTCAGCATAATCAATTCGAAGACTTTTCCCAGTATACTCTTTAGGTTTGTGTTTTACTATTTGAATGGTTCCCATTCTACAAGGTAACTTAACCTCTTTTCCGTTTTCTATTAACTCATCTCTAAGATATTTAAAGTAATCGTTTATTATGTCTCTAAATACTCTATATTCAACTTGATATAGTGGATTATCTTCCACATACTCAGAGTATGAATCATAAAAATTGTGTCCTGTATAAGCTTTCGTCTCCATTATTGAACTTTTACATCATTTGTACTATTGTTAGTAGTATCATTTGGCATTTGTAACATCAAATTTAATTCTTTACTAAAGATCATATCTTTAATCGTAGGTATCATGTTTGCAGGAACAGGATATGGTGTATCATCCCTATCAAAACATTCACCAATTGACGTTGGATCTTCTAGAATCCCATCTATTTTTACATACTCTAGATGTTCTGGTCCCATTATGTACAAATGATTTCCTTTAAGATATGCAATATAATCATTGCATGTATATTTTCTATTAATTTGATACTTTGCTTTGGTTTCAGTTCCAACTTGAATCAAATTACCATCTAAGTCTTTTACACAAATCAATCCAGATCCAAAATGTAAATCTATAAACTTTGGTAGTTCTTCATCAGATTTATAATTGTATCCATCTGTAGGGCAATTACGTACTTTAGAAATGTGCAATGGTCCTATTGTTTGAACATACGATTCATTTATGTCTCTACCTTTATCCAAATCTTGTTTGATTAGATAGGCCCTGTATTGATGAATCCATTGTTCTACCTGTATACGACTTAGATTTTCACTTTCTGATACATTGTTGTCTCTCAGAATGTTGTAAATATCGTCTATAATTGCATTTAGTGAATTAAATGTCATTTCCACAAGTTATTAATTGTTATTGTTATCTTTTCTTTGTTGTTTGCAGCTTTCTGGAGTAAAGACATGAGTTCATTAAAAGCTATTCTAGAATTAGAAATCCAATTTGTGTCTTTGCCATTCCATTCACCAACCCCAATACATCCTTCACTCTCTTCAGCTTTATTTAAACTATGAATGCGTATGCCAGTGAAATTAGGTACGTTAAGGATTTCCGGCAATATTTTCTTAAACCTTGGTGAATACGATAATACCATTTCGTATGCACCTTCAGGTATTGCAGTTTTACCATAAACTTTTTCTCCTTCTGGTCTTACTCTATCTTCGAGGGTATCACACAAATGTTTATCATTGACTAGTAGCTCTCCAATAGTTGCAGAACTACCTAAAAAGATTCTATTTAATTTTAATTCCATTATGCAGCAGGTGTTTCTAATGTTCCCACTCTAAGAGCTAAAGCTGAGATTAATTCTCTTACTTCGGCATCATTGTAATTAGACAATCCTTTTAACTTGTTTTTTTCTGCAGTAGTATAGTCTTCAGTCGATAACTGTTTATCTTCTACTTTGTCAACTTTATTAGTTTTTAAATCTTCAACATCTTGTTTTAACGTACTGATGTCTTCAGTGGCTTTGTTATTAACCAGCACCCATGTATTACCATTAAAATATTTCAAATCACCACCATTTGGGTTAGATGATAAATCTGCCCAATATTTAACAGAAGCAGGATTAGGTTGGATTGTACTAGCTAGGATATCATATTTGTTATTGTATAATGTGCTCATATTATTTAAAATAAAAAAGGTTGACTAAATAGCCAACCTTTGTGTTTTTAGATTTCTTTTTTTATTTCTCCCTCTGGTTCTACTTTTTTATCTTCAGCAGAATTGGGTGGAGTATTTTTTATTACTTCCGGACGAACAGCAGATACGTTTTGTAAAAGTTGTTTAAGCTCTTTCACTTCAGCTTTTAAGTCATCAAGTTCTTTGAAATCTTTTGTCACATTGGTTGTTATGTCCGAATTTATATTAAGTA
>ERZ779649.1030-NODE-1030-length-17401-cov-4.411161_pt1 | contig 17401 bp, 28 predicted proteins | sample MGYA00511882_ERZ779649 | MGnify/ENA primary metagenome ERZ779649 (study PRJEB29588, sample SAMEA2157793) | human gut metagenome | biome: human gut; feature: human-associated habitat; material: faeces | place: Denmark | collected 2008/2010 ... | reverse complement strand
GTTGCGGATATAGAAGATTTCCCCTCTATAAAACTCTTTGCTCATAGTGTCCTCCTATTCGATTTCATCCTCCTGCGGCATCTCGAACACTCCAAGTGGTTGATCCGCCACATATTCACATACTAAGTCTCTGGGGTTTTCATCCTGTCCTCTTTCAAACAGCAAATTCATGGTGTAGCAGTCCATAAGCATTGAAATCGCCATTCTGCATTTTTCTTTCGTAGAATATCTGCCAATCACTACTCTGTTTTCTCCTACGAGGGCAGCAACTTTGTACCGCCCATCATATTTGCTGTCCGTGCTGTATTCTGTTACCTTGTCGTTGTTCAGAACTACCGCTCCATCCTGAGACTTAACAAACATCACGTTTTGCCTCTCTTTCCTTAATTCGCCCCATCTGTCGATTGATTTTGAAATCAATTCGTTCCTCTACCTCTGCTACGCAGTTAAAAATAATTCCCAACTGTGTGAGCATGATCTGTACATCTGCAATTTCATCAATCACTGCATCTCTCATTTCCGCTGTTTTCTCATCGCTACGGCGGAATTTCAGAATGGCTTTGACGAGTTCCGAACACTCTTCAATAGCCATATCCTCCTGTGCATCGTTTCCATACGTTTCTACGATGGTGTTGAGGTTTCTCATCTGCTCCTGTGTCAATACTGTTTACCTCCTAATATCTGATATTTAGATTTCCATGTTCATTGATCCAATCAATAATTTCCTTGAATCCAAGCCCTCCCTCATTCCAAGGTTTCATAATGTACTCATACTGTTTTGGATGAGTGAGTTTCATCTTTTCAAATCTTCCCGGGGACTTTTCAAGATGGCATCCATAGCCGCAGAACATACAACCAGTGCGCTCACATCCGGTCGTTTTGAGAACCGGTCTGCCAAGGTCAAAGATTTCCATGTTGCTTACATCAGCTAATGTCATTTGACCGTGCGCCTCATCCTCTGTTACAACCTTTCCATATACAGAACAGATTTCAAATCTCTTCGGATTCTTTTTGATGTATTTTCTGGCTTTTCTTCGCTGAATTTTGTCTGCTCTGCGCCGGACTTCCATGTTGCAAACCGTTAAGTTTTGGTCGTATTCATCTTGCAGTTGCCGTATGTAAAGAAGTACATCCTGCTCCGTCCAAAAACTCATAGGGTTGCTGATCGGAGATTTCATATTAAATCCATTGCATCCATTTTTAAGCCACTGCTGCGTTCTCAATCTGCTCTCACTCGCCATTTGAGCCGTCATTGGTTTACGGCCTGTTGTATTTTGGTATGTGTGCATGGGAGATTTTTTCATCACTTTGCAACACATCGCAGAAATTTCAAACGGCGAATCTAAGAAGAATTTATATCTGGACTTGTTGTACATTTCAGATATTTCCTCTGTCTGAACGCCTTTTTCTTTGTGCTTTAATGTTCCAAGCAAAATTTGAAATCTAACCGGTGGCGTGCTAGGGATAATCCCCTTTTTCAGCATTTTGTAGTTTGGATTCTCTTTGTTTATTCTTCTGTCTACTCCGATTAGATCCGCCATCTGAGCGCAATACGGAACTCTCTCTCTCTCTCTCTCTCTCTCTCTCTCTCTCTCTCTCTCAGGGATTGTATTTTCTTCTTTCATAGCGTCAAGTGATTTCATGTATTTTCTTGCATAGTAGACAGTTTCAGAAACCTCCTTGCTGATAAATGGATACCCATATTTTCCTATCACTTCCCGAAACGTCAGCTTTGGACGTATCCAATCCACATTGTCGAAACCCTTTACGAACGCTCTTATTTCCGGGTATTCAAGCCCTGTGTCAACAAATACAGCTCTAATGTTCGGGTACAATTTTCTTGCAATATTGAGAAGAACCGTACTGTCTTTTCCTCCTGAGAAAGAGATATACACACCATCCTCGCCGTACTCATCTACCCATTCCCTAATTCTCCGCTGTGTCATTCTGACTTTTGCATTAAGCGACAAGGACTGCATCTGGTAGAGGTCGGATATAACGTGTTTGTTACCCACTTCTCTGTTTCTCCTTTCTGGTGTTACATATAAGTTGCTTCTTTGAATACGAATGTGTCCTCAGAGTCTACTTTTTCCGATAACTCTCTCAGGCGCAGATCGTTGGAGCTGTAAATCTTTTTCTTTTTCATATCAGCCACAAAAAACTCCTGCCCTGCCTGAATGTACTCTCCGACTTTGCTCTTCCGGCAAATCTCGTAGGAAACATACTCAGTCTCTTTATCGTCTGTCTGTTTTTCCTTTGCGGTTTTTCCTAACATACCGATTTTTCTCCTTTCTTTCACATTTTTATTTGTCTGACTAAACATTTTCTACAAAAAAATTTAATGCAATCCGTCAGACCATCTATACAGAATAACGGCGGTATCTTCGTTAGGATAAGAAACTCCCAAGAATTTGCCATTAACTGTTTCGCAAGCCTCTGTTACTCTATCCACGAATTTATTGAAGTCCTCTTTCACTGTCACATAATCGTGAAATCCCATTGTTCCCTCGTCTCTTTCGTGGCTTTCTCTCATTACTACCATCTGTTTTAATTTCTGCATATTGCCTCCTATTTCTTTACCTTGCAGTCTCTATATACATCCTCTTTTCCGATGAATAACTGCCCTAAGATTGCAACCAGAACATTTACCACGATACTGTTTCCGGCCTGCTTATAAAGCTGTGTGTTACTATTTACTTTCTCCGCCTTATGGAAATCTGCATCTGAGAAATCCATCAGCCGCCAGCACTCTTTTGGAGTGAGCTTTCTTATGCGGTACTCTGTGTAAACCTTTGAGTTCGCATCTCCATGCGTTCCGGCGGTCAGCGTTGGAGAATTGCCATTATCAGAATAAACAGATCCGCATTGACTTCCCTCGTTGGAAATCTGCCCTACCTTTGCCATTTCTGTACTCCTTTCCGTGAGATTGTCGCTATGCTGCATACCGTCCTGCCCCCCCCGAACAATTCTTTCAATACGACAAATCCCCATGCTTTGGGATGTAAGTGTAGGGCATACATGGCCGCCGCCTTGCACTCTTCCGCGCCGTAATTTACTTGTTGGGTATGAGAAATCCGCAACTCCTCCAATCTCACATTCGATATAGCCTTTCTGTGTTGCCTGCCGGATGCCTACATACTCTCTATCCATCATCCACCGTCCTTATTTCCAAAACATAATTGTCTTTTTGGACGGAAGTAAGTGTGTTGCACAACCCCTCTGAGTTCGGTTCTAACCGCTGCTCCGTAGGTGCGCCTGTGGTTCTGTCCGATGGATTGTTTGGGTTTCGCCCTCTGCTTGCAACAATGATTCTTTCAACCACGTTTCCGCCTCCGTCTCTGTTATTATGCAAGGTACAGTACCCCCCCCACTCGTAATCGCCGGAGCTATGCCTCCGGTATCATACACTCGCCCTTGGTTTGGGTTCTCTCTCGTGGAAGTGGGGAGAATATTGCCTAACCTCTTAATCCCGGTCTGCAATATCGTCTTTCCTTTCCTTGATTTCTAATATCTTTGGTTCTAAATTGCCCCCCCACAAGTGTTTAAGGTCGGGGCAATTCCGTCTACGGAATAAATTCTTCCGCTCTGAGGATTATCCCAACTCTTTCCTACGGCGATATTCCCCAGTTGTATGCAGCGTACCTTATTTGCCATTTCATAGTTCCTCAATTACATATTTCAAATGTTTGTAGTCGCTCGCCAATAGGGTAGGACATATCATTTTGTACAATGCTTTATTGTATGGGTCGTAGATTCCACAAGCACTTTCGGAGGATCTTTGTAGTCTGTTGCCCTTATTGCTTGGCAAATACCCCCCCCCGATAAAACTCGGACCCTGTCCTGGACTTCTTTTTCCGGGTTCAGTGAGCCGACTACGATTATTCTGTCTGCCATTTACTTTTTCCTCCACTAAAACTTTCGGTGGATCTTTATAATCCGTTGCCGACAATGCCACTGATATGCCATCCGGGGACATTATGCGTCCTCTTTCTCCGCCTGTTCCCGTATGAGCCACAATCAACGGCCGGCTCATGGTTCGTCTGAGCTATCTACTTCTGTAACACCGCATCCCAATGATGCCGGTCTACTGAGCCTCTGCCCCCCCCTAACGGTTTTTGAGATGCCGTCTAACTGACCGCTCTCTCGCAAGTCCTTGATGAGTTTCTGCGCCTTTTCGGAGTTGATATAATACTTTTCGTCTACCTCGTCCTCCAAATAATCTTTCATTGTTTTATCCAGTGGAACCGGCTGCGGAAATTTGTAATTATAATCGCCCAGAATAGATACCATGAAGCATCGCTCTCTGTTCTGCGCCACGCCGTAGTCCTTTGCATTGAGGATCTGCGTATAACACTTATATCCCTTGCTTTCAAGGAAGCTGCACCAGCTATGAAAATCATCTATGTTGTCCGCACTGATAACCTGTGGCACATTCTCCATGAGAAGTATTTGGGGAAGATTTTCTGTCTCATTCAGAAGCCTTTCAACTTCCCACAGTAACCCGGAACGTGTTCCTGATCCTTTTTTCATTCCTCGCATCTTTCCGGCGAGTGATAAATCCTGGCAAGGTCTTATGGAAACGAATACGTCATAAGGTAGGTGTATCTGTCAGTATTCGTTATTGCCAGATCACCCCCCCTCATTGAGCAAATGTTGACAAGGTTGTGCGTGGCTTTTATGTTGTTGTAACATTCTCTGCGCCATGCGTCACTGTATGAATGACTCCTTATCTGCTCTTCCGTGAGAGGTTTCTTTCCATCCACGGATATTCCCAACTGAGTAAGTGCCTGTATAACATCCTCAGAACTCATTTCTGCGCTGTAATCAGTATCATCGTCCGCCATGTGAATAGCTTTGTATGATGCCGTGGCGTGCATTTCCCATTCAGACATAAGGTAATGTTCAAACGGTACGCCAAGATTACGAAGTGCCATCGCCTGAGAACCAACCCCGGCAAACAATTCTATCAATCGCACCGGGTTGTCAGTCTTAAATGTTGGGTACATTAAATCAAACATTGAAATCTGATCCACTCGTTTTCTCCTTTCTTTTATTTTTTATCATGCAAAATCTCGCATAATTAAGCTGCCGGAAGTAGTCATTATTCGCATTTTCCCACATTGCCGGTAAGGTACTCAGCCGTGTTTCATAACACTTATCGCACACCTTTTTCCCTTTCATTGTTGGATTTTTGCCACATATATAGCAAATGCCGTAGTCCGGTCTCTCTGAACGTGACAAATCGCATCGGTTTTTGTCTCTGTAATTTTTCAGATACGCCCTGCATCTCTGGCATAAACCACCATTCTGTGATTGATGTTTTCCGCATCTGGGGCATAGTCCGTTTTCTATGCGTGTCTGTTTTAACTGCCTTTTCCTCAGCCGATCTTTCTCTTTCTGTTCATCGGTTTTCCCTTTTTCCGAATAACTATCTTGAAATTGACCCAAGCACTCATAACATAGCTTTTTGTTAGGTTCTGCTGGATTTTTCCCACAATGAGTGCATATCCCAATCCTTTCATGGTATTTTCGATTCTGCTTGCGTAATTCAGAATTTCTTGCCGCACATTCAGGGCACATGGATCTTTCCGGCGTTGGGTTTTCTTTGCCACACTTCGGACACAATCCTCTTTCCCTCATCTCTTTGTATGATAATTTTCTCAATCCATTTCAGAGGTTCCCAGGATTTATGCGCGCTGCCCTTTCCTCCGTCTATTTTCTACCGAACTTCTCATACATTTCATCCAGTCTCTTTCTGGTTTCGTTTGACATACCGGATGGTGGTTCGGTCTTTTCCTCCGGCACTTCAATTTTTTGCATTTCTATCTGTGGGTCTACTGCTTTTTCCATAAGTGCTGCGTGTTTCTTCCCCATATCGGCTATGAGCATCCTTACATTCTCCGGCAGACGTGCCTCTTCTTTCATCCGCTGCACCGAAGTCCGATAGTTCCTGATAAAGTGCGACTGTTCAATGGTTGCCACTTGGTCTGAATCCATCAACGCCCACTCTTTGAGGTTTGCCGCCGTTCCAACAGCTCTTTGGCACGCCTCCGGCAGTTTTGCAAATTCCTCTTCTGAGTTGTAACCGGAGTTCCTTAACGCCCTCTGTACCAACGCCCATGCCTGCAGTTCGCTCATGCTTTCTTCCACCGGAGCAATAATCTCCGTTGCTTTAGTGCGAATATCTGCGATGGTTGGAGGAAAACGTTCACTCGTCATGTACTTTTGTATTGCCAAGTTTGCCTGCTCATACGGAAGATCTTGTAATAATCCATACCACACATCGAAAGCGTCTTTATCTGGTATGAATGTCGGCTGTGCGTAGACCGCTTTCATAGCTTTTACCAAAATCTTAAATTCTTCTCTTTCCATTACCAGCCATCCACATCCTTTACTCTGTTTCCAATGCGATCTCCGCTATTTCTGTATGCAGAAGATGATTGCAATTTATCCCAAATAATGCCTTTCCATCCATTCGACATACATTCATCAATAAGATTGCATACGGCAGTATCTCCATAGACAGAGACCTTATTGGCAACCTGTTTTAACAACGACTTCATGCCCTGTTCCTTATATCCGTCTTTCCGTTCCGTCTTATACTTGAACCATTCGCGAAGTTTATCTGCCATTACATCAGAGATGGTGTACTCAGGGAGAATCCTTTCAAAAATTGATTGGGTAGTTTCCCTCTTTCCCCCTTTTTTATTTTCTTTCTCTAACTCTTTCTCTAACTCTTTCTCTATGTTACCTTTTTGAACATCAACGTTACTCTCTGTTACACGTTCGTTACATTCAGTGTTTTTGGGTGTCTCAGTGGGTTTTGTCTTGTTTTTTTCTCTCTCCCGATACTCCCTAACCCTCTGTGCGGATGCCGATTCAGACCCAATCATTTTCAGAGATTTTGGTAAAAATAGCGTGCCGTCACTTTCCGTAACCACAAGCTGTAATTTTGAAAATTGTTGTAACGCTTGTGTAACAATCTGTAACGCAAAACCGGATGCTTCCGCCAACATTTCTGCGTCATACGGAATATCTTCGGAAAATCGCAGTTTGCCCTCATGGTCGATTGACTCTGTAATCATCCATATATAGAACATAACCAAAAGATCGCCATTATCCTTTGCTCTAAGTATCTTGATATAGTGTTTTTCAAAGAAGTTCCGGGGCATTTTGAGCCAAAAATACTTTTTCTCAGCCATCGAACGGTCCTTTCTCTATCTCTTCAAGGAATATCTCAATCCTTGGGTTTTTCTTATCCACATAGAAGTCATGCGTAAAGTTGTCGATTTCTTTCCAACCATCGTTTTTAATCACTCCGCATTTCTGCAAAGCATCCTGAAAAACTTTGTCTGCAAAGGAAAAAATATTGCCCTTGTCACGCTGTTTATCCGGCTCATAGAAGTTGTAATGAATGATGATAGGGTTTGTAATCGTAAGTCTCGGCAACTGTGTCCTGATAGCGTTACACACGATCATCTGGTAATCTCTTTTCATTTTTGCACCCATCTGAGGATGCCTTGCACACTCATGTAGGTAATCGTTAAGATCCGGTAAGGTTCTGGTTCTGCCGTAATAATTTCCTTTGATAACAACCTTGTGCATCCCTAAACCCTCCTTTCTTTCATTATGGGTGGAGCCGCCGGAATGACGGCTCCTGGGTAATTTAACAAAAGATCCTTGTCAGGGGTTTATACCATTTAACTAATCGAATTTCTTAAAAGGAGGTAAACCGTTTGTGTGTTCTGCGGTTTTCGTGACATATTTTCCTCAGAGACCAATCTTAGGAGATAATTGCAGAAACATATTTACGGGTTACGATTATTTAGGAAATCACGAAAATGTTTGATACATCCGCAAGTTCTTTTTCGAGATACGCTTTGATGTTGGCTTTCGCCTCATTCTTCCATGCGCCTCCGTCTGCCTCAAATAAGGCACAGGTAACGCCATAGCGATCATTGTCCTTTACTCTGAAAATAAAGTTACTCATAGGCTGTGCAACTTCTGTAAAGGTTCTGTACGGCATCAGGCGGCAAGGACTCGGAACTTCAACTTCCTGCAGAGAGGCAACGCCTTTCTTGATTGCTGCTTTCTGTCCTACTCCGGTGTCTCCGTATTCCGCAACAGTGCCAGCCTTAACATTTCCGGCAAACTGTAAGATGATCGGCTTATCATTTGCCTCAGCATCCTCGTTTAAGAACTTGGCCTGCACACCGATAACAAACTCTTCGTTTCCAATGAACTGACCGAATGAAAACTCCGGGATCTCTGCTTTGACAACTGCCAGTGTTTCTCTCTGGCGGTCTGCATCCAGACTGGAAAACAGACGAACCTCAGTAGGAGATACCACCTGGGCGATGTACTGTCCGTCCTTGAAATCTTCTGTGCTCTTTTTGATAAAATCTACAAGGCTGCTCAGTGTGTTCATGGTAATTCCATCCGCTCTGAGTTCCTTGCCGATCATGGTCATATTCTTATCTACATAGGTTCTTCCCTCAATCGACTTAATATGAGGTTCGTCAAGGGAAAGGATTTTCTCAATAGCTGCTTTTAACATATCTTCCTCCTATTACTGTACGATCTGCCAGTCCTCTGCCAACATATCTGCCTGAGATGCAAGCCATCCCATCTGTACACCGGATGTTCCGACAAATGCGATTGCTTTGTTTCCGATGGCATCATGTTCGCAGTTCACAATATCGCCATCGGCGTTTTTGTAGCTGATATTAGTTGCAAGTTCAATGTGCTGGTTCTTTCCGTTCCATCCCTGCCTTGCAACTTTCTTGCCAGACTTCATCTCTTCTATTGCTTTTCCAAAATTCATAATGTCCTCCTTTAATCATTAACCGCTTTCAGGCTAATAACCTTGTGTTCGGTTTTCTGTTCCGGTTGTTTTTCAATAACCTCTCCGGTTTCAGGATCACAGCCAAGTTCCTCTGCCGTTACCGGTTTTTCTTCCTCAACTTCCTCCGGGTTCATGCTCATACCACAATCGTCCAAAGTGAGCTGACCTTTGATCGCACCTTTGGAATGTTCAGTAAGGGTTGTAACACCACTTCTGAAATCCTTGTTGATGAACAACTGAGTTTTCAGTCCCATCTCAGGAGCTAACTTAACGGAAGTCTGTACCTCAACGGAAACATCCTCTCTATCATCCTCACTAGGAGTAAGAGTAATCTTTACATCAAGGACACGTTTCTTCTTTGCATCAGTGTTCAAATCCAGAATGTTATCTGAGATTTTCGCTAACGCTCTGTCGATACGTTCTTGAACGCCTCCGGCACACATGGATGCCAATGTAAGTTTCTCTGCCACTGTTTTCACTTCCTTTCTAAAGAATTATTTATAATAAGCGTATCGCCTACTATACGAATGTTTTTCCGTATCTTCTCCGAAACATTTCCTTTGCCTCGTTTTTATCCTTGGCTTGTCCGGTAGATACCATTTCAAGCTCATACGCCAACTGTGCAATGATATGGCTCATTACTTTCATTTCCTTGTTGTGATGAACACTCATTCTACTTTGATTGTGATGGTCCGGCGATAAAGGAACCCACAGACCATCCTCGCCTGCATGGCTCCTGTTCGCCCCACCCATCAAGTGGTGTCTCTCGACACCGTAAGAGCCGTCTATCATATCGTAATCAGCGTATTTCATATCAATTACGATTGAATCTTTCATTAAATCTCTCCCATCAGCATATCCATGGAGACAGGACCATCCAGAATCTCAGTATCGGCACAATAATCGCATACCTCGCATCTAAGTGGCTCAATGTCTCCATCTTTAATGCGTTGGATTTTCACGATATTGTTTTTGACCTCTGCCAGTTTTTCATCCATCATCAGCGGTGGAACTTCAATAACCTTGATTCTCGGATGAGGAATGTTGTCTGTCTTATCCTTGCTGACAGCACAAATGTAAAACGGCAAGAGATCACCTGTATTCTGTCTGTAAATCTCTCTGTACACGGCAGCTTGCAAATCATATCCCCACCATTCGCAGAAATTGAGTCTCTGCCCAAGGTCCTTTGCGTAAAAGGTTTCTGTTATGCTCTTTACTGTTTTGAGGTCAGTGATTCGTCTGCCGTCTGCACTGTCAATTTTGATTTTGACAGGAACTCCCTCAATTTCTCCGGTCATAATAACCTGTTTATCTCCGGCCATGTACTGCATGAAAACTGGATCTTTCACGGCACGGTCAATCATAATTGAGGCCTGTTTGTATTCAGATTTCAACTCTCCGGCGGTTTTGCCTCTGGATGAGAAGATTTCCGGGTGCTGTGCGGAAAATGTAGGAAGTGTACCCTCAAAGTAGGCATCCACATAGGAGCCTACCATTAACGCAGTTGTGGTTACTTCCTCAACTTCTCCCCGGAGCTTCGCCATAGCGTATGCTTCACAACCCATTTTTCCGGTCGTGCCGTTGAACTCTTTGTACTGAGAAACGGACACATACTGCATATTAGCTTCTTTGGTGTAATAGTTCTCCGGGGTAAGTTTAAGAAGATTACTCATCTACTTCCTTGAATGTTCCATCAATCACACCATCAGAACTCTCATCTGCGTTATGAGAACTCTGATCGTGAGACTGGTAAATGTCCTGTGCTTGATACTTCTCTTTCGGTTTTTCCTTAACATCAAACGCCGAACCATCTTCAAATGCCTGACACTGTTCTGCGGTATCAAAGTTGAGGTCAATCAACTTACACAGTCGGCGGAGAACTGTTTTCTTGCACATCTCTCCGTAACTTTCTTTCCAAGCCTTGCTGTTTGCTGCCTTTGAGAATGTCTGTCTGGTATGTTCAATGTCCTCTTTACTCATGGTGTCGTACATCATGGAACCGTCTTTGTAGAGGACTACCGCAAATGCACCGATAATCTCTCCGTTTGAAAAAGTCTTAGGTCTGAAATTGACATACTGCTTACCGTTTTCAATTACTTCCTCAAACTTATCTCCCTCACGGACTACCTTTGCGTAAATGTCTTGAATAGGATTGCTCGAATATCTCTTGCACAGCTTGATCTCTCCCTTGTAATCAGTCTGGAACTGACACTGATTTCCGTAAGGAATTGCGTAACACTCTCCGTTAAAGAAATCGAGACCAAGGAAAGCTCCTTTTAAGAGTGTTCGCACAACGGTCGGTGCTTCGCATTTTGAGAAATCAGCTTGTCCGTCCTGCAGAACCGTCATGCAGTTCTGTAAAAATCTCTGCTTGTTGAATTTCTCCGGCAGAGCTGCAACCTGTTTTTCAAGGCTTTCGTCCAGTCCTTTATGAACTGCAACTAAATAATTTGTGTCTTTTGTTGCCATAAATAACCTCCTTGTATTTTTATGAATCTGCCTACCAAGAAAAGGCTATGGCAGGCAGATTATTTATTTTATTCGCTATCGTCTGTACCCCCCCCCGAAAAGGTTCTTCAAAAAATCCGCAAAACCATCTTCGGAGTCGGGCTTAACTTTGACGGTATCGAAACCAAATTTCTTTTTCATCAAATCAGTGAGCTTTATTGTCTGCTCAGACATAATGTCTTTGATGAGGTTGCTGGTTTCCTCCGCCCACTCCATTCCACCGTCAATATCTTCGAGAAATGCCTTATTTCCAGAAGAACTGCAACTGATTGATGTAGGCGTTACGGTCACTTCACAAGTGAATGGATGGATTTCAATGTCTTTCGTATCATCCATAATGTGTTTGAGTGCCATCATTGCCATAAGTGCGTCAAAGTTATCATTCTTTCCTGCCATAGTGTTTCCTCCTACAGTTCAATAACTGTTAATTCATTGTTGCTTGTGGTTCTGGTTGCTATGAACTGCAACCCTTTCTTTTTGCACTTCTCATAGAGACGTGTGCGGTGTTCCTCAGACAGTTTCTCAGTACCATCAATGAGGATGATCTGTAAGCCGGACGGATTCTGAATTGCCACATCAATGCAGAGATCCAATTTTTCTCCCTCAGAGAGATTACTTACCGGAAGTCCATTGATAAGAGGTATTCCGTCCTTGACAGATAATCCCTCAATCGGGATTTCTGCCGTTTCCAGAATTGTTCCCGGAAGAGTTCTTGCCAGCTCAATCTTCTCTGTCAGAGAATTGGACTCTTTCTGCAAGGTGGCTACTTCCTCCTGAATAGACAACATTCTGCGCCATTCATTGATATGGCCTTTCATCTTCTCCGTCTCATTGGCCTTTGCCATGAGATCGTCAATAGGTGTGATTTCCATATCTGCGTATTCTGCATAGGACTGTTCCTCAGCCTCATACTTGGAAACGGCAGCCTCATACTCAGCACTGATAACTTTTGCCTTATCTTCCTTTGCTCCTGAGAGACCGGCTTTCTTTTCTTCCAGATTTTTAATCTGTTCTTTCAGTTTTGCCAGTTCACTCTCGATGTTCTTCTCCTGTGAAGCCATCTCTCTGTCGAGTGCAGCCAGTTTCACTTTCTTGTCTGCCTGAAAACCTCTGATTTTTCCATCGTGGCTGTCTCTGAGACGTTTTGCCTTTTCAATGGTTTCATTATTTTTACGAATCTTCTCAATCTCCGTATAGAGTTCTGCGAGGTTTTCTTTCTCCCATCTCTCTCCGTCATAGTCGATAGGAAGAGAACTTCCAATATCGGCAATAACAGCTTTCTTGGCGCGAATGTCCCGGTTTACATCCTGTCTGTGCATGAAGTAGTAACCGTTTTCTGCCTGAATGTCATTCAGAACTGCTAAAATGTTCTGTTCGTAATTCACATCCGGCGGCAGCTCTCCGAACCATTCTTTGATTGTGTCAAGGTTCCAATCGTACTGAATCATATCCAGAATCGTTGCATTTTGGGTTTTCTTATCCATAGAGATGAACTCCATAGGAGAAAGCTGCAACGGAGTGAATATGGTTTTCAGAAATGTTTCAGGGCTGGGGACAACATTGCCGTTCTGCTTTACAGATTTATAATCCGTCATTCCCTGTCTCGGTTTTCTGTCTATGGAGAGACCACTATCTGTCTCAATGAAAATCTCTCCCTCTGTCTCTCCGTTTTTGATAATGTACTCACGGTCTGATGCGTTGGTAAGGGCATATCTGATTGCATCAATAACGGATGTTTTACCGGTTCCGTTATCTCCGACAAGTTCAATATTCTTACCGTCTCCGCTCCATTCCTTGATTCCGAAAAGACTCTTAATCGTGATTTTTGAAATCTTCATGGTGGATTTTCCTTTCTCTGTTTATGGGGTTCGGCAATGCCTTACCCCTAAACCGCTACTGAATTACTGTTACGTTGGATGCCTGCGGTCCCTTGGTTCCGTCAACAACATCAAATTCTACGGGCTGCCCCTCTACGAGAGTCTTGTAACCGTCCATCTGCAATGCGCTGAAATGGCAGAACACGTCAACTCCATCTTCGCCTGTAATGAAACCATAGCCCTTTGCGGCGTTGAACCATTTAACTGTACCTTTTCTCATGGTGCGTCTCCTTTCCTTAAAAAATATCTATTAAACAATCCTTGCGGATGCTTAACCTATACCAAGTCGTTCTTTCTCCTGATCCAAAAGGTGGCGATATATGTAAAATCCCCACTTGGATTTACCCTCTCGCTTTATGGCATATCCAATAGGCAATTTCTCCCTTTTCATAAGTTCACGGAGCGTAATCACATCCATTTGCAACTCTTTTGCTGCATTTTTTGGTGTTACTCTCTCACTGTTCATTGCTTCTTACCTCATTTTGTTTGTTTTGCTGTGCCTTAGTTCGTTGTGGATTATCCTTTTCATGTTTGCTCGACTAAACTTTTTGGGTAAAAAGTTTGCTGACAGGGACATTCAAAGCCGCCGCCAACGATTTCAGAGTACCGACCATAGCCTCATGCTCTTCGTTGTTTTCAAGCAGAACTATGGTTGTTCTGCTTACGCCAGACATTTGAGCTAACTGTTCCTGGGTAAGTTTCTTCTTTTCTCTAAGTTCTCTGATTCGATACGCCATTACTGCGCCTCCTTTCTTTGTCCGATGTTTGCTCGACTGAACAATTTGAGTATAGCCGACTAAACATTTATTGTCAAGCACATTTTACAAAAAAATTGACTTTTTGTTCCGTGCATTGTATAATGGACTAAACATTGAAAGGAGGTTTTCTTATGACATTAGGGCAGATAATAAGGGCATATAGAGAAGAAAATAGCATGAGTATGGATAGATTTGCAAAAGCTAGTGGTTTGAGTAAAGGTTACATATCCCAGCTTGAAAATAATCTCAATCCGAAAACAGGAGAACCGCCTGTTCCGTCCATGGCAACAATAAAGAAAGCGGCAAATGGAATGTTTATGAGTTTCGACGAACTTTTTAATCAATTAGATGATAATATGAAAGTATCTGTTTCTCCTGAGAAAGTGAGGATGGCTAAGAAAGCAATCCGCATACCGGTTCTTGGTAATGTGGCTGCCGGAATACCTATTGAAGCCATTGAGGATGTTATAGATTATGAGGAAATATCAGAGGAATTGGCTCATACCGGAGATTTCTTCGCTCTAAAAATAAAGGGAGATTCAATGGAACCTCGTATCTGCAATGGGGATGTTGTGATTGTCCGCAAACAGAACTATGCAGAATCAGGAGATCTTGTCATTGTGTTAGTCAATGGAGACAGTGCCACTTGCAAAAAGTTGGCAAAGTTCCCTAGTGGAATCAGACTCATTCCTTTTAATCAGACCTATGAGCCTATGTTCTATTCAAATGAGGAAATTGAGAATAAGCCAGTGAGAATCATTGGCAGAGTCGTTGAAAACCGACAGAAATACTAAAATAGAAAACCGCCTCTGCTACCAACAGAGACGGTATCTATAAACACACACCGGAAAGCCGATGTATGCTCGTCTGAACACCTTGCATTATATCATCTTCCCGGTAGAAAAACAATATACCGGGCATTTTTACGCCCATTTTTAGGAAAAAGGAGGATGATATTATGCGTCTGCCAAACGGTTACGGTAGTGTAATTAAACTAAAAGGCAAGAGGCGTAAGCCTTATGCCGTCCGAACTTCTGAAATTTCTGAATTTGTAGAAATTGATGCTCCGAAAGAACCGCCGTCAAACATTCTGAGAGATTTTGTCCGATACAATTTCAAATGGCAATGGAGAAAACAGGTTTGGTCTGCCATCTCATCGGAACCAGTGTTGTCATTCGCTGAGGATCTTATGCAGGAAGAGGGATATGAGTATTCCATCTCCTACCGTCAGACATTTAAGTACCTTGAATATTTTGCCAAACAGGAGCACGCCTACTCTTACTTATCTGAATTGAATAATGCGGATGTCGTTGCGGAGCACATCAGATATGCCGAGACTCCCACATTTGCAGAGATGTACGGGAAGTGGAAAAATTATAGGAAGGCTCTGCCGGACAAAATATCTTCAAACACATGGAGAAACTACGAAATTGCCTTTAATCATCTGTCCGATCTGCACCACAAGAAATTTAATGCTCTGCGGACTGATGAAGTCCAGGAATGTATCAACAAATGGACCTGTAAATCAAATTCCACCGTTTCTAATATCCGAACCGTTCTCAATAATCTGTACAAGTACGCCCTGATGAACAACTATATAGAAAAAGATCTGTCACAGTTTTTTGTTTACTCATGGGTAAACCCGGAAGAACAGATTCATAGCAGATACACGAATGAGGAGATTGCAACCTTGTGGAGCAAACTGTATGTGGTAAACAATGTTGACCTCATCCTCATTACAATCTATACAGGTCTGCGTCCTACCGAACTGTTAGAGATAACCACGGATAATGTGCATCTGGACGAACAATATATGATTGGAGGAATGAAAACAGAAGCCGGAACAGACAGAGTTATTCCTATTGCAGACAAAATCCTGCCTCTCGTAAAGAACCGGTACGATGCCAACCGTAGATTTCTGGTAAACAACAAATATGGCAATCACTACACATACGGTTCCTATGTTAGTGCGAATTTCAATACAGTTATGAATAAGCTCAACATGAAACATCTTCCCCATGATGGCCGGCACACGTTCGCATCTCTCATGGATGATGCCGGAGCGAATGAGGTTTGCATCAAACTCATAATGGGTCACAGCATGAAAAACAATGTCACAAAGGGAGTGTACACACATAAAACCACACAACAGCTTATTGATGAAGTCAACAAAATTTAAGGGAGGTCATACCTCCCTTTTACTGTATAAATATTCTAAAACAGTGTCAAAAACCAAGTATATTATGCGTATATTATGCAAAATCGTTTGTATCTTGCGTGTATATTATAAGTATATTGCCAGTATATTACTATCAAATTTTTACTCAAACTTACGAACACTCACTGTAAAAATACGCACAATAAAACCCCGGAAACATTGAATTTCCGGGGTTCGTTTTTATTGATTAGCACACACCCTGTGCTAACATAGCATCTACAACCTTCTCAAATCCGGCAATATTTGCACCGGCAACATAGTCAGTCTGTCCACCAACAGTTGCATTGTATCTCTTTGCAGCGTCAGAAATGTTAGCATAGATCGTCTCCATGATTCCTTTGAGTTTTCCATCAACTTCTTCGAATGTCCAGGAAAGTCTCTCGGAGTTCTGGCTCATCTCAAGTGCAGATGTAGCAACACCACCGGCATTGGCAGCTTTACCACCTACGAATAATACACCGTTCTCCTGCAAGTATTTGGTAGCTTCCAGTGTTGTAGGCATGTTAGCACCCTCTGTTACGGAAGTAACACCGTTTGCAACTAACATCTTAGCATCCTCAAGGTCTAACTCGTTCTGTGTAGCACATGGAAGAGCTAAATCTACTTTGTACTGCCATACACCGTGCTCACCATTCTGTTTTGCATGATATTCTGCAGATGGTTTTGCAGCAGCGTACTCTGTTAAACGTGCACGTTTTACTTCTTTTACTTCTTTTAATAATGCAACATCGATTCCTTCCGGATCATAAATCCATCCTGTAGAATCAGAACATGTTACAACTTTTACACCTAACTGCTGTGCTTTCTCAATTGCGTAGATTGCAACGTTACCGGAACCGGAAACTGCAGCAGTCTTGCCTTCAAGGCTCATGCCGTGATCTTTCCACAATGCATTTGTCAGGTATAATAAACCATATCCTGTAGCCTGTGTACGGGCAAGAGATCCACCGTATGTAAGTCCTTTACCGGTAAGAACACCTTCGAAAGAACCACGGATTCTCTTGAACTGGCCAAACATAAATCCGATCTCTCTTGCACCAGTTCCGATATCACCTGCTGGTACGTCCACATCTGCTCCGATGTATTTAGAAAGTTCTGTCATAAAGCTCTGGCAGAATGCCATGATCTCTCTGTCAGATTTACCCTTTGGATCAAAGTCAGAACCACCTTTACCACCACCGATTGGAAGTGTTGT
>ERZ779649.1027-NODE-1027-length-17418-cov-2.043253_pt1 | contig 17418 bp, 23 predicted proteins | sample MGYA00511882_ERZ779649 | MGnify/ENA primary metagenome ERZ779649 (study PRJEB29588, sample SAMEA2157793) | human gut metagenome | biome: human gut; feature: human-associated habitat; material: faeces | place: Denmark | collected 2008/2010 ... | reverse complement strand
TATTTCGTATAATATTTCCTCACTCTTTATATATCTACTATTTTCTGGTATTCTATTTATTTTTTTACTATTTTCATTTTCTCCTAACTCATACTCACATTTACTGCTATATTCTTCAAAATAATCTAATGTTCCAATAACTTTGGGAGTGTTTCTTTCTTTTCCCTTTAGATTTAATTTATGTGCAATAATATTTAATATAGTTGATTTTCCAGAACCATTATTTCCATATAGTACCGTTATATTATCAAATAAAAATACATCTTGTTCTTTATTTTTTAATACATTAAAAGGGTATATATTACTATTTCTACTTTTGCTATTGCTTAATTTAAATGTTTTTAAATATATCAAATCTACCTCCAACAATCTCTAGTAAATTTACTACTTATTTTCTTTATACCACTCAGCAAAAACTTTTAATGCTTCTACTGAACCATCAATTTTTCTTCGTTTTTCTCTTTCTATACTATCCATTTCAGCTAGTGTTTTTTCAAAATGTTCTGGCTTAAATATATACCATAAATCCGACCATTTTTCTTCTCTATCCATACCTTTAATTTCTGTTGCTAAATTTCCTGGATGTTTCCCATAAAAATAATGTATCTCTTTACCATCATGATATGCTAAACATTCTTCAAATCTACATTTTCTATTTTCTTTGTTTTCCATTAATTTTAAAATTCCTTTTATCCCTATTGTATCTAATGAAAAATTAACAAATGCTCTTGGAAATCCATTTAATTCATCTATAAAAAATCCAGTATCTAATGCTATACAAGGTTTCTTTACAATCTCATATGCTTGTTTTACTTTTGCTGTTGCTATTTCTTTTATATCATCACTTCTAGGTTCATCTAACTCAAAATCGTATGTACTAAACTTTAGATTATTAAAATATCTTTCTGCTGATTTAGCTTTTCCTTTATTATGTGTTACAAAAACTATTTCTTCCATAACATTACTCCCCTTATCACTATGCCGTAATTCTATCACAAGTTGACAATTTTTACAATAAAATCCAAGAATAAAAAATATATGAATAAACTATGGTTTTCATAATCTTATCTATTATTAAAAATTACAAAAAAATAAATAGTACCAAGCAAGTTATTAATACTTACTTGATACTATTTTTATTCATACTTTGGACTTCCATATCCCATAACTTGTACATCATCAAATGAGTACATTCTTTCAGCACATTTGTTACTTGTATTTCCTTCTATCGTATAAATAGTTCTATTTACTAGATCAGTTCTTGTTACTATTCCTACATGATCAGAAGTTCCATCTTGATTTCCGTTCTCATCTTTCCAGTCAAAGAATATTATATCTCCTATTATAGGGTAATAACTTTCTCCTCTATCATGCCACTCATCTTTTTCTTTAAACCAATTTATACCATCAGTACATAGAGCAAATTTTGGAATGATGCCCTTATCTATGTAACCACACTCATTAGCACACCAGCTCACATAACAAGCGCACCAATGTACATGTTCTTCAAAACCATACCATTTCCAGAACTTATCTCCTCCCTCATTTCCTATTTGTGCTTTAGCAACTAATATAATTTCACTATTAGGAATTTGAGAAGCATCATAGTTATCATCTCCATCACTATTAAATATTACAGCTATAAAACCTCCAATTAAAACAATTATTAAAATAATAACTACTGCTATCCAACCTCCAGCAATTATTGCAGATATAAGAGCTTTTGTAGCAGCTATTATTGCTTGTATAACTTTTATTGCTACTTTAATTGCAATTTTAGCGGCTTTTATTGCTGTTTGTATAGCTCTTTTAGTCATTCTAGCTGCTCTTTGAGATAATTTAATACTTTCTTTAGCTAGTTTTTTAGTGTTTTTTGCTACCTGTTCTGTGGTCTTTATTCCCTTTTTAGCAAGTGTCTTTGTGTTCTTTGCTGTTTTTATGCTTTGTTTTGTTCCAGTCTTGATAGTTTTATTTGTTTTTTCTAATGTATTTTTTAATGTTTTAGCTTTATTTTCTTTAATTCTTGATTTTAGAATTTCTACTTTTTGTTTTCCTTTTATAAAGTTTTCTTGTGTTTCTTTTAATGATTTCTTTCCTATTTCATTTGCTTTGACTATTCCTTTTCTTGAAATATAACTTATATCATTTTGTACCTTATTACTTGCATAATCTTCAGCAGTATTATGGTTTTCATCTGTAGAATATTCATTTATTTTATCTTTAACAGTTATTAAATTGTTCTTAAATTTTTGTACTTGTACAATTTCTTTATCTAGTTTTTTTATTGTGCCTTTTGGCTTAACTTTTATTTCTGACATTTATAACACCTCCAGACTTTCAAATTTTCTTTGCTACTACCACCATTCTTCCATTTTTTTGAGAATACTCACAAGTAGACAAAGTAATCAGTTTATCTCCATAATTTGCAGATGTTTCTGTATTATAAAACTCTAATCTTTGACAATTACTTATATAAGATTTAAAATCTTCATCATTGTAAAAATTAATGTAATTGTAATATTTGAATCCATTATCAGAATAAGCAATAGTTTTAAAAGTAACTATTATTTCATAAGTGTTTTCTACTGTTTGTCCATCTATTAATGTATAGAATTTGATATATTTATGATTTTTATAAAATTGATAATTCTTATAATTTACTAACCCAGAAAACATAGAATTATCGTTCATGTGATGTCCGTAAATTATTAAATTATCACTTGTTTTCAAATCACAATATTCTGCTAAATACGGAGTTCCATGACTTGAATAATTTTTATAGATATTCTTATGAAGATAAAAGTTTTTGTTTTGCATAACAGGATAATCTATATTTGTTCCATCTACCTTTATCCAACCAACTACATCTGAATTTATCTTTGCTATATTTTCTAAATTATAGTTGTTCTCATTTGTTTGCTCTTTCATTGATAATTCATTTGCTTTATCTTCTGTTTCTTGACTTTGTACAATTTCTTGTAAATCATCATATATATCATTTTCTTTTTTGTTTTCTGCAATTTCTTTAATAAAAAAGTAGCTACTAACAGTCAATATAACTATTAGTAGCATTAAAATAACTTTATATTTCTTATTCATTTAGTCCTTCTCCTGGTTTTGTGGTCATTAAAGCATAAAGACTTGTATTCTTTGGAAATTTATTAACAAAAGGAACTAAAGATGAACCTACTTTTATAAGTCCTTCTCCAGCCCCTACATTTGTTATATAGCTCATTTGTAAATCAGAAATATTAAGCAATTTTGCAAGTTCAATTCTATCTGTACTTGCTTGATTAAGCATTATTATAAATTCAGAATTTGCTAACATTGTTCTTGCAGTATGACTTTGTAATAAATCTTCTACATTTTGAGTTATACCTGTACAAAAAGCTCCATATTTTCTAACTCTTTTCCAAAGTGTAAATAAGAAATTTGCAGAATATTCATATTGAAATAAAAGATATATCTCATCTATGAAAATATATGTATTTTTTCCTTTTGTTCTATTCGCTGTTATTCTATTTAATATTGAATCTAAAACAACTAACATACCTATTGGAAGTAATTGCTTTCCTAAATCTAAAATATCATAACAAATTAAACTACTAGAAGTATTAACATTTGTGTTCATTGCAAAAGTATTTAATGAACCATTTGTAAATAATTCAATTGCTAAAGCAATTTCTTTTGCTTCATCTTCTGGTTGTTTTAGCAATTCTTCTCTAAAGTCTTGCAATGTTGGTGGTATTCCTTGATAATTGCCTTGTTGGAATATTCTATATACACTTGCTGTACATCTATCTATAATTGATTTTTGTTTCGGTCCAAGATTTCCACTACCTATCAATTGTTCACAAAGTGATAATATAAATTCTGACTTTAAGATAACTGGATTTGCTCCATCTCCATATTCAGAGTTCATGTCCATTGCATTTATATGATTATTACTTGTTGCTGAAATTTTAATAACTTCGCCTCCCATTGATTTTACTAAAGGCGAATATTCTCTTTCTGGATCTATAATTAAAATATCTGCATTAGGATCTCTTAATCGTATAGATGTTATTTCTTGTTTTCCTGCAAATGACTTTCCAGAACCAGAAACTCCAAGTATAAATGAGTTACCATTTAATAATTGTTTTCTATCTGCAATTATCATATTTTTACTTATAGTATTTTGACCATAAAAAATACCATTCTCGTGCCTTATCTCTTGCACTTTGAATGGTATAAATACTGCTAAACTTTCTGTTGTCAAAGTTCTTACTGCATCTATCTTTCTTACTCCAAAAGGTAATACAGTATTAAGTCCATCTAGTTGCTGAAATCTTAATATTCCAAGTTGACACAAGTTTTTACTTGCTATTTGTAATATTGCTTCAGTATCACTTTCTAGTTTTTCTTTTGTTTCATCTGTTATTACAATTGTAATAACTCCTAAAAACATTCTTTGATCTCTTAAAGTCAAATCATCTAACATTTCTTTAGAATCATTTCTCTGTTGTTCCATATCATAAGGTATAATTGCACTAAAATTATTATTTGCATTTTGTTTTCTCTGCCAATTTGTAATATTAGTTTCTACTCCTAATCTTCGATTCTCTGCTTCCTTTACTGCTTCATCCATAGGTATTGGAATTACATCTATTGATAACATCATGTTTTTATTTAAGTCTGTCAATTCTGCTACCATGTCATCATTAATGTAACTTGAAAATTCTTTTAAGAAAAGTCCCCTACCATATCTATTACCTACTCTAAAATAATCTCTTTCTAATTCTACACTATCTGGACATATAAAATCTTTAAAATCATGTCCTTTTTTCATAGTTTCATGTATATCAAAATGGAATGAAGTTTCTTCTCCTGTTCTATAAAAATCGTGTGCTATTCTTAATCTTTCTGTTGCATCTAGTTCAATACATTTTGAACCTAATGTATTAAAATGATTCATTAAATCGGTTGTAGCTCTTGTAAAATAGTTTCTAGCTTCTTCTACTGATTTTTTATATACAGATATAGTTATAATTTTTTCTTGTACAATTTCATTAGCATTCTTTGCTTGAGATACAAGCATTTGATTATATTCTTTTCTGTATTTATCTAGTTCATCTCCTGAATCTTTTAATAATATTGTTTTTTCAAAATCTAATTTATTTATTCTTCTATTGTTTATTGTAATTTTTGTAGTAGCTCCAGCATCTAATGAATTAAGTAATGCAGAATAATCTAAAAACATTGCTTCTTTATCCTCCTTACTAGCTACTGCATAATTTATATCTAGGAACTTAAATGATTTTGAATATTTATTTTTGCCAACTAGAAATATTCCATCTTCCCATATTGCTTTAACTGGAATAATATCTTGTACAGATCTAGGTACTTTAAATTTTTCCTTATCTAACTTAAATATCTTTTTTAATGTTTTCATCATAGTTCTCTACCTCCTTTTTTAATTTTTTTGGTTTCTTAATTTTTCTCTCTTTGTTCTTTTTCTGTGGTTTTAATATTCCTTGTTTTAGCTTTCTATCTATCGTTGGTCTAAATGCTTCTGCATAAATATTTTTTGCTTTAAAAGTTAATTTCTTTGGAATAAGAAATTCTGATTTTATAAAAGCAATAACAAATTTTTCTGCTGTCATTCCGTTATATTTAACAAAACCAAGTATTGCAAATGGTGCTGCACCTAAAATACATACCCAACTCAAAGTTTCAATTCCAAAGAATGGTTTTAAAACGAAGTATAAAATTACTGCTACAATACAAGCCAAAACAGAAAAAATGAACTGCCTTAATGACAGTCCAAAAAATATACTTTCGCTAAATTCTCTAATATCTTTATTTATTTTAACTTCCAATTATCTTGCACCTCTTTCTTTTCTTATAGATTCATAATTTTCATTGATATATAACTTTATATTTTTCTCTAGTTGATCATTTTTTAAAGAAACTATTTCTAAATAATTTCCTTTTTGCATATCTTTTTTAGATTTATATATCTCTACAAGTGTCTCATTTTTGTTATCATCATTATAATTGTCTACCAAACAGATATATCCATTATGATGTATTTCTTCTCCATAAGGTAAGTCCCCATTTGATAAGCAATTTATATAATTTGATTTTATTTTTTCTTTATTATTATCAAGCCATTTTTCTAATTGTTCATAAGCAGAATGATTAAAGTCTTGATATTCTTTAGATTTCATAAATCTTTTTGATAGCTTTTTACACTCTTCAAAAACTACATCACATTCTGGCATTTCACAATTTTGAAAATAATCGTTCATAAAATCATAGCCTATACAAAAAGCATAATAGTACATTTCATCCATAATTACCTTGCCTCCTTATCTTTCTTTTTTTCATAATTTTTTTGATACCACTTTTCAAATTTATTCCACTCATCTTCATTCATAGAAACATCTTCAATAAATATAGGTTTACATCTTTGATGTAGTTTACTATATTCTTCTTCCCATTTTTTAATATCTTCTATTGATCTAATGTCTTTAATTCCCTGTTCCCATTCTGCAATTTTTCCATGAGTGTCTATATAATGCTCCAATGCATCATATTTTTTATTTCCTATTTCTCTTCTAAATCTCTCATAATCTTGTGTCATACTCATAAATTTCTACCTCCTATATTCCCATCATTTCTCTTATAATTCTGTCGGACATTCTAATTGTTCCTACCAGAACTAACATATTAAAAATAAGCTCTCCTACATATTTCCAAACCATAGTAACAGTAGCTGCACCTGTATCTACTGTCGGCGAACTTGTTACAAATGCTGAAAATATAACACAAGCTAAAACTATTATTGCTCCCTCTAAACAAACTGCAATATAACTTTTTAGAAAACTTTTTCCTACATTTTGAGTTGTTTCTCCTGCAAATGTTGAAAGTGGTATTGGTGCTATTGCTGTGTACATATATAATTTAAAGAATCTACCATATACAGTTAAAATCAAAATAAATGATAAAACTGTTATAAACAAACCTCCAAGTAATGTTACTGCCCATAAAGGAATACTTTCAAAAAAGCCACAACTATTTACTGCATCTATTATTGATTGTGGTAAGGACATACCACCAGTCTGAAATGAGCTCTTTGCCATTATAGTTGTTACAATACCTTGTATTATCTTAAAAACTGCTAACATTAGTTCTAGTCCATAAGTAACAATTCCTTTTGCTATTGCAAATCTTAAAAATAACTTTAATGCTTGTTCTGGTCTTTTTAATTCTGAAAAATTAGTACATGTTCTAACTACACCTATTACAAAAAATAAAACAAGCAATGCTAATCCTATTGCTTGTAATGCTCCATTTATATTTAATATAATATTCCATATAGCTCCACCTTTAAAATCTGCTGGACTTTGTGTAACTAATGTATAAATTTCTGATAGTTTCCCATTCCAAGTGTCTAATGCATTCTGCAAATTTCCTACAATCCAATTCACATTTAAGCACCTCCATTCTTATAATCTTCTAAATTAATATCGCTTTCAATTTCATTTCCCCATGAATCCCAACCTTTTGCTTTCTGTCTTGCAAAAAGCTCAATTCTTGGTAAATCTCCAACAAGTTCTACTATCTTTTCTCTAACAATATCTGGTTTCTTACTATGTTCTTCTATTGGTGTATCAATAATTTGATGTACTCTTTTGCTAATTCTTTTAACATTTCCTTTTGTAGCAATTAAGCACAATTCTGAATTAGCTCTTGTCCAATAACCCATACCCCAAAACCACGAATTAGATTTCTTGTTTCTTTTTACCCATGTAAAACCACAAGTCTTATACTTAAATCCCCAAGCATCAATAACTTTTAATGCTTCTTTTAAACATGGATAAGTAATCCAGATAAATAAAATACAATTTTCATCTGAAATAGAATCTATAAAATCCTTTAAGTTGATAATGTCATCAATTTTCATTGTTTTATAATGACTTTCTGCACTTCTTCCATTACCCTTTTTAGACCATACTTTATACTGCCAGGGGGGATCTGCATATATAATTTGATATTTTTTATTCATCTCTTGCCTCCTTAAAATGAATTTAGACAGGTAAAAATATCAATAACGATAAATTACCTGTCTATATAACTTTTAATTATCTAAAATCTTAACCACCTGTGATAATATTTAAAATTTCTTTTGCAAATGTTATTACTATTCCACCAGCTAGTGTCATTATTCCATTTGCTCTTTGTGTAGGATCATGTGATTTTAAACTCATTCCTACTTGTACTACTCCAAATCCAAGTATAATCATACCTACTGCTCGTATTAGTCCAAAAATGAAGTTTGATAAATTATTAACTACACTTATTGGATCATCTGCTGCAAACACATGCAATTGTTGAGCTACATTAAGAGCTATAATATATCCACCAATTATTGCTCCTCTTTTTAAAACTTTCTTAAATATTGTGTTTCCTTTTCTAATTCCTTTTTCTGTTTTTAATTTTTTCATGATATTTTCCACCTTTCTTGTTTACATAATTTTTATTTTTAGGTACAAAAAAATCCCAGAATATTATTTAATTAAAAATAAATTCTGGGATTTTAGATATTGTTAGCAAATTCAATATCTTCTTTGTACATATTCTCAATTTCCTCATCTGATAATAATTCAATATCAGATTCTTTTGTTTTTAAATCTATAATGTCTTTTGCATCAATTTGTATATCATCTAAATTAAATGATATTGTACCTATTGCATTTTCTGTTCCACCATGTAAATATGGTTTTACAAGTTTATTTCCAATAGGTGTATATATACTATTAAAATGTTCCTTTAGATTAAATTTAAAGTCTTTTACTGGTCTTTCTCCTCTAATAAACAATAAAGCATAATTATTATCTAACATTCTAACTTCATCTGGAGTCATTAATTCTCTACCAGCAATTTGGTCATTTCTAGAATAATTGCCATGTGAGCCATAACTTCTACCATATGTATTAGTGTCTATTGTTTCTTTCCCGTAAAAGCTCTGATACATACTTGTGTGTACTTTGTTCGTTACCACCTAAATATAAAAATTCATCACAATTTCCTACTATACTTTCCCATTGCTTTTCAAATAATGCTTTTAATTGAGCAAGATTCTGCAAAATTATACTAACAGATACTTCTCTTGATCTCATAACAGATAAAATTTTATCAAAATCATCTGGTAAACTTACATTAGCAAATTCATCCATTACAAAATGGACATGAACAGGTAAACTACCACCATATTTATAATCTGCTAAATAAAATAGTTGCTGAAATAATTGTGTATATAATATGCTAACTAGAAAATTAAAAGATGTATCGTTGTCTGGTATTATCGCAAACAAAGCTACTTTTTTCTCTCCTAAACTTGGTAAATCTAATTCATCTGTTTGTGTTAATTGTGCCATACTCTCTAAATTAAACTTTTCAAGTCTTGAAGCTAATGTTACTTGTATAGATTTTAGAGTTTTAGCTGAACCAGAGTGATATGCTCTATAATATTTTAATGCTATATGTTCTGGATTTCTTGTTTCTAATCTATTAAATAGCATATCAAGTGGACTAACATAGTCATCATCATCTTCTTTTACATCTCCAGCTCTTAATAGTTCCATAACCATAACAAAGTTTTGTTCTTCCTCTGGAGCTTCATATTTTAAGTAAAAGATTAAAGCTAACAATAGCATACTTGCAGCAGTATCCCAAAAAGGATCGTTTGTTGTGCTTCCTTTTGGAGTAGTTGATTTAAACAAATTTGTTGCTAATTTTTGAACATCATTATCTGTTTTTATATACACAAATGGGTTATAGCAATGTGATTTTTCCATATTGATTAAGTCTAATATTCTAACCTCATACCCATTTTTTTCTAGCAGATAACCTGTGTCCCTTACTATTTCTCCTTTAGGATCTAGTATAACATAAGAAGTTGAACATTGCATAACATTTGGCTTACAATAACTAAAAGTCTTACCTGCTCCAGAACCGACCTATTACTAAAACATTAACATTTCTCCTATGCTTTTTTCCATTTAATCCTACTGAAACATTTTTTGTTAGTATCTTATTATAATTATTAGGTTGCTTATATTTCTTGTTTAGTTCTTTAGCTTCGCCCCATTTAGCTGAACCATTTTCCTCTCTCCTCCTATAATTTCTTCTTGTGGATTCATATACTAAAATAGACAAAACATAAATTAGTAAAAAAATAAAAATTGTTTTAAAGCTATTCTCTACTAATACTACATTAAATGGATTTGAAATAGCACTACTTCCATTTTTTATAATTTCTATTAGTCCACCTTTAGTATATGGTGCAAGTAAGAGAGCTAACCAAGTAATTGGTATAATACCAATAAAATATAAGGCTCTAGTAATTTTCTTTTCATCTTCCCTCAATAGTATATTTTCCTTTTGTATGTTTATTTAATGATAATGCTCTTTTATTTATTGGGGCATGTAATAAATTCATTATTAGTTTATCTATTATTTCTACATCTATATTTTCTTGTAGTTTTAAATTTCTAAATTCATTTAGAGCATTCAACATTAACTTATAATCGTATTTATCTAATGTTATAGTTCTTGTTTCTTCCAATTTTAAGTTCCTCCTTATCTATTAGATTTTACTTTTTTATTAGTTTTAATTGGATTATTTACAACTCCCTTACTAATAGCTTTTTCTTTAGTTTTTAGTTCATCTAGTTTCTTTGCTTCTACTTTAAGTTCTGCAAGTTCTTTCTTTACTGACGGCTTTTTCATTCCTTTAGATACCCCTTCTTGCATCTTTGAAGTCGTTGAGGAAGGCTCTGACTGAGGGCTTTTTTCTGTCTTTGCCACATTGAAATTTTCTTGTGTTATCTGTTCTTTTTGTATTGGTTTTTGTGCCAATACATCTTTTAATTGCTCCTCTTTTGATTTTTCTTGAACACCTTTCTCTTTTTTCTGTACCTCTCTATCGTCAATAGATTTTGTAACTACTGTTTCCATTCTTGCAGTATCTACTGTAGTTAATTTAAACCTTTCAACTATTCTATTTATTCTTGATGCATCTTCTTCTTTTACCATAATGTCCACCATTCCATCTAGGTCTTGATGGTTTTTATCAACTAATGCACAATATGAAATACCATAGTTTTTTGATTCTTTTGAAAATGTCTTTAAATCTTCTTGTTTTATAGTAAATATTTTTAAAGGTTTTCCTGCTCTTAACATATTATTAAGTTTCGTTTTCCCTTTAGTTGGTTTCTTATCTTTCATTATTGTATAGATCATTGCAGCTACATTCTTTGCTCCACTACCTGTTAGTCTAGCTAATACTTCAAACCCCTCTAAACTTAATCTTACAACTTGTTCTGATACATCTCCATTTACACTCATATAAAATTACTCCTTTCCTTTTTTGTTTTTATCTTTTTTCTTATCTTTTGATTCTTTTTCTAATTTTTCTTCAGTATCTAATTCAGTTAGGTTTTCATCTATCTTTGGTATTCTTGTTTTAATATCTTCACATAGTTCCACCTTCTTTCTTAATTGAAGTATTTTATCATTTAAAGATGAAATTTCTTCTGCAATTTGATGCATTTGATTTTCATCTTTTGATAACTTTCTTTTTGTCCAAAATCTTTCTCTTTGGCTCAATAATTCTTTTATTTTAAAATTAGTTTCATCTTTGTAATTTATTAAATCATCTAATGTTTTTATATTATTAGCATATAAAAATCTTGCTTCATTTGATAGTTCTTCCATTCTTGATACATCTGCTCTAATACTTGCTGGTAATCTCTGTTGTGGTACATTGTTTGGAAAAACTTTTAGTAAATAACAATAGTGATAATATAAAGCAATAAATCCTTTTGCTTTGGCTCTTTTATGCCTTTTAGCAAAAGGATATTTAACTTTTCTATAATTATATATATTTTCTATAAATGGAACACGAACTGCTCTTTCTTCTAAAATTCTTCGTTTAATATTTTCTATTGAATAATTTTCTCCATATCTTCTTTCTATTCTAATATTTCTCTTATAAGGTTCTTTTCTTATACTTATTTTATTAGCTCTAAATATAATTTCATAGTCTAATTTTTTCATTAAGTATAAAAAGTCATCATAAGAATATGCTTGTCTAATTGCTAGATCTAAATCTCGTTTTGCATTATTAGAATAGTTATCAGTATATAGAGATTTTTTATAGAAATTATCATAATTCATTTTCTTTTTAGTTGGCTTTTCTTTTATTACACTTAATCCATATTCTCTACATAGTTCATCAGATATATGTCTCATTTTTGCATAGTTTGTATGATTATCATAATATTTTAATCCATCTTTAAAAGATACTGAATTTATCACTAGATGATTATGTATGTGTTTAGTATTCAAATGTGTTGTAACTATTACTTGAAATCTATCTCCCCACATTTCATTTGCAAGTTCTACTCCAATTTTATGTGCTAGTTCTGGAGTAACTTCTCCCTCTGCAAAAGATTGATATGCATGAAATGCTAAAATTTTATTTTCTTTGTGATAAAATTCTTTTGTATCTTTCATTTCTTCATATGCTGAATCTGGTTCGCAATTTACTCCAGAAACAAAATATTCTTTTTCTGTTTTATCTGAATTTCTTGCATAGTCAATAACATTTCTTAAATCATCTACTAACATTTCATAATTACTTTTTAATTCAATAGCTTTCGTTTTTTCTTTATTAGTTGCATAATCTATAACATGATCCATTCGTTTTATTACTTTCCATATTTTTGTAGTTGCCAATTATAACACCTCCTAAAGATATTTACTCTTAACTGCTCTTGCAAATTTGTGCCACTCATCAGCTTCTTTTTGGTAATAATCTTTATCAATTTTATTTGTACTATTTGCTTTATGTGCTATTTGATTAAGATTAACTCCTATTTTAGAAAGTTGTTTCATAACCTCATAAAATTCTATACCTGGTTTTTCTTTTATTTGCTCTTCCATTAGTAGCTTTCTAAAATATTCTCCATAAGATAATTTAGATTTTTTACAATCTGCTATTAATTTTTCATTTTCTACTTCGTTAAGCATTATATCTTTTCTTATATATCTTTTTCTCAAATCTCTCCCTCCTGTTACTAAAATCTAAAAATGGGGATTGGGGCTTGCCCCATTATATAGAATTTGAAACACGATATTTTCGTGTGAACAAATTCAGTGCTTGCTAGTACAAGAAATTGTAATTTAGCATATTTTATCGTACTATTAAATGTTCCTTATTTTGTACTTTATTTATTTTATATTGTTCAATTTCTTGTCTTTTCTTTAGTCCTAATTTGAAGCATAAATAATCATTTATGTCTTTTCCATAAGGAGCTGGAATATCATAAATATTGTACCTATTTAAAGCTATAATAAGTGCTTTTGTTGCTTCACGACCTGCTCTATCATTATCAAAATGCAATACAATATCTTGTATATTTTTGTTTTCATTTAAAAAGTTTTGTACTGCTATTGGTACTTTACTATTTTCTATATTCTTACTTGATTGATATACTCCAGCTAAAGCTAAAAGGTTTTGATTTTGATAATCATACCCCTTTAATTTTAATAATGTTGCATAAGATAATAGGTCAATACTACTTTCAAAAATATGCAATGCATTATTTGTTATCTTACTTAACATTCTAAAAGAAAATTCTTTTGAACTTCCTTTTGCATCTCTCATTATCTTTTTTTCATTTGTACTTCTGCACCCAGCATACTTGATATTGTGTTCATTGTCATACCCTAAAAATACTACATTGTTAGTTTTATTTTCTTGATATATAAGGTTATTATCTATACAATAATTTATAATATCTTCATCTATTCCTCTGTTTTTTAAATATAATATAACCTCTTTATTGGTTGCTGATTTTTCTGGAATGACTAATCTTCTTGGTTCATTATTCTCTTTATTTTCAGTTCTTATATAAGTTACAATATCTCTATTTAGAATAGAACTTACTGCTTCTTGTAATGTCATTTTTTCTACTTTCATTAGGTAATCTAAAGCTGTTTTTCCAGCTTCATTAGTAGAAAATCTGTGCCATAATCCATTACTTATTATTACACTATCATGAGTTCTTAACGAATATGTACCAGCTCCTTTTTTTACAAGTTCTGATGGGTTATTATTCATAAAATATGTTAATAAATCAATTTGTTTTGCTTGTTTTACAATTTCTCTAGGTACAAATTTTGACATATTTTTGCACCTCCTTTTGGTTATTTTAAATTGAAAAAGATATTAGAGCTTTATATTCTAATATCTTTCTATAATATATATTTCATCTACTTTTACTCTTAATGCTTTTTCAATAATAATTGCAAATTAGAAATTAATCACTTCTTTCATTCCTAATTTAAAGCATAATTTCTTTTCCATATGTCCCATGTCAATATCGATTTCTCTTAAATCAATAAGAGCTTTCATTTCATCTTTATTCAATATAATAGGTTCTAAATTTTCAAATACTTCGAGTGCATTAGGGTATTTTTCGCCTATTTCATTGTACCTTTTTTGCAATTCTTTATACTCTTTTGTTCCAAAAGTATATTTTCTTTTTTGTTCTTCTACCCAATCTGAAATGTCATTAGTTTCATGATTAAAGTATGTATCTTCATCATTTTCTAACTTATTATTTAAAAATTCATTTCTTATTTTTTCTCTATCAGTCATTCCTAATTTGAAATATACACGACTCCAAAATTCTATTTCATTACTATATGCTAATTCATAATTGCGAAACATTTCTAAAGCAATATGATAGTCTTTTGGATCAGAAATAACCTTTTTTAGAAAATTATTAAATTCTTCTGATACATCATATACCTTGTTTTCAATTTCTTTTATTTCAGCATTATTGTCATATATGCTCTGCTCAAAATCTTCCTTTCTAAACTCATACATTTGGTCTAAAATTGGTTTATTAAATAATTCTTCCATTTCTTTTTACCTCCAGTAAATATTTAAGCACATTACTTTTGTAATGAGAACAAATTATTTTTTTATACCTTTGACAGAAAAAAAGAGCAATATTCAAATAAATATTACTCTTTGATCATCTTTTGTAACTTCTTTCTACTTTTTACTTGATAAATCTTTGCAAGTTTCAATTATTATTTCTTTTAACTTTTCTTTATTATCTATATCATCAATTAAATACATAGGTTTAGCACTTTCATAAGGTATTTGTTCTTGCATATTATATTTTTTATTGCTATTAGCTATCTTTACAAGTAGCCTATTATCATATATTCCACCAAATAGGACATTGTTATAATATAATAGATATTCTCCCATCATTGCTCTACAATTTATATTATCTAATAAATCTAATTGCTCTAATATAAAATCTTTATAATCTTTTGATGTTGCCATAATTAAATCTCCTCTATATATTGTAATTTTTTGTTCTATTTACTTAATATTTTTATTGCTTCATCTTCATTCTCTACAAAAAATATATCTTTACCATTATTACTTTCATATATGAAACCTTTTAATGGTTTACTTGTATATTTTGAATAATCTCCATATATAGCAAATTTAGTCTGATAATTTATAAATTTTTGTAAAATTTCTCCTGCTAATCCCTTACTTAATATAAAGAAATCTTCTACTACTGCTTCTTTATTTAATGCTATTTTGTTACAGTTTGTTTCATATTTTATAGTCATAATAAAATCTATTGCTGATTGAACATCTTTTATTATAATTTCATTAGTTTTTACTATTGCTATATCATTTATAATTTTTGTTTCCATTTCTCTCTCCTTAAAATTGTAATTTGTAAATAGTATTCTTTTAATTCAAATGCTTTTTAAACTTATATTGTCTTTTTTCAAACCCATTATTTTCATAAAATCTATGAGCATTTACATTTTGAAGCATACTTGTTAATTCTAATGCTCCACAATCCTTACTTATTGCATAAGTAGTAGCAGTCTGAATTAGTAACTTTCCTATACCTGTATTTCTACACTTTTGATTTACAATTAAATCATCAATAAAAAGTATGTCCTTTTTCTTTGCTAGTCTACTAATTACTCGTGATATAAGAACACCAACTACTTTATTTTCTTCTATTGCAACAATTCCATAGAAACTGCTGTCTTCTAAACTATCTTTGTATTTTTGAGCAAATTTAGAATATTCTATTTTATTTTCATATAATTCATTTAATAACTCAAATACACTATCTAAATCTTCTAATTTTATATTTCTTACTTCCATATTTATAACCTCTTCGATAACTTCTATTTATTTTTCTAATTTCACTTTATTAAATCCGTATAATAAATAATTTCTTTTCCTAAAGATTTAGCATACTCTATTTCTTTATTTGTGCTTTCTCCAATGTAATTATCTACATTTACTACAAGTATGCTATCACTTAATTTTATTCTTTCAAAATGTGATTCTCCTAAAAGTTTCTTTTCTTCATCACTACATTCATACTTTCCTGTTGGATATACTGGTGTTAGCATACAAATTCCACTTTTCGCCATTTTTTCAGTTATTTCCATCATTTCATTTTGGTACTTCAAGCTTCCACATACTGTTATAATTTTCATTTCATATCCTCCTTTACAAATTATCTTTCACTGCATAAATCCTCTGGTTTAATATGTTCAGCACTCTTACTATTAACAATTTCAAGATATATTCTTTCAATTTTATTAAGTTCGTCAAATTGCTCTTGTGGTGCATTTCTGTTTATCATTGCCCTTTTTATATTATTAGTTCTTGTTTCATAATCAAGGCAAACTTGTTCATTACTTTCTTTTCTAAGTCTTTCTAATAAATCTAAACCATCATTTCCAACAGAGAGAATATCAAATCCATTATTTCTTGCTACAATATAATTTACTTTCACTCCACAAGCTAAACATCTTGAAATAAAATCTGGTAATAAATTATAACATTTATTATGTGCTTCAATATTTGACAATCTAGCATTTTTACTTTTTAATATATTTTTTTCGTATCTTTCTCTTGTCGCAAGTAAACTTGCTAAATTTCCTGTCACTACTAAATCTATAGTTGCATCATATTTATCTGGAATAGCCTTAATTACTTCTAACAAACTATAATCAACTGGTGCTTTTTCTCTTAAAGCTGAATAATTATTATCCATTGCATAAGAAAAAAGCTCATCTCCCCATAAATGTGCATCAAAATTTGTAAATTTTGTATAATATGTTGGATATTTATCAAGTATTTCATCTGAATATTTACTAAAACGGCGATAATCATCAGAGTTTATAATTGTATACCTAGATAAATCAGTATTTTGTATAAATGTTGTTTTTCCACATCCAGGTTGACCTATAACAAACATAATAGATGGATATTTTTCAGCAGTTCTATTTAAAAATCCT
>ERZ779649.1018-NODE-1018-length-17561-cov-2.561636_pt1 | contig 17561 bp, 13 predicted proteins | sample MGYA00511882_ERZ779649 | MGnify/ENA primary metagenome ERZ779649 (study PRJEB29588, sample SAMEA2157793) | human gut metagenome | biome: human gut; feature: human-associated habitat; material: faeces | place: Denmark | collected 2008/2010 ... | reverse complement strand
GTGCCGCTCTGTGTGCGGCGCAGCTCGGGGTCACGGGTCAGCCGACCCATAATGATGATCTGATTCAGCATTGCTGTTCTCCCTTACTCGCCCTTGCAGACGATCATGGAACGCATGATGCCCTCGGTAATGCCCAGGATACGATCCAGTTCCTTGGGGAATTCCGGGCCGCTGGTGAAGCTCATCAGCACATAGTAGCCTTCGGTCTTGTAGTCGATGGCGTAAGCAAGACGGCGCTTGCCCCACTCGTCCACGACCACGTCGGAGCCGTTCTGCTCGGCCAGGGACTTGAAGTTCGCAACCTGAGCGGCGATAGCCTCCTCACCCTGTGCAGGGTCGATGATGTAGACGACCTCGTAGTTGGCGGAAATCTTAGCCATACTTTTGCACCTCCTTTTGGACAAATGGCCCTCATTCTCAGATGAGAGCAAGGATTTACTTACATATTGCAAGCCTTATCATTATATCCGAAATACAGCAAATGTCAAGGAAAATATTGAGGTCGGTGCATATTTATCAGACAGTCCGCTCGATATTGACGATCTGTTACATACGCTGGGACTTTATGAACACAGGCATAAACTGCCGAACCAGCTTTCCGGCGGACAGCAGCAGAGGGTTTCCATCGGGCGTGCCATTGTGAAAAATCCGGATATCCTGCTCTGTGATGAGCCGACCGGAGCACTTGATTACAATACCTCCAAGGAAATATTAAAGCTGATTGAGAATGTCAATGTCAAATATGGTAATACAGTTATCATGGTTACACATAACGAGGCAATCCGGCATATGGCAGACCATGTCATCAAACTCCGTGATGGGGCAGTGCGTCATAACGATATCAATGAACATAAAATTTCAGCGGCAGATCTGGAGTGGTAGGGAGCTGTACTGGCGCACAAACTTGTGATGCGCTTAAAAACAGCGCAAGAATGGAGATTAGTATGAAAAAGAAAAAAATCAAAAATCCGCTTATCAGACGAATACCGAGAGAACTGACAGGAGACTGGAAAAAGTATCTTGTGGTAAGTCTGTTCCTGATTCTGATGATCGGCTTTGTGTCCGGCATGTATGTTGCAAACGAGAGCATGATGACAGCGGCTGATGAGGGTGTTGGTAGATACAAGCTGGAAGACGGACACTTTGAATTAAAAAAGAAAGCAGACGAAACACTGCTTGATGCAATTAAGACAGGCGATAAAGCAGATGTCAGACAGTATTACATTGATGAGGCAAAAAAGAAGCTGGATAAAAAGTTCGATAGTGAATTTGAAGAAAAGTTCAAAAAAGAATTTGATGAGAAGTTTGAAACAGAATTTAAGGAAAAATTTGATGCAGAGTTCCAGTCAGAATTTGATGTTTCTTTTAATGCACAGATAAAGCAGATGCTGATGGCGCAGGGACTTGATGAAACAACTGCGGGAGTTATGCTTGATACAGCAGTGGCACAGGCAAAACAGTCCGGGCAGTACAACAAAGCCTATGATACAGCATATGAAAAAGCATATCCTAAGGCACATGACGAGGCGTATGAGAAAGCGTTTGATGAGGCACATGACGAGGTATATGAGAAAGCATACGACGAAGCCTGGAACAAGGTTTTAGATGAGATCAATGAGAAATATGCGGATGCAGAAGAAAAATATGAATTGAACGATCCTGATTTTAAGGAAACTCCGGTTCATCTGTATGAAAATTTTTACAGGGATGAAGAGGAAGATCATGACAACGACGGAACTTCGGATGGAACAGTCCGTGTTTTTGCAAAGACAGATGATATCAATTTTGCATGCCTGATGGACGGAAGTTTCCCGGAAAAAGAGGATGAAATTGCCATTGACCGTATGCATGCTGACAATGTCGGGATAAAAGTCGGCGATGAGATCACAGTCGGAGAAGAAAAATATCAGGTCGTTGGTCTGATCGCATATGTCAACTATTCCACACTGCACGAAAAAAGCACGGATCTGATGTTTGATGCCTTAAAGTTTAACGTTGCAATGGTAACAGATGAGGGATTTGCGAAGTTACATAAGACGATTCATTACGATTATGCATGGAAGTATGAAAATGAGCCGTCAGATGAAAAAGAAGAGAAAAACCAGTCGGATGATTTTATGCGGGCGTTGCTCACACAGACCGTGGTAAATGACAATGAGATTGAAGATTATGTGCCAAAATATGCGAATCCGGCGATTCATTTTGCAACCGACGACATGGGCTCTGATGAGGCAATGGGAGGTGTGCTGCTTGATATTCTGATTGTCATCATCGCATTTATTTTTGCAGTTACGATCAGCAATACGATCACAAAAGAGTCATCTGCAATCGGAACATTGCGTGCGTCCGGCTATACGAAAGGGGAGCTGGTACGCCATTATCTGTCTATGCCGGTTATCGTTACCCTGATTTCCGCATTAGTCGGAAATGTGCTTGGCTATACGGTATTTAAAGATGTTGTGGTATCCATGTATTATAACAGTTACAGCCTTCCGACCTATGAGACGATCTGGAATCCGGATGCATTTTTTAAGACAACCCTGATACCGGTCGTGCTGATGTTTATGGTCAATCTGATCGTCATTATTAAAATGATGCAGCATACACCGTTACAGTTTCTGAGGCATGATCTGAAAAAAACAAAACGCAAAAAAGCAATGCGGCTGCCACATTTTAAATTTTTTAACAGATTCCGTCTGCGCATCATGTTTCAGAATGTGGCAAATTATCTGATTCTGTTTGTGGGAATTTTCTTTATCATGGTGATGCTTGCAATGGCAGTGGGAATGCCGGATACGCTTTCTTATTACAAAGAAAATGCAAAAAATATGATGTTTGCAAAGTATCAGTATGTTCTGAAATCTTTTGAGGATGAAGATGGAAATGTACTGACGACGGACAATAAAGACGCAGAAAAATTCAGTATGTGTTCTTTGCAGAAAAAAAGCGATGTAATAGATGAGGAAGTCTCTGTTTACGGTATTTCAGACGATAGTAAGTATGTAGAAATAAAAGGTATGCAGTCCCTGCAGGAAGATGAAGTTTATATTTCCAGATCATTTTCAGAAAAATATGAACTTAATGTCGGGGATACCGTTTCACTGGATGAAAAATATGAAAACAAACAGTATACGTTTACGATAGCTGGAATTTATGACCAGTGCGTAAACATTGCAGTATTTATGCCGATTGAAAATTACCGCATGGTATTTGAGCTGGATGAAGAGGCATTCAGTGGATATTTTTCAAATGAAGAGCTAGCAGATCTGTCGGAAGATGATATTGCAACGGTGATCACCGAGCGTGATATCACAAAGATGTGTGACCAGTTAGATCATTCCATGGGATCTTATATGGATTATTTCCAGATACTTTGTATCCTGCTTTCAGCAGTTTTGATCTATCTTCTGACAAAGCTGATCATTGAGAAAAATGAGAATGCAATTTCAATGACAAAGATTCTTGGATATGAGAATAAAGAAAAATCCCCCAGCCTGTATCTGCTTTCCACAACGATCATGGTTGTGATCGAAGATGCGGTCAGTGTTGTACTTGGAACGTTTGTTATGAATCTGGCATGGAAGGCGATCTTGTTTAGTTACAGTGGATGGTTTGCATTTGTGATCCAGCCAGCCGGATATGTGAAAATGTTTGCATTTGTGCTGATCGGATATCTGTTTGTAATGATACTGGACTTTATGCGTATCAAAAAGATCCCGATGGATCAGGCACTCAAAAATGTGGAGTAGAGATTGCTGCTGTGCATATTTATTGTGTGACCGGTAACGAAAGATTTTTCGTAAAAATTTTTGGTTGCATTAAAAATGGCATTGTGCTACTATTGCAATAGAAATTTAAAGGAGAGGAACTAATGCGGAGATAATTTACTTTTGAAACATGAAAGAAAACAGAGTCAGCAAGAGAATGTGTGTCATATATAGCATACGTTTGTCTGTTGATTCGGGATGATACATGGCATATATTGCACCGGTATAAGGAATAAAGTGCATGATATGTTGTGTAAATCTGAAGTTACAGCAGTATTGCAGAGGTGCAGTACTGCATATCATGTTGCCAAAAGTGGATTTGATTCTTGTATCCTCTCTTTTTTGTGTTAAAAAATGGCGGAAACGGACATTTTGTTGTCCGGGACAATCGATTTTATCTTACAATGTGCAATCTATTGTCTGCCAGATGTGATCATAAAATATGTGAGGTGTAAGAAAAATCCCATGGCAGCATGGGATTTTTGTATGGGAGGAAAATCCTCTGCTCCTGCAAGAGGCAAATGCTATAAGAGACATAGCATGCATTTTGCTCCGCAAAACTAGGAGGATAGTGCGAAAAATAAGATTTTTCACACGCAAGATTTGTGCTTACGCACAAACTTGAGATGCGCTTGAAAGCAGCGCAAGAATGGAGATTTTTATGTCACAGATTCAGGTAACAGATCTCACATATGGTTATGAGGGAAGTTTTGATACGGTTTTTGAAAACGTATCTTTTGGGATCGATACGGACTGGAAGTTAGGTCTGATTGGAAGAAATGGAAAAGGAAAAACGACTTTTTTAAATCTGTGCGGCAAAAAAGGGTTTATTCTGATATCGCATGACAGGGATATTTTAGATGCATTGATCATGTACTGGTTTTAAATCGAAAGACGATCGAGGTACAGAGCGGCAATTTTTCAAGCTGGTGGGAAAACAAGACGCGGATGGATCATTTTGCGATGGAGGAAAATGAAAAACATTTGAAAGAAATCGCATCTTTAAAACAGGCGGCGGCAAGAAGCCGGAAGTGGGCGGATAAAAATGAGGCGACGAAGATCGGCTATGATCCTGTCAAAGAGCATGACCGCTCGGTTGCAACGAGAGCATATATCGGTGCGAAGACAAAAAAGATGCAGAGCCGCGCGACACAGTACGAACGCCGGATGGAACGGGAAATACAGGAAAAAGAGGGCCTTTTGCAGGATATCGAGCAGCCGGTCAGCTTAAAACTTATGCCACTGTCTTATTATAAGGAACGCCTGATCTCCTGCAAGGAACTTTCGGTGCGGTATGAAGGTGCAGAGGACAATGTATTGAAAAATCTGACCTTTGAACTGGTGCAGGGGGAGCGTGTCTTTTTACATGGAGAAAACGGATGTGGAAAATCGACGCTGATCAAGACGATTTTGCAGCAGGTAAATATGAGACAGACTGGGTATGGCAGTCAGGATATGCAGCAGACGAGAGAAAATATGCAGCAGATAAGTGGTGGACAGACCAATATACAGCGGTCAGGCAGCAGTCACGCGAATTTGCTTGTGACAGCAGGAGAAATCTGCACGGCATCCAATCTGGTGGTGTCATATATTAATCAGGATACCAGCTTTCTGCGTGGTGATATCAGAGATTTTTGCCGGGAAAGAAATTTAGAAGAAAGTTTATTTTTCGCATTACTGCGCCAGCTTGACATGGAACGGACACAATTTGAGAAAAGACTCGAAGAGTTTTCGGAGGGGCAGAAGAAAAAAGTACTGATTGCCGCGAGTCTGATGACACCGGCACATGTGTACATCTGGGATGAACCGCTCAACTATATTGATGTTTTTTCAAGAATGCAGATCGAGCAGCTGATCCTTCGGTATCAGCCGACCATGATCCTTGTCGATCATGATATCAGGTTTCAGGAGAAAATCGCAACGCGTGTTGTGGAACTGTAAAGCTGTGATCCGACCGTTTTTGCAATTCGACAGTCAGAAGAGGAGAATAAAAAATGTTAGAACGGATTGAAAATGTAAATGAACAGGTAATAAAAAAAATGTTTTTATTATATGCAGAATCCATGGCGGATATGGAGGGGGAATTTAAAAATCGTGATGAAATGGAGGCATCATATGCGGCGTTTTTAAAGGAGTTTATCGAAAATCCAAAGCAGATGGTTTTTGTTGAAACTGTAGAAAAACAGTGGGTATGCGGACTCAGGGCAGTTGAGTCAGAGCCGGGGAAATGGTTTTTTGAGGCAGTTGAGACGAGGCCGGGGCAGAGAAACAGAGGATATGGTAAAAAACTGATACGTCATGTAACGGAGTTTTTGAAAGGCATAGGCGCAAAAAAGATAGATTGCATTATAGGAAAAAGTAATTTATCATCAATAAAAATGCATTCGGATTGTGGATTTAAAGAAACGAAGGAGCCGCCGGTAAATTGTTGGGGAGAGCTTGAGGAGGGAAGAATTCTTTTCCGGCTTGAAATTTGATCATGTGCCATTTTGCACATGGTATAATCAATGAATTTATCTGCCATATGCTCAAGCGCTGATACAGGAGAGAAAAGAGGAACACGATGATAAATATTATAGAAATCAAAGATCTGGATGCCCCGGAGCTGCAGATTTATTACAATTTAAATGAAGCACAGCTTTTTCACTATTTTGAGCCGAAGCCGGGGATTTTTATTGCGGAAAGTCCGAAGGTGATCGAGCGTGCCTTAGATGCCGGCTGTGTGCCGCTGTCATTTTTGATGGAAAAAAAACACGTGGAGACACAGGCAAAAGAAATCCTTGCGCGCTGCGAAAAGTTACAAAGCCGAGATCTTACACAGAAGTCTTTGGTTTATAGGGAGGATGAGCATGTAATCCCGGTTTATGTGGCAGAAGTTGAAGTACTTGCAAAAATCACAGGTTATCAGCTGACACGCGGCATGCTCTGTGCCATGTACCGTCCCACACTGCCTTCGGTGGAGCAGCTCTGCAAGAATGCAAGGCGTGTTGCAATTTTGGAAAATGTGGTAAATCCAACAAATGTCGGAGCAATTTTCCGTTCTGCGGCGGCACTTGGAATGGATGCAGTTCTTTTGACACCAGCCTGTGCAGATCCGTTGTACCGGAGAGCAAGCCGTGTCAGCATGGGAACAGTATTCCAGATACCGTGGACATATTTTGATAAAAATGCATGCTGGCCGGACGGTGCGATGGATGTGCTGCATAAGCTGGGATATAAAACGGCGGCAATGGCACTTCGGGATGACTCCGTGAGTATAGATGATGAAAAAATGATGTCGGAGGAAAAGTTAGCAATCGTTCTCGGAACGGAAGGTGACGGACTGGCAGATCACACGATCGCAGACTGTGACTATACGGTGAAAATTCCGATGACACATGGTGTGGATTCACTGAACGTGGCGGCTGCAAGTGCGGTGGCATTCTGGCAGCTTGGGATGAAGTGCGAACAGTAACAAACTAACTTCTTAGAGAAAGATGGAAGTGTGAAAAATAAGATTTTTCACACGCAAGAATGGAGATTTATATGAAAGTAGTAGCAGCAATCGATTCATTTAAGGGAAGCATGACGTCCATGGAGGCTGGAAATGCTGTAAAGAAAGGTATTCTGGCAGCAAAACCGGATGCAGAAGTAGTGGTAAATCCGCTCGCGGATGGCGGAGAAGGAACCGTGGATGCACTGATCGAAGGTTTGGGAGCAAAAAAAATACCGGTTACCGTGACAGGGCCGCTTGGAGAAAAAGTGTCGTGTTATTACGGTTTTTTAGAAGAGACAAAATCGGCTGTCATGGAAATGGCATCTGCCGCAGGAATCACGCTTGTGACAAAAAAAGATCCATTGCGTGCATCTACCTATGGAGTGGGGGAGATGATTGCAGATGCCCTGAAACGCGGCTGTAAAAATTTCATGATTGGAATTGGTGGAAGTGCAACCAACGATGGAGGCATCGGAATGTTAAAGGCACTTGGATTTGAATTTTTTGATGAAGATGGAAATGATGTGGGAGAGGGCGCGGCAGCGCTTGTAAAGATTGAGGTGATCCGGACTGAAAATAAAAATCCGCTGCTTTCCGGTGCAAAATTTCAGATTGCCTGTGATGTGAAAAATCCGCTTTGCGGCAAACAGGGTGCAACTTACATATTTGGACCACAAAAAGGTGTGACGGAAGAGCAGAAAGAGCAGGTCGATGAAGCAATGAGACATTATGCGGATGTGACCAAAGAAAGTTTGGATTGTGACTTTGCGGACTGTGAGGGCGCCGGTGCAGCGGGAGGACTCGGATATGCATTCCTTTCGTATCTTGCGGGAGAATTAATACCGGGTGTGGAAATGATTTTGCAGGCAACCGGTCTGGAAGAAAAAATGAAAAATGCGGATGTTGTGGTGACCGGAGAGGGACGTCTGGATGCACAGACGGTCATGGGGAAAGCACCGGTTGGTGTTGCTGCGCTGGCAAAAAAATATAATGCGAAAGTCATTGCATTTGCAGGGAGTGTTGCACCGGAAGCTTCCGTCTGTAATCAGGCAGGGATTGACGCATTTTTCCCGATCGTAAGAGGCGTGACAACATTAGAAGAAGCAATGAAAAAAGAAAATGCAATGGAAAATATAGCCGCCACGGCAGAGCAGGTATTTCGGCTGCTGTGAGAGAAAAGGACAGTCCATCAAAGATAGAGGAGTTAGTGTAAAAGTAAGATTTTACGCAGGAATGGAGATAAACATGAGATATAAGATCAGTCATGCCCTCGTGCAGTTTGGCGGAGATGTGATTTTACGTGATGTCAATTTTGAGGTGCATGATAAAGAAAAAATCGCCATTGTAGGACGAAACGGCTGTGGAAAGACCACGCTGCTGCGTCTGATCGCGGGCGATATTTCGATGAATAATTTAGACAGCGATGAAGAATGTGGTATTACGATGGCAGGAAAACAGGAGATTGGTTTCCTGCGTCAGGTTAATTTTACGGAAAAAGATGTGACCGTGGAAGAGGAAATCAAGAAAGTATTTGAGCCGGTGTTTGCGTGTGAAAAGCGGATGCGGGAACTTGAAAATGAAATGAAAACTTCCGCGGACAAACAGCTTTTGCGCGAATATGACAACTTACAAAGCCGTATGGAGGCAATGCGGGGATATTCGTGGCAGCAGGATATGGAGACTATGTTTCAGCGGTTCGGGTTTGCGTTAGAAGATCTGAAACGCCCGATCAGAAGTTTTTCCGGTGGACAGCAGACGAAAGTGGCATTTATCAAACTGCTGTTAAAACGTCCGGATATCATGCTGCTCGATGAGCCGACCAACCATCTGGATCTTCCGACGATCGAGTGGTTAGAAGGGTATTTAAAGTCTTATGATAAGGCGGTCATCATTGTCTCACATGACCGTATGTTTTTAGACAAAGTGATCGATGTGACCTACGAGATCGAATATCATGAGATCAAACGTTATGCCGGCAATTATACGGCATTTATAAAGCAAAAGGAAGAGGCACTCATCAAGCAGGAAAAAGACTATGAGGAGCAGCAAAAGGAGATCAAACGTCTGACGGACTGGATCGAAAAATGGAAAAATACGCCGACGAAAGTGGCGGCGACACGTTCAAAGCGCATGGCGATCGAACACATGGTAAAAATCGAAAAGCCGAGACATTTTGATACGAAAGCATTTCATGCGAGATATGTACCGCGCATGGAAAGCTACACGAATGTGATTCATGCCAAAAATCTTGAGATCGGTTACGATACCGTCTTAAGTAAAGTCTCATTTCTGCTTCAAAAGAAAGACAGACTTGCAATCATTGGGGAGAACGGTAAAGGAAAATCCACACTTTTGAAAACCTTAGTCGGCGAACTGCCTGCGTTAGGTGGTGAATTTTCATTTGGACAAAATGTAGAATGGAGTTATTTTGACCAGCAGAAAGCAGTGCAGGAGCATTTCCGGGAAGATCAGACCGTGCTTGAAAATTTCTGGGAGGAATATCCTTCCTATATGAGGGAGGAAGTCCGCAGTGCACTGGGGGGATTTTTATTTTCCGGAGAAGATGTAGAAAAGAAGATGGGACAGCTTTCCGGCGGAGAAAAAGTCCGTCTCGCACTCTGTAAAATGCTGCAGACCAAACCGAATCTTTTGATCTTAGATGAGCCGACGAACCATATGGATATTGTTGGAAAAGAGGCGTTAGAACAGATGTTAAGAGAGTACGAGGGAACAGTACTTTTCGTCTCACATGACCGTTATTTTATCAGCAGGATCGCAACCGGGATTTTGGAGTTTTCCGAGAGTGGTGTGAAACAATATGCCATGAGCTATGAGGAGTATCTTGCAGAAAAACAAAAAGAGATGGAGATTTCCGGAAAAGGGCGAGGAATGTCACAGAGTGCGAGGTATGTGTCAGGAAATGATACACAAAATTCTGTGGGGAATGAGAAACACAATCAGCATCAGAGTGGCATAAAAACAGACGCAGATGTTCCTACTTTAACGGATGTGTTTGACAAAAAAACTTATTACAATCCGGGCAAAATCCGTTCAAGACTGCAGCACCAGTTAGAAAAATATGAAAAAATGTTAGAGGAGAGCGAAGAAAAACTCGCTGAAATAAAAATGCAGTTCATGGATCCGGAGCTTGCCAGTGACTATCCGAAGCTGATGGAACTGCAGAATGCACTTGACGCAGAGGAAAAGAACCAGGAGAGTCTGTTAGAGCGGATGCTTGAGACGGAGACCGAACTTGCGGAATTTGAGGAGGATTGAGAATGCAGATATGGACCAAATAAAAAAGAACACAGCATACTACCATCTTCCGGGTTTGTTTGAGTTTTATGAATTGTACCATGTGTTTCTGCCACTATTCCGGGAACACAGAGAATACTTTTACGACTGGTGTGAGATAGGCTCTGTCTATGGTGCCCCGTCAGATTGTATCTGGGGTGGAGGCCGTACTTCGTTCGGGGATCACGATCCGCAGGAGGTTTTTGCGTTGATGCAGGAATACGGAATCTCAGCGCGGCTTACATTCAGCAATTCCCTGCTTGGGCAGGAACATCTTTGGGATAAGAAATGCAATCATCTCTGCACTTTATTTGAGAAAAGTGAGGGTGTCAGAAATGGTGTCATTATCTATTCGGACCTGTTACTGGAATATCTGAAAAAAAATTATCCGGGATTTTATTTTGTTTCATCCACCACCAAGGTTCTGACGGATTTTGAGCAGTTCGTAAGGGAAGTAAACAGGGAAGAGTTTCTTTATGTCGTACCGGATTTCCGGTTGAATAAGGTTTTTGATAAATTAAGTACATTGACAGGGGCACAGAAAGACAAAGTGGAATTCTTATGTAATGAATGCTGCTGGTTTGGCTGCGGGGACAGGAAAATCTGTTATGAAGCTGTCAGCCGCAAAAACCTTGGAGAAAATGGTCCGGATCACCGCTGTGCAGCTCCGGATGCAGGGAATGGCTATCGTTTTTCGAAGGCAATGGAAAATCCCGGGTTTATTGGAGTGGATGATATGAAAAACAGCTATCTGCCGATGGGATTTTCCAATTTTAAAATCGAAGGCAGGGGACTTGGCAGCGCCCTGATTCTGGAGTTTCTGCTCTATTATATGACAAAACCTGAGTATCAGCTGCAGGTCAGAGAGGAGATATATCTGGATAATATGCTGGATCTTTTTTAAATAAGTCCCTTTAACACTTTCTTGTTATGGTACATCATCTCATCTGCACGTTCACGCACTTTTTCTATGTCGGCATCATCCGGTGTGGCTAACGCATATCCGCATGCGATTCCAACTTCGGTTGGAATGATATTTTTATTATTGAGTATCGCAATATCCTGCTGCATCTTTTGGATAAAACGTTCTATCTGGAATTCTGCCGCATCCGGGATGAGGCAGCAGAATTCGTCGCCTCCGATACGGTAACATTTGCCAAACCGATCAAAAGTGGTTTCTATGATATGTGCAGAATGAATGATATAGGCATCCCCCGAACTGTGACCGTAGTTGTCGTTGCACATCTTGAGATTGTTAAGATCAAACGTTACCACCATATAATTTTTAATATTCTTTTCATTATATATAAAGTAGTCATAGGCATTTCTGTTGTAAAATCCTGTCATGGAATCATTCAGTGCAAATTGTTCGAGTTCCTCTATCCTGCGCCCTTTTTTCAAGCTGGCGACAGCCTGTCTTGCGGACTCTAAACCGAGGATTATAATAAATACAAGGAAAGATAATCTTCCCCAAATTCCGGAATTATTTCTTGTTTTGTAATAACTGGCAATATCCACAATAGTTGCAATGACGACGAAGGCAAGAGCTGCCATGCAGACTTTCAGTCTCTGGTCAGCCTGTTTTTTTATAATTTTATATATGATAACTGTGATCAGATAAATCAGCACTATACAAATGGAAAGGTGAGTGATCCAGACGCTTCTTCGAAACTCATAGAATCCGGTAAAGTGCAGCAAGCTGCAGACAACTGTCTGAAGCATACACAGATTGCAGAAGATCTTCCAGATTTTATCATCATTGATCTCAAGGAAGCTCTTTACAAACATCAAAAATGGGATAGGCATTATCATCAGAAACATAAAAGCAGCAAAAGCAGATGATCTTCTGTTTAGGAGCATCAGAGAACAAACATCTGTCTCATTGGTGGCCCAGAGTCCAAGCAATATGGAGAATATCCCCAGATAAAAAAGAGTTCCGTCTATATGGCTGCTGTTGTGAATAAACACCCAGTAACACGTGATAAAAAAACCGGCTAACAGAATAAATACACTCGCTATAAAAGTGGGCATAGACTGACGCAATATGCCTGTATAGATTTCATTTCCGGTTCCTATATAATATTGTTCAATTTGACCGGCTGTTTCCGGATAACAGGGTTTCAGCCTGACTATGACTGTTTCTGCATATGCCGGCAGTTTTACAAAATTCCAGACATTTCCTGTTGTATGCCCCCATATTCCACCGGAATCATCCAAATTGTATATTACGTTGTTTTTAGTAAAAACGGTCACATGCTGATGTGAGGTAAAAAATACAAGTGAGCCTCTGCTGTTTTCATTGCGGTTAATGTTAAAACTAAGCAGTACCATTCCATCATCCAGGTATTGTATTTTGTCAGGCTGACGTGCTTTGAGTTTGCTTACAGAGGCTGCATCCTGATTTGTAAATATGGTACAAAGCAGGAGCATGATAAATAATGTCAAAATTACGCCTGTCAACATTTGCTGTGCGTTTTTTTCTTTATTTTGTCTTAAGTTCATCTATGATCAGATCTCCACAAATAATATTTTTACTTTATTTTACCATGTTATGGGATAATATTCTATAATATTGCGTGGATTTTTGATGGCGTTCAAGATATAATAAGACTGCCGGGCGAAGCTCGTGTAGATCATGATCATGAAGCATTGCTTCAAGATATAATAAGACTGCCGGGCGAAGCGAGTCAAGATACTTGTATAAGTGGCAAACGGCGAATTGGATAAATAAAGGAGCAAAAAATGTACACACTATTATTACTGTTAATTTACATGGCATTTATAAGTCTTGGCTTACCGGACTCTCTGCTTGGTTCGGCATGGCCGATCATGCATGAGGCATTTTCGGTGCCGCTGTCCTATGCGGGACTGGTCACAATGATCATCTCTGCAGGGACGATCTGTTCAAGTTTAATGTCGGAACGCCTGACAAAGAAATTTGGAACACAGATCGTTACGGTATGCAGTGTCCTGTTAACGGCAGCTGCCTTGTTTGGTTTTTCGACGTCGAGCGCATTTTACATGTTGTGCCTGTGGGCGATTCCGTATGGACTTGGCGCAGGAGCTATCGATGTGGCACTCAATAACTATGTTGCATTGCATTATTCATCAAAACATATGAGCTGGCTGCATTGTTTCTGGGGCGTGGGAACAATCATCAGCCCGTACATAATGAGCTATGCACTGACCACCTCATCCTGGCAGAACGGTTACCGCATGGTATCTTTTCTTCAGATGGGGATCACAATGATTCTGTTTGTGACACTTCCGGTCTGGAAAGTCAACAAAACGGCAGAACAGCAGGAAGAGCAGCACGAGGTGATTGGAATACGCGGTGCAGTGAAGATCAAAGGCGTACCACAGCTCTTGCTTGGATTTTTCTCTTACTGTGCATTGGAATCTACACTGATCCTCTGGTCAAGCAGTTATCTGGTCGGTGCAAAAGGTATCTCTGCGGAGCGTGCGGCGGCATATGCGGCATTGTTCTGCAGCGGTATCACGCTCGGAAGATTTTTGGCAGGATTTGTGACGGAAAAATTAGGTGATCATAAGATGATCAGGCTTGGCACAACTATTTTACTGGCTGGCTGTGCTGCAGTACTTCTGCCGATTCCGTCTGACACGGCAGCTCTGGCAGGACTTGTCGTGATGGGGATTGGATGTGCACCGGTCTACCCATCGATCATTCACGCAACACCGGCAAATTTTGGAGAGAAAAATTCCCAGGCAATCATCGGTATCCAGATGGCGAGTGCTTATGTCGGCTCTACATTTATGCCGCCGGTTTTTGGACTGATCGCAAATCATATTTCCATCACACTGCTGCCGGTCTATGTGCTGATTTTCATTGTGTTAATGTTTTTCATGGTGGAAAAGACATTCCGGCTGGTGCGGTAATAGAGAAGAAAACAAAAAATGAAGGGAGACTGTTTCACAAACCGTGAACAAAAAGATATGAGCAATTTACACACACACGACAACAAAAGAAGTTCTTTTTCCGGGAAACTGGGTTATGTACTGTCCGCCGCAGGTGCGTCCGTAGGACTTGGAAATATCTGGAGATTTCCATATCTGGCGGCAAAATACGGTGGAGGGATTTTTCTTCTGATCTATATTTTACTGGCACTGACGTTTGGATATACGATGATCATGGCTGAGTCGGCACTTGGACGCATGACAAGGAAAAGTCCGGTGGGAGCGTTTCAGGCATTTGGAAAAGCCGGATGGCTGTCAGCCGGTGGATGGATCAATGCGATCATCCCGGTATTGATCGTGCCGTATTATTCCGTGATCGGCGGCTGGGTGATCAAATACCTGATCGAGTATATCAGGGGAAATGGAAAAATGCTGGCGGCAGACGGATATTTTTCGGAGTTTATCTCAGATGGAGTATCCACGGAACTCTGTTTTATCCTGTTCTGTCTGTTCACTCTGACGATCATTTACGCAGGGGTGCGAAACGGAATCGAACGTGTATCGAAATTTATGATGCCGATACTGATCGTGTTATCCGTCCTGATTGCGGTGTATTCCGTGACAAGACCGGGCGCCATGGAGGGAGTAAAATATTTTCTTGTGCCAAATGTGAAAAACTTTTCCTGGATGACGGTGGTAGCGGCGATGGGACAGATGTTTTATTCGCTGTCGATTGCAATGGGAATCCTCATTACCTTTGGATCCTATATGAAAAAAGAAACATCACTGGAAGATTCCACAAGAAATGTGGAAGTGTTTGACACGGCGATTGCTATTATGGCGGGACTGATGATCATTCCGGCGGTGTTCTCATTTTCGGGCGGCGACCCGGATACTCTGCAGGCGGGACCGGCATTGATGTTTATTACGATTCCAAAAGTGTTTGAGAATATGGGATTTGGGACAGTAGTTGGAATCCTATTTTTCCTGCTAGTACTGTTTGCAGCAGTAACAAGTTCTATCGCATTGACTGAGAGCGCGGTTTCTACCTTTGAGGATGAGCTGGGATGGAGCAGAAGAAGAGCAACGGTTTTAGTCGGAGTGATCATGATCGCGCTTGGAAGTTTATCTTCACTGGGATATGGACCGTTAGTAGGCATTAAAATTATCGGCATGCAGTTTTTGGATTTCTTTGATTTTCTGACGAACTCTGTGATGATGCCGATTGCGGCAATGCTCACAAGCCTGTTTGTATCGAGAATCGTCGGAATGAAGCGGATGGAAGAGGAGATCATGCACGGAGAGAGCACATTCCGCAGGAAAAAGATTTTTATTGTGATGATCAAATATCTGTGCCCGGTCTTTGCACTGATCATACTGATCAGTTCCGTGGCAAATGCATTTGGCTGGATAGCAATGTAAAAAGGAGAAACAAATTTTGAATTTATATCAGACACTCAAACACTATTTTGGATACGACACCCTCCGGCCTGGTCAGCAGGACTTGATGGAAGGCATCTTAAATGGCAGCGACGTCCTCGGCATCATGCCGACCGGCGCCGGAAAATCACTCTGTTATCAGGTTCCGGCACTGATGTTTCCGGGAATTACGGTAGTGGTATCGCCGCTTATTTCCCTGATGATTGACCAGGTGAAAGCATTAAACGATGCCGGAATCCATGCGGCATATATAAACAGCGCCCTGACGGAAACACAGATTACAAAGGCACTCTACAATGCAATGTGCGGGCGGTATAAAATTGTATATGTTGCACCGGAACGCCTTGAAACCGACCGCTTTCTGGAATTTGTCATGAATGCCGACATTTCCATGATTACAGTCGATGAAGCGCACTGTATTTCCCAGTGGGGACAGGATTTCAGACCGAGCTATCTAAAAATTGTCAATCTGATAAAGCGATTTCCGAAACGTCCCGTTGTCAGTGCATTTACGGCAACGGCAACGCAGACGGTTAAAGAAGATATCCAGTGTATTTTAGGACTGCAGAATCCGGAAGTATTAATCACCGGATTTGACAGGAAAAATCTGTATTTTGAAGTGCGCAAAACAAAGCAGAAGGATGCCGAAATTCTGGATTATCTGGAAAAACACAAGGGCGAGAGCGGTATTATCTATTGTTCTACAAGAAAAAATGTGGACAATGTATATCTGATGCTGCGTAAAAACTGCATTGCTGCTGCGCGCTATCATGCGGGTCTGGACAATGACACCCGCAAAGAAAGCCAGGAGGATTTTATCTACGACAGGGCGCAGGTGATTGTGGCGACCAACGCATTCGGCATGGGTATTGACAAATCCAACGTGCGTTTTGTCCTGCATTACAATATGCCCGCGTGTATTGAAAATTATTATCAGGAGGCGGGGCGTGCCGGACGTGACGGAGAGCCTGCTGAGTGTATTTTGTTTTATTCGCCGCAGGATGTGGTCATTCATGAATTTCTGATTGAACAGAAAGGGCAGAATACTGAATTTACGCAGGACGATTTAGACGTTATCAGAGAAAATGATATCCGTCGTTTAAATAAAATGCGTTTTTACTGTGCAACCAAAGAATGTCTGCGGGAATATATGCTCAATTACTTCGGGGAGTATACAAACCGCAGGGAATGTGGCAACTGCGGCAACTGCAATGCTTCCTTTGAAGAAAAAGACGTTACGGTGCTTTGCAGGGATATGATTGCCTGTATCCGGGAGAGCGGACAGCGGTATGGAATGGGAGTAATTATGGGCATTTTAAGAGGTTCAAATACCGCAAAGTTAAAAAGCTACGGTGTCAGCCGCTATGAAACCTTCGGAATCCAGAGCAAAACAAGCGAAGCGCAGCTAAAGGCGGTTGCAGAAGAACTGCTTTTAAAAGGGTACTTGACAGAAACACCGGACATCTATAGAATAATCAAGCTGGATAAAACATGCGAAGAACTTTTAGATGAGGGCGCTTCTTTTTCAATCCGCTGGTCAGAACGGACGGAAAAAATGGCAGAGGCAAAGGTCAAAACGGCAAAAAGCCGTGCAACCGATACGCTTTCGCCAAAGCAGCTTGCGCTTTTTGGTGCGTTAAAGCAGCTGCGTCTGACACTTGCAAGAGAAG
>ERZ779649.1001-NODE-1001-length-17745-cov-8.530978_pt1 | contig 17745 bp, 17 predicted proteins | sample MGYA00511882_ERZ779649 | MGnify/ENA primary metagenome ERZ779649 (study PRJEB29588, sample SAMEA2157793) | human gut metagenome | biome: human gut; feature: human-associated habitat; material: faeces | place: Denmark | collected 2008/2010 ... | reverse complement strand
GAACGAATCAGGCTTGCCTCCCCAAGCTGCCACGATCAGCCGCAGAGCTTCGCAGTAGATCTTTTCGCCCATCTCGTTATACAGCTTGAGCGCGGTGCCCACGCAGCTGATGCGGTAGTCGCTCAACTGCAAACTGTCATAGTTGAATGCCAGCCCCACCCGGTTGGTAGCAGCGAGAAATTCTTTGGAAGGAGCATCATCGCCCGCAACCTTTGCTCGCAGCTTGATGCCCGCAGACAAAGGGGCAGAATGGCCGTTCTGCTCGGCAAAGAGCAGGGCTTCCTGCTGCATGGTCATACCGGTGTAGACCTTGCAGAGAATCGGCAAGGCTCTGCCGCCGTTACGAAGGATGCGCGCTTCGATGGTGTGCTGGCCATCCACCACATAATACTTGCCGTTGCGGAAGCTGATCTTCGGCTCATTCGCAACGTATTCGTTGAAGTCAGCAGCAATCAGTTCCACCCGCTTGCGCTGCACACCCCGCTGGTAGATTTCACGGGGGGTAGATCAGCTTACTGCTGTGAATCACCCTCATTTGGTAAGGCGGGGTGATATTGAAGGAAGCTGCAAAATTTTCAGTGTCATTCTTCAGGCGCATCTGATTTCCTCCTTAATTCGCCAAATGTATTTTTCAGCTTCGGTCAAAATCTCAGTCACTTGCTTCTTACGCTTCGGGCTGGTGAGCAAGCTGGGATTAAAGGTGAAGCTGTATTCAAGCCGCTGGATCATTGCATGAACAGCGGATTGCAGTTCGGTGTATAACATCATTTCTTCGACTGTTCCTGCATCCTCAAAATCGGATTTGATAGGAGTGTAGGGATAGACAGGCGGCTTACCGTCAACTACTTCTGGCGGTGCGTAAGCCGCCGTAGAACGGACGATCGGTTTGAGCTTTTGGATGCTTCCCATTGGGTTCAGAGCAAGGCTGATTTTTACAGCATCATCGACCCGCCCCATCTCTTCTGGGGTGAGGTGTCCGACAAATCTTTTGACACGGCTTTTGTCGATGGTGAAGATTTGCTCAGCCTGAACGATGGACGGCTCCAGCCCTTCCGGTTCCACCAGACAATGCGTTGGTTGCGTAGCTTTCTTTTCTGTCTTACTTGTCAAAGTCGCAACGATCAATGTCGGTGAACAGGAGTTTCCCACATCGTTTTGTAAGATGACCGCTGGACGGGTTCCGCTTTGTTCGGAACCCGTGCGGTTGTCAAGTCGAACGAAGTAGATGTCTCCGCGTTGGAATTTCAAAGTAGATTCCAAATTGCGAAACCTCCGTTTGGATATGTAAGAAACCCACTGCACCTCCTAGGCAGCGGGTTTCTGTTGAAGTATGGGAGCAATTCTTTTTATACGATACACATCATCTCCTTCGATGACTGAGATAAAGCACCGGTATCAACGGTGCATTACAACATAATCGTAACCACGCCGGGTCTGACAGACAGTGCAAGTGTCCATGCTGTTGTCTGCACTCGGCACGATAGCAATTTTGAAAGCCTTGGCTTCTACGAAATGTCGCAGACAGGTTGCACAGAGGGTTCGGATGGACTTGATCATTTCCGGGGTCAGTTCCATCTCCTCATAAATTTCCTGTTCGCGCACCGTAGGATTCAACTCGTCCATTTGAGTAGTCCTCCGTGTTAGTAAAGGTGATTAGCGGATAAATATGTAAAAGAACAGGAGTGACCGGAGACCGAAAACAGCATCCGGTCACTCCTGATAAAATATGTTCAGGTCTCGCATATTCGCCCTCGGCTCCCTGCGAGTGGGGCATAAACATCTGGCAGCGGACTTGTACCGCTTCATTGGCATTTCAGCCACCCCGTCTGCTTTGTGACCGGGCCGCGAATTACGGAAGTATCATTATCGGAGTACCAGATGACGGAACTATTCAGTTTTCAAGGTTCGTGAGAGGTCTGTGTGGCAGACCTTTCACTGTTAACAGAAAACAAGGGGTAAAACGGGGGGTGTTTTCAAAAATATTTTTTGAATTTTTTTCGAGCAGCCTGAATGGATTCTCTTACAGTGGTGCGATCAGCGTGTTGAACACGGGCAATCTCTGTGATGCTCATACCTTGAGCCAGCATCAAAATTCGCTGACGCTGGTTTTCACTTAAATGTGCAAGGCAGTCAAGCAGATGCTCCCGATCTTCCAGTTCCTCCATCAAATCATCCGGGGTTTTCTCGGAAACTAGATTTGTTCCCTCGTAATCCTCGGAATCCAAAGAAAAAGCCGTATGATAGCGTGAACGCTCGTTGCTGGCGTGTTCCGTGCGGCGGGAATCGTAGATAACCTCCGCAATCTCGGCAGAAACAGTAATATTGACACTTTCACCAGTGACAAACTCGTAGTGAAGAATGCGAGAGTCCATGTGTAACCTCCAAATTTTCGATAAAACGTGAAATGTCGAAAATTTGGAGATGCTACGGATATTTCGCCATCTGGGGAAGCCATGAAAAGAGGGCAAACATAAAACCTGCTCCTTTTCGGGAGCAGGCTTCCTGAAGCTATAAAAAATAGCCGGACAACAGCCGACCGAAAGATTGGAGAGCTTTCAGTCAAGCTGCTGCCCGGCCATTTGGTGCTACGTTTCATACATCACCCGGAGGTGACGGCCCGTTGCTCGGTGCGAACAGTCCATATTCAGGGTGCAATGCACCCGATTTATTGTTTTAGGGGGTCACTTCTTTCTTCGGAATGATAAATCAATGCGGAGGAGCGTATTGCAGCGGTGGCATTTCAGATGAATCATGCCGCTGCAGCCGTTGATTTTTTGATACAACTTTATACCACAGTTTTCGCAAAACTGCCAGCCTTCAAGGTGATCTTTCAGTCGATCCTTCATGTCAGCCGACCTCCGTCAACGAGGATGGGTGGCGTTGCCGCAGCATGGATGGGAGAGACGGTAGAAAACTTCCCGCTGGAGGATCTTTCATCAGCCAATCCGGTTCTATCATCAGCCGATGAACCTGTGCAAAGGGGTGCGGATGAGCACAACCAGCGACTTTGCAGCCTGCAGGTTTTGCTAATAAAAACCTTGAACCGAAACAACTCATGTGTGTACGCCTCCTATCAAATTTTTGTGTAATTCCATATAGCTTTTGGGGAATGTGCTGATTATATCCTAAAAATTTGTATACTTCAATACGTTAAAGAAAGTTTGGAGAACCATTCAAAGAAATGCTCTAAGCAAAAGCGGAATACGGTTATTTTGACATAGCAACGCTACTTATATAGAGCGAAGCACTACTTATAAATAGTGGTGTCAGGAATTGAGATTTTGTGATGCCAAAAAAAGACACCCTCGCTTTTGATAGGAATCTCATGCAGGGATGTCCATATCTCAATGCGAAGGTGTCTTATAACGAGGGTCATCTCATCACGGCTACGATCTCTTTTATGATGTTTAGCAGTCGATGAAATTGTTCTGGTGAAAGATCACGAGTAATCTGAGAGAAATACTGCAATGCGGCAGTATTCATATCAACCGTTGCGCTTTTATCTATGAAAAGGTCTTCTACGCTGATGTCCAGACCCTTGCAAATACGTTCCAGCGTGTTCAAAGTTGGATTCTGAACGCCGCGTTCAATATGCCCAACGTATGCGGCATTCATGTCACAACGTAAAGCAAAAAGCTCTAGGCTTAACCCCTCTTCTTTGCGTATCTTTCTGATCCGTTCTCCAACAAGGGATGCTAGTTCGACTGGTTCAGATTCAGGCTGATCTTTCGCTTTTTTCACAGAGAACACCTCATTTGCGGGCAATCATCAGATGCCACGGAACGTAAAGGTGAACTCCACAGGCTTAGTCACATCAGGAATATACTCCGGGTGGACATTGGCACCCCAGCTGTCATCGCCGCCAACGCCCATCTGCTCGCCCATAGCACGGATGACCGTGTAATGGACCGGGGGCAGCTCGTAGGGATGCTTGGCACTCTCCATTTCATGGGGAGTGTAGGGCAGCGCAGAGAAGAACATGGGCTTTGCGGCATCTGCGGTAAACAGCAGCCCGCGACCCTTGCGGTCCACTACCTTTGCCCAGCGCACAGCGGTCTTTGCACCGCACTCCTGCGGCACAAGGTACTGTGCCATGTTGTCTGCGACCTTGTTCTGGTAAATGCCCAGCTTGGCACCATGCTGACGATCCCAGTAGGTCTCCGCAGGGCCGTTTCCGTACCACTCCACCGTGTCGTAGTCAGCGTCGATCTTGAACAGTACGCCGAACTCCGGCATTGCTGCAAGTCCTTCCACCGGGTCATAGTGCAGGGTGGTCTGGATGCGGCCATCACCGAACACACGGTACTGCAGGCTGCACTCTGCTGCGGGGCTGGTCTGGAGGTTATAGAGATAGGTCACGACCACGCTGTCGGCTTCCACCTCGCAGGTGGGGTTCTGGAGGATGGTGCCGCCATGAACAGACGGAATCTCCTTGCCGATGCCCTTGGCGGTAGCGTACAGGCTTGCCAGCTTCCACTGACCGCGAACGCCGCCCATGTTGTTGCCGCAGTCGTTGTCGGTGGGAGCGCGCCAGAAGTTGGGACGGGGAATCTCCTGAATCATCTCCTTGCCGGCATAGCGGTAGGAAGTCAGACCGCATTCTTTCAGATCGGAGAACAAAACATCGAAATTCTCACCCCGGACACCGATGTTGTGTGTACCGTGCGTAACGGTAAACGGCGTGACCTTCTTGCTGGGAATGGAACGAACCACAGCGATCACACCCTGTCCAAAGGCGACTTCATGACCTTTCTTTGCCCAGCTGGTGTCCTCCTTCAAACGGAAGCTGATGGTCACTGCATATTCACCGGGGAGCGCAGGAACCATAAACGGCAGCGGGAAGCTGGAACGCTCTTCGGGAGCAACATCAATATTGGTCAGTTCCTGCTGCTGATACAGCTTTCCATCGCGATGCAGCAGAGCAACGCAGTCGAAAGCATCCGTAGAGGTGAACAGGTTCTTATTCCAGACTTCGAAGCCAGAGTTGTCGATGGAAATGGCGATGTTCTGATAGCAGAACTTGACCTCCTGCATCTTGGGAGAAGGAGCACGGTCACCACCGTAGGCAATGCCGTTTCCGCTGAAATTATAGTCGGTAGGACGCTCACCGAAGTCGCCGCCGTAGGCTTGGAACCACTTGCCGTAGCGGTCTTTTTTCCAGATGGACTGGTCGATGTAATCCCAGATGAAGCCGCCCTGATAGCCGCAGTCCTTCTGGTCGGCAAGTTCCGTGTACTTGTGCAAAGCACCGTTGGAGTTGCCCATAGCATGAGAATATTCGCACTCGATATAAGGCCGCTTATCGCCCTGTGCCAGATACTCTTTAATGTCCTTGACCGTGCTGTACATATGGCTCTCGATATCGGTGGTTTCGAGGAAGCGGGGATCGTTGACCACACCTTCGTAATGCACCAGACGGGTGTCATCAAAGCGGCGGACCATCTCTGCCATCTGGAGCAGGGTCTCACCACCAAACGATTCGTTGCCCAGAGACCAGATCAGAACAGCAGGATGGTTTTTGTCACGCTGGTAAGTGGAATTCATGCGGTCAAACAAGACAGCTTTCCACTCCGGCTTATCATTGGGCAAAACGCCCTCGATGCCGCGAATGCCAGCCTGATGGATGTCCCATGTGCCATGGGATTCCAGATTGTTCTCTGCGATCAGATACAGACCATACTCGTCGCACAGGTCGTACAGTGCATCCTGATTCTGGTAATGGCTGGTGCGGATGGCATTGATGTTGTTCTGCTTCATGGTGATGATATCCCGAAGCAGTTCCTCATGGGTGTGTACGCCCACAGCACGACCCGTAATGGAGCTGAACTCATGACGGTTGGCACCCTTGAACACGATGCGCTTGCCGTTGAGCAGCATCCGATTGTTCTTCAACTCGAACTTGCGGAAACCGACTTTCTGCCCGGTCACCTCTACCAGATGGCCTGCATCGTCCAGCAGCTCGATTTCCAGTTCATACAGAGCCGGGTCCTCTGCACTCCACAGGTGGGGGTTCTCCACCGTATGGCTGAACAGAGCAGAGCCACCGTTCAGTGCGATTTTTTCGGAGAACACTTCCAGTTCACTGCGGCGCAGGGTCAGACGGGCTGCGCCCTTACCCTCCACCTGCAATGCAACTTCCAGCGTGGAATGAGTAAAATCATCCCCGGCAAACAGCGTTTTGACGGATACATCTTCCAGATGCACGGTGGGGATGGCGTACAGCCACACGCTGCGGAAGATGCCGGAGAAGCGGAAGAAGTCCTGATCTTCGCACCAGCTGGAGGAAGTCCACTTGAACACCTGCACAGCAAGTTTGTTCACGCCCGGCTGGAGATAGGGAGTCAGATCGAATGCGTGTGCGGAGAAGCTGTCCTCGGTGTAACCCACATAAGACCCGTTCAGCCAAAGAGCCATGCCGCTTTCCACACCCTCGAACTCGATGTGGACGGGCTTGCCCTGCATGGATTCCGGCAGCTCGAAGTATTTTACATAGCTTGCCACCGGATTGAACCGCTGCGGGATCTCGCCCGGCTGTACTTCTTCACGGCCATCCCACGGATACTGAACATTCGCGTACTGGGGAATGTCGTAGCCCTCCATCTGGATGTGTGCCGGAACATGAATGTCATCCCAGCCGCTGCAATCGTAATCCGTCTTTTCAAAGCCGGGGATGGCACTGGTGTAGTTCTTTGCGTAGGCGAATTTCCAGATACCGTCCAGCTTCAGCGCAAGCGAAGATTCTCCTGCCAGATATTCTTCGCGGGAAGCGTAAGTACGGAAACTTGCATGAGCATTCAGCACGTTTTCCTTGAAAAAGGTGGGGTCTTTTACTTTTGCAAAATCAAATGCAGCCATATTGTTCCTCATTTACCTTATTATGTGATTGAAAAAAATTCCTTCATCGTCCCCCAGAGGAGATGGGGATTCCTCTGGGGGAACAGCAGATGAAGGAGAAAAAGTGGATAACGAAAAGATAGAGAATTACTTCACCGCACCGGTAATGCCCTCTGCGAACTGCTTCTGCAGAACGAAGAACACGATCATGGTGGGGATGGAGCAGAACAGAACGCCCATCATCAACATACCGTAGTCGATGGAGTAGCCGGACGCAATATTGGCGATCAACATCGGCATGGTCTGTGCACGGTTATCGGTCATAACGACCTTCGGCCACATGTAAGCGTTCCATGCGTTCATGAACGTGATGACCGCAGCCGCCGCATAGGTGGATTTCATGATGGGAACATACATCCGGAAGAAGATGCCCGTTTCACTCAGGCCATCAATGCGCGCTGCCTGCATCAGGTCGTTGGGGAAGTTGCGGGAGTTCTGTCGGAACATCATGATCAGGAACGGAGTGGAAATGCTGGGCAGGATGAACGCCCAGACACTATTCAGCAAACCGGCTCTGGACATCATCTTGAACAAAGGAACCATTGTGGCAACCTGCGGCACCATCATGGCGAGCAGCAGGATGCTGAACAAGCGGTCCTTGTTCTTATCATGATACAACTCAAAACCAAATCCTGCAAGAGAGCAGACGAACATGGAAATCACAGTTTGCACGATTGCATACAGGAAGGAGTTGCCCATGGCACCTGCCAGATTCTGCGATGCGAGCAGATTTTTGAAGTTCTGCATCGCATAGGTGCCGAACATGATCTTGCCGCGGGCAACATCCAGTGAGGTATTGGTCGCCGCAGAGATCATCCACAACAGCGGGAAAACCGAAATGAACGAGATGATGATCAGGAAGATGTAAGCAGGAATCAGTCTGCGCTGGATCATGTGCTTCTTGCCTTTTTCACGCTGCACAAGTGCGTGGGTTTCTGCTGTATTAGTCACGCTTGTCACCTGCTTTCATGCTGATAAAGGACAGGATGGCAACCATCACGAAGATGACGAAGGACAATGCCGAAGCATAGCCGAAGTTTGCAACGCCCTGACCCATGGAGTTGTTGTAGATGTAGTGCGACATGGTGATCGTTGCATTCGCCGGACCGCCGTTGGTCAGGTTGACCGACTCATCGAACAGCTGCAAGGTACCGTTGATGGACATGATGGCGGTCATCACGATGGTGGGCATCAGCAGCGGAACAGTGATCTTCCAGAACGTCTGCCAGCCGTTGGCACCGTCAATTTTGGCTGCTTCGTACACCGAATAGTCGATGTTTTGCAAACCGGCCAAGAAGAACACCATATTGTAACCCGTCCAACGCCAGATCAGAGCCAGAATAATGATGATCTTTGCGCTGGTGGGATTGCCGAGGAAGTTGTAGTGCGTTTGCAGGATGCCCAGCTTGCACAAAACCGTGTTTACCAGACCATCCGTTGCAAACAGGGACTTGAAGATCAGGGAGTACGAAACAAGAGAAGTTGCACAAGGCAGAAATACGCAGGTGCGGAAGAATCCCTTGAACTTCAAATCGTGATTGTTCAGCAGCTGTGCCAGCAGGATTGCCAGAATCAGCATGATTGGAACTTCCACGACCAGATACAGGAAGGTGTTTCCCATCGAGCGCAGGAACAGTGCATCCTTGAACATTCGGGTATAGTTGTAGGTCAGCGGGCTGGCCCACTTCATGCTTGCACTGGAACCCGTTTTCAGAGAGGTCAGAAAGCCGTTGATGATGGGGATAAAACTCATGATGGTAATAAGGACCGTGCCGGGCATCAGGTAATACCAGCCCGCACGACGCTGTTTTGCCATCAGAGAACCGCTTTTTTCGTTCTTCAATGTCAAACCCTCCTTCGGATGAATCAGAAGGTCTTAAAGACCCATCTCGAAGCGGAGCTGCTGTTCAGCATTTGCCAGTTCATCGTCCAGATTGGAGCCGTTGATGGTGTTGATCACAGCAGTGGTCAGATACACACCAGCACGGACGTGATAATCGCTCTGCTCGATGATGGGCACATTTTCACTCATCTCAACGATCTGCTTATAAACCGGCTCGTTGTTGAAGAACTCCACGCCCTCGTTGTAAACATCGGAGTCTGCACACTTCAGAACCGTGGTGACAACGCCGCCGTCACGCAGGGCGTTATCATAGGTCTGGGTGCTGCCGCCGAAGGTATATGCGAGGAAGGACTTTGCCAGATCAACATTGCCGCAGTTGGCAGTGATATACAGACCGCTACCACCGTTGGAAGCATAGCCCTCGCCGCCGTCCAGCGTAGGAATGGTGGTGATCTGCCACTTGCCGGAGTTTTCGGTCACAGCCTCCATGGTGGGGATGATCCAGTTACCCTGCACAACACCGGCAACCATGTCACCCTGAATGCTCTGGTCGATGTAGTCGCTCCAGCTGTTCGCCAGATAGCAGACGTTTTTCTTTGCCATGTCAACGATTGTTTCGCAGACACGGTGCATCGTTTCATTCTCAGTGATGTAAGGCTCACCATCCTTGAACTCGGCAACGCCCTCAGCCTGCATCATAATGTAGATCAGGTCGCCGTTATCGCCGCTGCAGGAGAACAGATACTTGCCAGTTTTGGCATAAACATCTTCACCGACTTTGGTAACATCGGCCCAAGTTGCACCGGTCATGTCATCGATAGTCTTACCGACCTGCTCCAGCAAATCGGTGCGGTATGCAAAGATAACAGTGCTGTTATCCACAGGCACACCGTAGTGAACACCGTCCACGATGGAGTAGGACAGCTTTTCCTTTCCGAAACCATCCCAGTCAACATCGGCACCTTCCATAGGAACGAAGGCGTCCGGATAATCGGAAACATAACGCTGGATGTAGTGATCCTGGAACTGCACGATGTCGGGCAGATTGGAATAATCGTGTGCAGAACCTGCCAGCGTGATGGCATTTTCTACATCACCTGCACCGGACTGCTCGATCACTTCCAGTTCAAACTCCGGGTCAACATTTTCCTTGTAGTCTGCGGCAGCAGCGTTCAGAGCAGGGATATTGAAATTCTTATCCCATGCGTAGGCAGTCAGCTTGTGACCACCGGGCTGAGAACCGCCAACACTTGCACTGCCGGAAGCAGCAGTGGAAGAACCAGAGCTGCCACCGCAAGCGGTCAGGGCTGCAGCTGCACCTGCAGCAGCCATAACGGACAGAAATGCGCGACGCGAGATCTTTTTCATAATGCCTTCTCCTTTATTCATGAAACCTTGAAAAAGTTGACGAATCCGAGAAATTTGGAGAAAGAATTGAACGCATTCACAAGTTGAACAATTCTTTTCTCCAAGCTCTCGTTTGTTGTAGTCATTGTAACAGGTTTTGCGGTTGAAATGCGGGTGCATCCAATCAAAAAACACGCAGATTCAATCAGAATCCGGCCGTGTTTCTGCGCGTAAAACGATGGCTTCGTCAGCTTGACCAAAGAAGAAAAGTTTTCTTCGACACAATGCCAAAAAGTCTTTCTCTTATGGATCGGATGGATGCTTCCATCCTTTCTTGGCAGAGATCTTCTTGTCCAATACTCGACCACGGTAGTCGCTGTTGTTTTTCTTATACTGGTATGGCGAAACACCCATGATCTTCTGAAAATTGCGGTTGAAGGAGGAAACATCCTGATATCCGACCCGCAGAGCAACCTCCGTCATGGGATAATTGGTGGAATTGAGCAGTTCATAGGCTTTCTGGATGCGTACCATCGTCAGATATTCGACTGGCGACATATTGAGATATTCTTTGAACTTACGGCGCAGCTGTGCCTCGCTCAAGGAACAGATGGACGCAAGATCTTCCCCGGAGATTGGATTCATATAGTGCATCCCGATGTATTCAATAGCGGGTATGATCTGCTGCAGTCCAACCGTCATGGGGCGGATATGGGTTTTCTTCTCCGTATAGCTGCGGGTGATTAGGAGCAGCAGCGATGTCATAAGATTCTGTTCCACGGCTTTATGGTACTCATGCTTTGTCTGGCATTCGTTCAGCACCATGGTAATAAGCCGTTCCAGTTCTACTGCATCCTCTTGCGGAAGGCATAGAGCCTCACTGGAGAGCCGATGCAGAACAGATTCTACAAACAGAGGGTCGTTTGGAAAGGCACTGTTCAGGATTCCGGCAGGATCAAAGAAGAGATATACTCACTGCGGAAGGTATCGAACCGCAGTGACAGTTCAAAGCCCCGATAACTGCCAATCACTTTTTCCTCGGCGTTGGGCAGTTCCGAGCAGGCAAGCACCAGACGCTCACCGGCGGTCTTTTTCTCGTCGTAGGTCACGCCCTTGATGGTCATGCCGCAGAACTCCTCCTTGCCCTGCGGGTGGTCGGCGGCAAGCTGTGCGTCCGCTTTCAGCCCGGCAATGTGGGCGTTCGTTTCCTGAATGTCTGCCGGGAACTTGGTCAGCAGCTTGTCTTGCAGACGGAATTTCTGGCTCTGGTGGTCGGCTTTCAGGACCTTGAGTTTTGCGACCTGCACATCCAAGTCCATCTTCTCCTTGATGAGCGGATTTCCGGCACACAGTGCCTTGATCTCCGCATAGGAAAGTGCCTGCTCGTCCACGTCCTCGCAGGAGCGAACAGGAGATTTGGAAGTCATGATTTGGCTGATGAATCGCTGTTTATTCTCAAGGGTCTGAAACAAGTACGAGTCAAATGTCCCTTCCGTGACGTAATTGAAAACCTTGACTTCCTTATTCATATTGCCCTGACGGATGATGCGACCATTGCGCTGGGTCATGTCGCTGGGCTTCCAGCCAACATCCAGATGATGCACCGCCACAAGTCGGGACTGGACGTTGGTGCCCGCTCCCATTTTCGCCGTACTTCCGAGCAAAACTCGCACATCGCCGGAGCGTACTTTGGAGAACAATGCCGCCTTTTTTGCTTCGGTATCTGCGTTGTGGATAAACTCAATCTCGTTTTCCGGCACTCCGGCAACAATCAGCTTTTTGCGAATATCATCGTACACGTTGAAATTGCCATCGTTCTTTGGTGTCGAGAGGTCGCAGAACAAAAGTTGGGTCAACTTCTGTTCTTTACCCTCCTCCCAGATTTTCAACACATTTTGAACGCATACGTTCAGTTTGCTGTTGGGGTCGTCCGGCAGCATGGGGTTCATCAGGCGCACATCCAAGCCGATTTTTCTGCCGTCATTGGTGACGCAGAGCATATTGTCCACGGACGCATCTACGATGCCGGAGTGGATATCTGCGGCACGTTTGCTCAGTTCCTGCACCATTTCCTTTTGAATTTCTGACGGCTTTGCCACCACGGTTTCAAACTTTGCTTCGGGCACAGGCAGATGAAGCTGGTCAGATGTTTTAATGTCCGCAACCTCCTTAAACATGGACATCAGCTCCGGCAGATTGAAGAACTTGGCAAACCTCGTCCTCGCCCGATACCCAGTACCTTCGGGCTGGACTTCGTCAAGAGGTTTTCGGTAATTTTTCTAAATTCATCAGGTTGTCCGCAAGGAAGCCCTTGTGATTTCGTGTCTACACATATCCTTGAACATCTTTTCAATCGGCTTTTTGGCAGTTTCGGACTGCTTCACGCACACAATAAAGGTGGTTTTACCGATCTGCACCGAATAACTCGAATTCTGTTTTCCATTAAATTTCTCCTTTTATCGTCATTTTCTGAATTTGGCTGGCAAACTGGCAACTGTGGGTGTACCATGATTTTCTTGCCAGCCAAATTTTTCTGCCAGTCAAATGGCTTATTCCATCCAAAAGACCTTCTTGCGGCCTTCCACGATCTTGCTTTTCAGGGCATCGCCCAGTTCCCGTTTGGCATCCCGGACGGTTCTGCCGGGGATGCCCCTTTCCAGCGCCGCCTTGTCGATGTCCTCGCTGAGCACCTGCTTTCCTCCGGCAAGCAGGGCGCAGATCAGGTCTTTGGCTTGCTGGGTCTTGGTTTCCCGCTGCGGCTCGATGCCGGACAGCATCTCGTCTGCGGTAATGTCGTACTCGCCGACCCAGCGGAAGCCACCCTCGTCCCCCAGAGAGAACGCCAGTGACACTCCCGGCGGGGCAAGGGAGCTTTTTTCGTGGGTCAGGATGCGCATGGTGGGGTCGTGCTTCAGCTTGCCGATGAACATGACGCTGCGCACGGCGGCAGCAATGTCGATGGAGCCGAGGCCCCGCTGCAAGCTCTGCATTCCAGCGGCCTTGTTCAGATGCCCAATCAGCAAAATAGCGCAGCCTGTTCGCTGCGCTACCTGTCCCAGCCGCATGAAGATCGGACGGACTTCGTTCGCCCGGTTCATGTCCACATCGGCACCGAGATACGCCTGGATCGGGTCGATGATGACCAGTCGGGCGTTGTTCTCGATAATGGCTTTTTCAATTCGTTCATCGGAGAGCGTCAGCTGCACATCGCTGTCATCAATGACCAGCACCCGGTCAAGGTCTGCCCCGGCTTCGATCAGGCGGGGCTTGACCGTATCGCCCAGACCGTCCTCTGCGGTCTGGTAGATCACGTTGAAAGGTTCCATACGCTCCATGTTGGGCAGCAGCTTTCCGTTGGTGCAGGCAGCGGCAAGGTGCATGGCAAAGTAGGTCTTGCCCTCGCCCGGATTGCCTTGCAGAACACTGAGCTTTCCAAAGGGCAGATACGGTTTCCAGAGCCATTCCACCGGGGTCAGCTCCACGTCGCTCATGCGGATGATCTTAACGGAATCTTTCTTCGGCGGCTCTTTCAGAACAATACTTTTGAAATAATTGCGGATCGGAATCTCTGCCCGGTGCACCAGAACATCGTTCCAGTCCTTCATGCAGGGCTGGATGCGGGTCACGCTCACGGTGTCCGGCAGCAGCGCCGCCAGCCGCTTGCAGGCATCCTCTCCGGCTTTGTCGGCATCCAGACAGAGGAACACCCGCTCCACGTCTGGGCGTTCCGAGAGAAACTGCTGCAGCGCCTTGCCCGACACCCCGCCCAGCGACAGATAATTGTGCTGCTGCCAGTTTTTCGGGAACAGTTCGATGAAGGACAGCAGGTCGATGGGGGCTTCAAAGACCAGCAACTGCTTGTCGGTGCCACGGTGGGCAAAGCCAAATGCCTTTTCTGCACCGGCTGCATCCTGCCGAAACTTTTCCCGAATCCCACGGCTGCTTGCGTAGCGGGGATGCCCGTCTGCATCCCGCCCCACAAAGACCACGTTGTGGTGGGCGGCGTCTTCGCAAATATCTCCGGCGGCGATGAAGAAGTTCACCAGCGAGGGGCTGAGTTTCCGCTCCTGTGTCAGATAGTTCAGGATGTTGGCGTTGGTGACGTTCCGCAGCGGCAAGCGAAACGCCGGAGAGGGGGCGGGGTCAGCCTCCGGCTGGACTTCGCCCGGCTCTCCGGTCAGCATCTGCACCGCTTCGGGGAAGGACTTGCCGTAAAATTCCATCACGAAATCCACCGGCAAGCCGCCCTTGCTCTGGCTGTGCCGGAACCATTTGTTTCCGCAGACGGTCAGGCTGTCGTGGGCTTTCCAGCGGTATTCTTTTCCGCTGCGCACCAGCGTTTCGCCCTGTGCCCGGAGAAATTTTTCCAGATCCACCGCATTGGCTTTGTCGATCTGGGCTTGGGTGTAGGTCATGCTACTTCCTCCTTAAAGCTCCTGTGCGTGATTCTTCTGTTCGGTTTTCTTCTGGGATTGCGCTGCCTTGGCTTCTTCCAGCTTTTTCAGCACCGATTCCTTCTCCGAGGTCTTGCCGCCCGGTGCGGAAAGCTGCTGCTTATTCAGCACCATGTCGATATACTTGCGGATATTTTTCAGGGCAGAGACATCCGGCTGCAAGGTTTCCAGTTTGGTACGCAGTTCTGCGCTGCCGGATTGCAGCGCAGAAAATTCGGCATCCAATGCCGAAAAATCTACCGCTGTGCTGCCGTTCAGTTTCATCAGAGTGCGGACAGCTTTATTAAAGGTGTCCAGCTCCTCTTTGTGCTGGGCGGCATAAGCGTCCTTGGTCAACTTGAAGTTCTTCTTGATAAAGGTGTCGTGGATGGGCTTCAGCTTGGCATGGGCGGCGGCAGCATCCTTGATCTGGGCGATTGCCCGCATACGGTTTTCGTTCTGCTTCAACTGCCTGCGGAGAGGGGCGGCGGTCTGGTTCAGGTTAGAAATTGCGGTATCCAGATCCTCGATGGTGTTCAGAGAATGGGCTTTCAGATAGTCCACCGCCCGTTTGACTTCCTCAAAGTCCCGGACAGTGCATTTCAGTTTTGCCTTGCCAGACCAATCGCTGCGCTGCTCGTTGCGGAGGTTGAAGTAATCCACCAGCAGGTCGGACAGCATTGGCTCCTTGGCTTGTTCCAGTGCATCCAAAAGAATCTGCTTCTTTTCATTCAGGTCTGCGATCCAGCGTTGCAGCCCACGAATCGCACTGCGGATGGACTGCATCAGGCTATTGGCGGCGCGAATATCCCGGTTCAGGTTGCCGAGAAAAGTTTCCACTCCACGCTTTTCCATCTGGTGTGCGGCGGGACCGAGATGCACGGTCGGTATCTGCTGGATGCCCTGCCGCTCAAAGGAGCGCAGGTCAACACGTTCTGGTCTGCCAGCGGCTTCCAGATAGCGGTTGGTAACAACTTCCCAGCTGTGCCGCCAGACCTCGGCATACTTCTGGTCGTTCCAGTCCACCGTGTTTTCCTTGTGACACTTCCAGTTGCCGGAAGCGAGCCGGATGCGCTCACCGTTCTCGTCAAGGTCGTACACCTTTCTGGCTTTCGGGAGCCACTTGCCGTGTTCATCTATTGCCCGGAGCGTCAGCAGAATGTGGGCGTGTGGGTTTCCATCTCCCTTGTCGTGGATGGCAAAGTCGGCAATCATCCCTTTGGAAACAAACTGCTCCTGACAAAACTCTTTTATCATGGACAAATACTGCTCCTTCGGCACCTCCACCGGGAACGCCAGCACGATGCGCCGGGCAAGCTGGGAGTTCCACTGGTTCTCCACGGCGTTCCAAAGCGTTGCCCGGTCTGCATATCCGGGTGGCGCATGGGACGGCAGCATGATCTCGGCATGGACAAGCTCTTTCTTCTTGTTGTAGAATTTTGTTCTCTGGTCGTACTCGCTGAACAGCCGTTCGCCGCTTTGGTAAGCGGCCCCGGCAACAGCGGACTGCCCTTGGCTGCGCTTGACGATGGTAATTTTGAAATGCGGACACGGAATAGGCATCACCCCCAAACAAAAAGACCGCCCAGCAAGATTGCTCTTGGTGAACGGTCTGGAATTGTATTCGGTTTTGCTCGCCGCCTTAGAACGGAGTGCCATGCGCTTCGATCTCAGGCGGGAGCCGCAAAAGGATAGCTGCAAAGCAGCGCAAGGAAAATGCAGTTTTCCTTGGGATGGAATCGGGCTGGCGCACAAACGCCAGCTTCGATTTCATCGAGCCGTCTGCAAGACCGCAATTTCACCGGAACGGTGTATAATTGCGCCCTTTATTCTAAAGGGTGCGGAACGCTGCGGCTTTCGTGCAGGTCGTGAATCATCTTTGCAAGAGCCAGCGCAACTTCCGGCTGACGGAACGCAATTTTCAGCAGCTCCATCACCTGATCGTTGGTGAGTTCTTCCGGCGCAATCAGAAAACTTTCCAGCATTCCGGCACGGGTACACAGCCGATGCACACGGGCCTTGCGGGTCAGCTCCGGTATCTGGTGTTCCAGAATTTTCTCCCGGTGCTGGTAGTAGCGCAGCTGCTGTTCTGCTTTGGCTTTCTCGCTGCGGAGATAGGCGAGATCGGTTTTCGGTTGGGTCAATGGCATCACGCTCCTTTTCAAAAGTTGGTTGTATTCGACATTTTTATTGGTTCGTGGTACACTACACACAATCAATGTGAATAGAGGTGACTGCGTTGCTTGCGTTATATCTAAGTGTGCTTGATGATCGAAACTTTGAAGAAGATTTTACCGAGGTGTACAATACATACAAACGGCTGGTTTACCATACCGCTTACAAAATCATGGATGATTCGTATCTGGCAGAGGATGTGCTACAAGAGGTATTTTTGTACGTTGCAAAAAATTTTTCTAAAATTCATCGAGAAAACTGTCACGAACTCGCTGCCTATCTCGTTAGTTGTAGTAGAAGCCGTGCGTATGATCAGCTTCGCAAGCGGCGCGAAGAATCGCTGGAAGAAATCCCAGATATTGAGGATAATGCGCCAGTGCCAGATGATGCAATAATCAGTGTTGACAATATCGAGAGGTTGACAGAACTGATTGGACAAATGAAACCGAAATATCGTGACCCATTACGCCTTTTGGCAATGGGATATACAAATCGTGAGATTGCGAAATCGCTGGGATTAACGGACGAAGTGGTACGAACACGGCTCTTTCGAGGGAGAAAACTATTATGGAAGGAGTTGAGTAACCATGAGTGAGCAGACAAACATTTCATTTGAAGCGGCCTTGATGATTGCACTTCGTGCAGATGCACAAAAGGAACTGGATACACTGCCAACACCAGAACAACTTGAAGAACTTTACCCGGATACTTCTCAATGGGATGAACGAATGGCAGTGGCATTACGGAGGAAAAAACACCGTCCGATGTTGAAACGGGTGTTGGTTGCAGCCTTGACGCTGGTGGTGCTGACCCTTGGCGCACTTGCGGTCAGCGCAGACTTCCGCAAGGCAGTCTACACGATGATTCAAAAGTTTCTGCCCATTGAGATGCAGTTGACTTATCAGGTGGATGGCGAACCGCTGGAACGATTGCCGGATGGATACAGCGATCATTATGTGCCGGACGGCTTTGAAATGGACGATGCGCAGAAATTTGAACGAGCAGAAAACTTTTTACATGTTTACTCGTCAAAAGAAACAGAGGAAAGCTACA
>ERZ779649.990-NODE-990-length-17895-cov-2.408632_pt1 | contig 17895 bp, 14 predicted proteins | sample MGYA00511882_ERZ779649 | MGnify/ENA primary metagenome ERZ779649 (study PRJEB29588, sample SAMEA2157793) | human gut metagenome | biome: human gut; feature: human-associated habitat; material: faeces | place: Denmark | collected 2008/2010 ... | reverse complement strand
GTACTGAAAGGTCCGAATGCCGCCGCTCTCTACGGTTCGCGTGCCGGTAACGGTGTGATCTTGGTCACAACCAAAAAAGGTAGCAAGAAAGATGGATTCGGAGTACGCTATAGCGGCAACTTCACTTGGAGCCAGGTAGCCGAAACTCTTGAAATGCAAGATCGTTACGGACAGGGCCACATTGTGACTCAGGATGAAAACAAGAATCCTCTGTCTCAATATTATGCCAAATATGATCCGACAGACTCTTCCAGTTGGGGACCGGTATTGGACGGAAGCATGCAGAAAGCCTGGAACGGCGATACCTATGCATTCTCTAAATACGGCAACAAACTGAAAGATTACTTCGATACCGGTTTCGCGCAAAACCACAATGTATCGGTGAGCAACGTAACAGATAAATCGCACTTTCGTGCTTCTTTCGGCAGCTCGAACAATAAGGGCGTATTCCCGAACGAGAAGCTCAACCGAATCAACCTCGACCTGAATGCCGGAATGGAAATGAACAAATATCTCTCTATGGACGGAAAGATTTCACTTTCACGTACCAAAGCAGAAGATCGTCCTTACTTCGGTACTTACGGAGCAATCGCTCAATTGATGGGTATTCCTAACAATATTCGCCTGAACGACCTGAAACAATATTCGACAGATGGCAATGCACACGTAAACTGGACAGGTCCTACTGCCGGTATCCGTAACCCTTATTACGTCCTGAACCAGCGCCACAACTCTGACGAACGTTGGAGAGCATTCGGATATTATGGAATGAAAATCAACTTTACTGACTGGTTGCACTTGTCTGCCAAATATGCATTCGATTATTATCGTACCCGAATCGAAGAAACGAACGCAGGTGACGGTATCAACGGTGAGAGCAGTATCAAAGATATCACCGATGACGAAATGAACCGCGAGGAACAGAACTTCTTCGAATCGAACGCAGAAATCGCATTGATGGGTGACAAACAGCTGACTGACAATTTCCGTTTGGGATTCACGGTAGGTGGTAACTTCATGTACCAGAATTATGAATCACTGAATGCCGGCGTACGCAATATGCTGGATAAGGGACAATGGATTTTCAATGCAGCCAATATGCTGAACACTGCCGGAGAAACCGGACATGAACGCGCAACAAATTCAGTATTCGGATCTTTGCAACTCTCTTGGAAAGAATATCTGTCACTAGACTTGACTGCCCGTAACGACTGGTCGTCTACACTGCCGAAGAAGAACAACTCTTTCTTCTACCCGTCTGCCAACTTAAGTTTTGTCGTTTCTGATTTTGTCCGTTCACTGGACAAAACACTGCCCAACTGGCTGACTTTCGCCAAGGTACGTTTGTCTGCCGCACAAGTAGGTAAAGATACGGACCCGTATCAGTTATACAATACGTACGGATTTAAATTTGAAAAAGGTGAGCTGATTCCAAGCAAATCGAACGTGAAAATGAACGACCAGCTGAAACCGGAAATCTCTTCTTCTTACGAAGCAGGTTTGGATATGAAGTTCCTCAACAACCGTTTGGGATTTGACTTTACCTATTATTATAGCCGCACGAAGAACCAGATCATGAAAGTGCCCGCCGCTGCTCCCTGGAGTGGAGGTAAATGGGTCAATGCCGGTCTGATCACCAACAAAGGTTTCGAAATGATGATCTACTCTACACCGGTACAATTGAAAGACTTCTCTTTCGATCTGAATGTCAATCTGGCCAAGAATGTATCGAACGTAGAAAAACTGGCTGACGGTGTAGACTACATCTACTTCAATGGCGACTCTAACTTCCCGATCAACGTAGGTGCACGCCCGGGTCACAAATTGGGTGAAATCTATGCCAAGACTCTCTACAAACGTGACGAACAGGGCAACATCATTATAAATAAAGAGAACGGCTTGCCTATGACGACCACAGATGCTGACGAACGCCTGGCTAAACCTATCGGCAACATCCAGCCTAACTTGCTGATGTCTGTATCTCCGTCGTTCACCTACAAAGGCATTACACTGTCGGCCATGTTCGATATGAAATTCGGTGGCGATATCATCTCTATCTCCGAAATGAACGCAACAGGCTCGGGTATGGCTAAACGTACTATGAATCGTGGAGAAAGCGATAACTTTATGATGATCTTCCCGGGTGTATACGAAGACGGAACACCCAATACTCAGAAGATCTCAGCATCCAACTATTACGGAGCACAGAACGCAGAAGACTTTATCTATGATGCTTCTTTCATCAAGCTGAAGGAACTGGCCATCGGCTATACATTCCCCAAAAGCATGCTGAAGAAAACGCCGATCAACTCGCTGAATGTTTCGTTCGTAGCACGTAACCTGGCTTATCTGTTGAAACATACTCCGGGAACAAGTCCGGAAGGTGGTTACGACACAACCATGTTCTCTCAAGCCATCGACTTTATGGCTGTACCTTATACCCGTACATTCGGATTCTCAGTTAACCTTGGTTTCTAATTTTATAAATTAAAGATACAGTATGAAAATCAAAATATACAAATCGCTTGCCATGTGCACTCTCCTGTTAGGACTGGCTGCATGTAATGATTTCGAAGAAATGAATACCGATCCCTACGCACCGGTATACGATCCGGAAATAATCGGTGCCACACCTGACGGAATCGATATCGACTACGAACTGACACCCAGTGCACTGAAAAGCCTTCAAGGCACGGAAAGCGCCATCGGTTCGGTGTTCGCCAACCTAACTTACGAAGGACTGTATAATGATTATCAGGTTACGACCAACCTGACTCATGACATCTACGCTGCTTACTTTGCCAACAACGTTAGCGGATTCGTGACCAACTCGCCTACCTACGGTTATAACGACGGATGGTCCAAAAGACGCTGGGAGCACTTCTACGATAACCGCACTGTAGAAGAATACAGTCAGTTGATCAAAACATTCTGGTTCTGCGGAAAAGAACGCTATCACAATGCGTTCTATATGACCCGTATCTACTACGCATTCCTGATCTCTATGCAAACAGACACTTATGGAGCCATTCCATTGGAATACTACGTAAAAGGTGCAATGCCCACAGACGAGAAAGTGAAATACATGGATCAGAAAGATGTATACGACGTTATCTTTAAAATGCTCGATCAGGCCATCACTGCACTGCACAACACTCCTTCTACTGCACAATACAGCCTGGGTGAAAACGACAAGTGCTTTGGAGGCGACAAAGACAAATGGCTTCGTTTTGCCAATACCCTTCGTTTACGATTGGCACTACGTGTATCGAATGTAGATCCCCAACTTGCTAAAGAACAGGGTGAGAAAGCCATGGCCGACCCTGCCGGATTGATGCAAAACGATGATGATAATATGAAGCAGACTCCCAAATACTCGTACATCACGGGTGGTAACGAAAACATCTACACACTTCTGTACAACTGGAGTGCTAACGTAGTGTTATCCAAAGAAATGGAACGAGCTTATAAAGAACAATCGACCATTCTCGACCCACGTTGCGAAATATTGTGGTGGAGACCGACCGCTCTTGAGGACCTGAACCAAACCGAACCCAAAGAAGACATGACAAAAGACTTCAATGGTTGCGAAAACGGTGAGACTTCATTGGGAGGAAGCTACACAACGACTTATTCTCCAAGCCGTGTATTCATCAAGCAAGATCAGAAAAAACTCGACCGCAAACATTGGTGGTGTTATGCACGCGAAATAGTATGGCTGGGTTACTCCGAAAGCCTGTTCCTCCGGCAGAAGCCGCTCTCCGAGGATGGGCCGGTGCTAAAGGTACCGCTGAAGATCTCTATAAGGAAGGCATTGAAGCTTCCTTCAACTACTATCAGATTGGTGCTGACGAGGAAGGACAAGAAAAGATCAGCAAATACATGGAAGGATTGAAAGGCTTACAAGCCTTCAAGAGTGGTGACAGAGAAGCACAGTTGGAACAAATCATCACCCAGAAATGGATTGCCGTATATCCCAACGGTAACGAAGGATGGGCAGAGTTCCGCCGTACAGACTATCCCCGCTATATGAAAACACCTAAAGGAGGCAATAACTCAGGGGGTGAAGTTGCAAACGGGAAGTTCATCAAACGCCTGAGATACCCGGACAGTGAAGTATCTAACCCGAACCGTCCGAAAGATGTAGATACACAGGGAACTCGTTTATGGTGGGACGTAGCCGACACCAATGATGATGGAGGCAATTACGTTACCCCAAACAACTTCCGCTAAACAACGAGATTCATATTCATGCACTGACAATAAATTAAGTTACACAAAAGAAATAGGGAGCCCGAGATGGGTTCCCTGTCTTATTTATAGTCCGGTCACTCTATTTGCTCTTCCGGATAATTCACCAAATAGAGAGTTTTCGATGCACGCGTAAAAGCTGTATACAGCCAACGGAAATAATCAGGTGTCAGATACTCATCCGACATATACCCCTGGTCAAGAAAAACATTTTGCCATTGCCCGCCCTGCGCCTTATGACAGGTCACCGCATAAGCGTACTTCACCTGTAGAGCATTGTAGTGTGGGTCAGCCTTCATTTTTTTCATTCGCTCCCGCTTGACGGTGATGTCCACATAGTCTTCAAGTACAGAATAAAAAAGCCGGTCGTTTTCTGTTTTGGGTAAAGCAGGTGCATCCGAATGAAGCGTATCAAGCAACAAATTAGCTTCCAACTCAAAGTCATTTTGATCGGGAAACGCAAGAAGTACTTCAGCAAACCTGAAACCATACAGTTCACGAGTACGCCTCACCCGACGAACCACAGCAATCTCTCCGTTCGCTATAAAATCCATTTCTTTATACTTCTCTGTCCAGAAGTAATTATTCTTCGCTACCATGAGTAAGTCACCCGTATTCAGTTCATCTTCCCTGTAAAGAATCTGAGCACGTATACCTTTATTATATATGTTAGCCCGTTTATTGGAACGGCATACCACAATCGTCTCGTCCATTCCGTCTTTTTCGTAGCAGTCGGTCAGGGTATCGATCAACTCGTCGCCACGTACCACCTGTATATCCGGAAATCCGCTTACTTTTATCTTAGGCAGCGAAAAACACTCGTCTTCAGCAATCAACTGCCGAATCTGAGTGGCATTCCATAAAATACCGGACGACTGAACCTGACGTACCACCTGTGTGAGATCAACCTCTATGACATTCAGTCCATATCCTTTCAATGCCTCGGTAGCAAGTGCCGGACTTTGCTCTTCTCCTACCGGAGGCAACTGAGCCGTATCTCCCATCAACAATAAACGACACCCTGCACCGGAATAGACAAACTCCACCAAATCATCCAACAGACGTCCGGTACCGAACATCGAACCGGACAAACCTTCATTCGAAATCATGGAAGCCTCATCTACAATATATAATGTATGAGTAGTCAGATTATCATTAATTGAAAAATTACTTACTTCATTCGAAAAAGACTGCTGCCTGTATATCTTTTTATGAATGGTAAAAGCCGGGTGTCCTGCGTAAGCAGAAAATACTTTAGCCGCTCTTCCCGTAGGAGCCAGTAAAACCGATTTCTGTTGTAACTTATCCATCGCTTTCACTAAGGCCCCGACAAGAGAAGTCTTTCCTGTTCCCGCATATCCACGAAGCACAAAAACCGTATCATTAGCCGTAGAAAGTAGAAACTCCGAAAGAGATTTTACAGCTATTTCTTGCTCAAAAGTTGGCTGATAAGAAAAATTTTCCTTAATTTGCCGCTCTAAATAGTTATTTATCATTTTTGTACGAGAAAAAAGTTACAAGAACTATCGTTAATTAGATTTATTTATTTTATTTTTGCGCTACGAATATAAACTAAAAAAAACATATTTATCATGAAAACAGTATTTAATATCGTACTAGGTGTATGCGCCATTGCTTTGGTTTACATTTGCTATGCTAGTATCATGGGTCCTATCAACTTCGAAAAAGCTAAAAAGCACAGAGACAAAGCAGTTGTTGCCCGCTTGATTGATATTCGTAAAGCTCAGGCAGAATATCGTAACATTTACAAGCAGTATACTGCAAGCTTTGACACACTGATCGATTTCGTTAAGACACAAAAGATTCCTTTCGTATCTAAAGAAGGCGTATTGAGCGACAAGCAGCTGGAAGACGGTATGACTGAAAAGAAAGCCATGGCTCTGATCAACAAGGCTAAAAAGACTAACAACTGGAAAGAAGTTGAAGCTGCCGGCCTGATGGGCTTCAAACGTGATACAATATGGGTTGCCGTAACAGATACGATCTACGATAAGTCATTCAATGCAGACTCTTTGAGATATGTTCCGTTCGGTAATGGTGCACAGTTCGAAATGTACACTAAAAACGATACAACTAAATCAGGAGCTCCTATCTTCTTGTTCCAGGCCAACACTCCATATGATGTATACTTGAACGGACTTGACAAGCAAGAAATTGCAAACTTGAAAGACCTTCAAACCAAACTGGGTAAATACGCAGGTTTGATGGTAGGTTCTATCGATACTCCTAACAACGGAGCAGGTAACTGGGAATAATCCGAATATGCCCGATAGAGCAATTGCAGAAACGATTGACTTTGGTAAATCGGAACAATATACATTGTCCATCCGTCTTAGTACGGATGGATTTTCTTTTTCTATCTACAATCCGATTCACGATAGTTCGCTCTCTTTCTTTGAGAAGGAGGTCGAGGCTTCATTATCTCTTACAGCCAATCTCAAACAGGCTTTCCGTGAATTGGACTTTCTGAATCATACTTACAAACGGGTAAACATTCTGATGGCAGACAAGCGTTTCACCCTAATCCCCCTTGAACTGTTTGAGGATGATCAGTCCGAAATGATATTCTACCATAACCACACTCCCAAAGAAAATGAAACGGTAAAATATAATATTTTAAAAAAGAATAATGCCGTAGTCATCTTCGGTATGGACAAAAGTACTTGCCAGTTCTTATCCGATCAGTATCCTGAAGCAAGATTTTATTCACAAGCAGCTCCATTAGCAGAATATTTTTCGGCGAAAAGCAGATTAGGCAACAGTAAAAAGATATATGCTTCTATTCGCCGTGATGCCATCGACTTTTTCTGTTATGAACGTGGACATCTGCTTCTTGCCAATTCATTTGAATGTCGCAAAACAGGTGACCGAATCTACTATCTGCTCTATCTCTGGAAGCAGTTGAATTTTGATCAGGAACGGGACGAACTTCACCTGACAGGTGCATTTTATGATAAAGAGAAACTAATGCAGGAGTTACGTAAATACATACAGCAGGTATTCATAATGAACCCTGCAAGCAATATTGACATGCAAGCCTTATTAACATGCGAGTAATCAGCGGAATATATAAAAGAAGAAGATTTGATGTGCCCAGAACCTTCAAGGCACGTCCGACAACAGATTTTGCCAAAGAGAATCTGTTTAATGTATTATCCAATTACATGGATTTTGAAGAAGGCATTGTTGCTCTCGATCTGTTTGCCGGTACAGGCAGTATCAGTATAGAGCTGGTTTCACGTGGGTGTGACCGCGTCATCAGTGTGGAGAAAGACGGAGCGCATCATGCTTTCATCAGCAAAATCATGAAAGAGGTGCAAACAGACAAATGCCTGCCTATCCGTGGAGATGTATTTAAATTCATAAATGGCAGTCATGAACGGTTTGATTTCATTTTTGCCGATCCTCCCTATGAACTAAAAGAGTTGGAAACAATTCCGGATTTAATTTTCAAGAACAACCTGCTGAAAGAGGATGGTCTGTTCGTTCTGGAACATGGCAAAAAGAATAACTTTGAAGATCATCCCCACTTTATAGAAAGAAGGGTATACGGAAGTGTCAATTTTTCCTTCTTCAGATAGATTGAAGAAGGTTTTCCTTATAGCAACGGAGCCAATAATCGAACTACAGACTCCATTGCCTTCTGACGCGAAGAACGTTTTTCCCAGCTCTTCAGGAAAATCTGAGTACTTTCCCGCTGATCCTGCAAGAAAATCTCCCGCATCTGCAATGCTGTCTCCATATCGTACATAAAGGCATTTACTTCAAAATTATGTTCAAAACTACGAAAATCGAGATTGGTAGACCCCACTGTCGAAAGCATATCATCCGAAACCATTAATTTAGAATGCAGGAAACCCTTTTTATAAAAATAGACCTTGACTCCTGCACGCAATACATCTGCCAGATAAGAACAGGAGCCCAAATGTGTAACACGATTATCCGCATGCTCAGGCAACATTAACCGGATATCTACTCCTGCCAATGCAGCAGTCTGCATTGCACCCAAAATTTGTTCGGTAGGTAAGAAGTAAGGCGTCTGCATATAGAAATATTTCTTAGCACCGGATATGGCTACTGTCAACCCTTGCATAATCTCTTTCCAGGGACCGATCGGTTCACTTGTCACAATCTGTACCAAAGAATTGCCATAAGCTTCTATCTTAGGAAAGTAGCGCGAAGCAGTGATCAGAGTGCGATCCACGAAATACCAATCGAGCAAAAAAGCAGTCTGAAGACCATGTACCGCTTTTCCTTCAAGCAATATATGCGTATCTCTCCAGATTCCCCACGAAAAGCCACGCATATAACGTTCGGCAAGATTCATTCCACCGATAAATCCAATACGTCCGTCAATCACCACAATCTTCCGGTGATTGCGATAATTCACTTTACTCGTGAACAAGGGAAAACGGACCTTCAAAAAACTGCGTACCTCAATTCCTGCATCTCTCATCTCTTCGAAAAAGCGATGAGGAACATGCCAACATCCTACATCGTCATAGATCACACGCACCTCGACTCCCTCCCGCGCTTTCTCGATCAGTACATCACGTACCAATCGTCCCACAGGATCATCCTCAAAGATGTAATATTCCATATGAATATGAAGCCTCGCCTTTTGCAGCTCTCTCAACAGAGCTTGTAGTTTAGAATACCCGCCAGTGTAAATATCGACCCGATTTCCCTCAAACGGAAAAGCCTGGTTCGTATTCTGGAACAGCTGTATCAGCCGTGCATATTCCTTCGGCGTTTCACAGCAGTTCTGCGCCAAATACTCTGCCATCGGTTTTTTAAGCAAACGGTCATAACTTTTCTTACCGATAATCTTCTCACGCCTTTGGCTACGCCCAAAAAAGAAATAGAAAACCAACCCTACAACCGGAAGAAACATCAGGATCAGAATCCATGCCATTGTCTTCACCGGATTACGATTGTCGAGAATCACGATGACAATCGTACCGATAATAGCCCCGAAATAAATAATATCAAAGGCAACGGTAGCTATTACACTTGCTATGTAGTTCCAATCTATCATATTCTCCCTCCGCGGATTATACAAAGAACAAATGTATGGAAAATATCGGATACGAACAACAACTGTCCCGATTCAAAACGATAATCCCTCCGGACCGATACAAAATTAAAGAGATTTTGCATCGGTCCGGAGGGAAGTTGCCTGTGTTAACAAGATATCTTATTAAAAGCGGGGATGTCCGCCACCAAAGCCACCGCCGGGACCTCTACCGGGTCCACCAAAACCTCTTCTACCACTATTCATCATCTTTTCTCGAGCAGCTTTACTGCCGAAGATATTCAGACGGTAGATAAAGTGTACCATACAGTAACTATTAATACCGTTATATTCGGATACCGAACGCATATCGGCTGACAATGAACGGCTGATGTTACTCTGTTGTCTCAAAATATCATAAACCTCAAAACTAACAGTAGCAGCACCTTTCAGCAATGACTGGGCAAGTTGTGCATTCCAGATAAGTTCGTCACGGTTCATGCTTGAGTCACGATAGCCGCGACGACTTTGATTGGCGATGTTTGTAGCCAAAGTCATTTTCCAAGGCATCGTAATATTGGTACTTGCTCCATAAGAATATGTATAAGGTTCCTGATTGTTCTCCGGACGAAGTTTATTGCGTTCGGCTGTGTAATTGATCGAACCGTTCAAAGAAAATTCAAACCAATCATTGCGATAGGAACCTGTTACTCTCTCACCTAATGTCAGGCCTGTACTTGTATTTCTATCATTGTTTTTCGTATCCTGATTATAAAGGAACGCCACATTATTCTGGTAGTTCACATTAGTGAAAGTATTAATCGTATACTTCTTATTCTTTAAAGCTGTATTGAAACCGAACATACCAAACGCATTCCAATTACCATTGATATTCTCCGGTCGTGTAATCAATCCACCGGTTTCTTCATTATAGCGAGTACTGTTACTGATGCTGTTCTGTGTAGCTGTAAAGCTAAAGTGAGTCATGATTCCACGCTGTTTCTCTGCATTATATGTATTATAGAACAAACGCATCGTATGTGCAAAAGAAGGCTTCAATCCGGGATTACCCATACGTATATTCAACGGATTGGAGTTATCGGTTATAGGCAATAAGTTCTCCATAGTAGGCTGATTGCTACGTCCCCGATAGGTGAAACGCAACTGACTAACTTTTGAGAAACGAAAACGCAAGTCCATATTCGGTGCGAAGTTGAATACAGTACGTGTTGTATCAATCATATAGTCTCCTTTTTTATAAGACAAGGTAGAATTCTGTGGTTGGAAAGACATGCCCACATTCAACTGATACTTCGGACGAATGAAACGCAACCCCACTGAAGCGTCATGGTTATAATAACGATATTCAGCATTCTTGCTCAAGCTGTCCACTGCATGAGACTCATACCCGGAAGGGAGAGCTCCGCCGATAGCCCAGTCCGGATAATCGAGCAAATCGAACGTGGTCTTGTCACTCTTGCTATATTTATACTGAAACTGATAACTGAACTGCAAGAAAGTGGCCTTGGCAATGGGTTCGCTATAAGTCACTTGGGCCGTATAGTTATAGTTGCGTGTAGGAGTTGTAATATATTGATTACGATATAGGATAGAGTCACCTCCCAAATGATTCAGCAATTGGTAATAACGTGTTTCAGACTGTGTATACTGATCGTTATCATTATCACCATATCCAAAGACTCCACGGAAAGTCAGGTTACGTCCTCTATTATTCAATTTTCGGTTAACCTGTAAAGTGGCGTTTCCCGAAAGACTTTTGCCTTTAGACAACGAAGCACTATTGGTGGCATTCACACGAATGTCTTTCAACGGATCGTCAGACAAATTATCAAAATTCAGATAATCATTTGGATTTACGATCAGATTGAAAGGATCTTCATTGAAAGTGCCCGATTCAGAGCGAGAAGCATTATTTGTCCTCCCATAGGAGAAATTAGGGCGAAAGATAATATTTGTCAAAGTATCCGGTTTCCATTCCATACGGAAGTCAGCATTCAGGTTTGTTCCTTTATTCCGGTTCTTATTATTCGAATTAGAATATGAATTGCCATTCTGAAGGAAACGTTCGGAAGAATTGATACTTGAGATATCAGCATCCTGGAAGTTATATCGTACACTACCTCCCAGTTCTAGCTTGTTGGTCTGGGTCGCAAAGTTGGCACCCAACATTTTAGTAGCATTCAAGCCATTGTTACTACGCCAGCGCGGACCGCCCCCCCCTCCGGAGAATCCCTGATCATTTACATTATTCGCCGAGCCTATAATAGAGAACTGGGTTTTATCGACAAAGCGGTTCAGCATCATTCGTCCGGTATAGCGATCTTTAGTACCGGCTCCCAAATCTGCATTACCAAACCATCCCTGATTCATCCCTTTTTTCACTGTCAAGTCGAGTACCGTTTCTTCTTCACCGTCATCAATCCCCGTCACACGTGCCAGATCCGACTTTTTATCATAAGTTTTCAGTTTATCGACCATGTCTACCGGAAGATTCTTCAAACCGGTTTTCACGTCTCCACCGAAAAACTCCTTACCATCAACCATAATTTTCTTCAGATCCTTACCATTGATTTTCACATTACCGTCATCATCAATTTCAGCACCCGGAAGTTTCTTGACCAATTCTTCCAACATAGCCCCCTCAGGTGTACGGTAAGCACTGGAATTGTACATTAACGTATCTTCTACAACCGTCACTTGCGGAGCTTCTGCTACCACAACCGCTTCTTGCAGCATGACAGCATCAGTTGCCAGTTCAATATTCCCCATCTTTTTTGCAGGAACATTAGCTGTTAGCTGCACAGGAATAATTTTGGTGACATACCCGATGAAAGATACTTTAAGCAGATATTTTCCCGGTTTCTGCTTGGATAAAGAAAAGTAGCCTTGTGTCGAAGTGGTCATACCCGCTACCTGAGCACTGTCAGGGAGAGATAATAACTGCACAGCAGCGAGTTCGACCGGTTCCTTCGTACCGGCCTCTATTACACGGCCCGATACGGTTACAATTTTGTTTTGCGCATAAGTGGATAGGGTAGCTGTCAGCAGCAACACCGTCCAGATCAATAGTTTCTTCATTTGCCTGTAGGTTGAATAATAACAATCGTTTGTTTGACAACCTTCAAAGCAAAAGGTTTAATTTAAACACAATTATCTTTTAAAGATTTTATCGATTCGCGCTTTTTGCATACCAAATTCAAGGCAGAGTACATTGATAATAAGAAAAATAAGAAAAGAAGAGGTATCTACGGTCATGATATCTCCTGTTGCTACCCGATAAAGCATCCCGCCAAACAAAAAAAGTACAGTCAGAAAAATAGCATTACGAGTAGCTTTGTTCCGTATAATCTCTGTTTCACGACCTTCATTACGTGATAAAGCAAAAATAATCATCATTGCTCCCAATATCATCAGCAGTTTAATACACTCTTTATAAAATAATAAGTTACTGTCCGTTACCATTCCTTGCATCAATAACAGGAATGGAATAAACATAGAAATAACAAGAATCACATATCCTAAAGGACGGCAGAATACAGGTAATAATGCTTTCATTTTATCTAAATTTAATGTCACAAAGATAGCTTTTTCTCACAAACAGAACCCCATGTTTTACATTTTTAAGTGCTAAGTTTCACTATTTATCTCCGAACTCCTATCTTTGCAGTACATAAAAAAACATAGAACCATTATGAGTAAACAAGAAGTCATCCTTTGTGAAGATCTGGAAAGTAGTCTTAAACGTGCCATCGACAACTGCCCACACGACCGCCTGTTCATTCTCACTGACGATCATACTCACCGTCTCTGCCTTTCTCAACTGGCAGGCTTATCAATCCTGAAAGATGCTGTCGAAATCACCATCGGAGCCGAAGACGTACATAAAACACTCGAAACCCTGGCCTCTGTCTGGCAGGTATTAAGTGAAAAAGGCGCTACCCGTCACTCGCTCCTCATCAATCTCGGGGGCGGAATGGTCACTGATTTAGGTGGATTTGCAGCCGCAACCTTCAAACGCGGCATTGCCTATATCAATATTCCCACCACCCTGCTGGCAATGGTAGATGCTTCTGTTGGCGGGAAAACCGGCATTAATTTCAACGGATTGAAAAACGAGATAGGTGCCTTTGCACCGGCAGCCAGTGTATTAATCGAAACAGAGTTTCTCCGTACACTCGATGCACATAATTTCTTTTCGGGATACGCCGAGATGCTAAAACACGGACTGATCAGCAACACCTCTCACTGGGCTGAACTGCTTGCATTCGATACGGAGAAGATGGATTACGGATATCTGAAAAAATTGGTAGGCCACTCCGTACAAGTGAAAGAAGATATAGTGGAACAAGATCCATTCGAACACGGCATCCGCAAAGCATTAAACCTGGGACATACCGTAGGACACGCTTTCGAAAGTCTGGCGCTTGCTGAGAATCGTCCGGTTCTTCACGGATATGCCGTAGCTTGGGGCATTGTTTGTGAACTCTATCTGTCACATCTCAAAGCCGGCTTCCCAAAGGAGAAAATGCGTCAGACCATCCAATTTATAAAAGATAATTATGGAGCTTTCCACTTCGACTGTAAGCAATACGACCGTTTATACGAATTCATGCAACATGATAAGAAAAACAGTGCAGGTGTCATAAATTTCACACTCCTAAAGGAAATCGGCGATATCAGTATCAACCGGACAGCAGATAAAGATACCATTTTCGAAATGTTCGACTTCTATCGGGAATGTATGGGAATGTAGAAAATAAGATAAATGAAACAAAGAGTTACCTCCAATCACATCGAACGATTGCAACCCAATGAAATATTCGTTTTCGGCAGCAATCTGTCCGGGCATCATGGCGGTGGCGCCGCCCTTTTGGCAATGAACAAATGGGGTGCCATCTGGGGACAAGGTGTAGGTTTGCAAGGACAAACTTACGGAATACCGACCATGCAGGGTGGAGTAGAAACAATCCGCCCTTATGTAGACGAATTTATTCAATTTGCAAATAAACATCCGGAAATGACTTTTCTGGTTACGGAAATAGGATGTGGCATAGCCGGATTTACTCCTCAAGAAATAGCTCCACTATTTGCTAAAGCCACAACTACAGAGAATATCCACCTCCCACAACGGTTCTGGGATTTATTAGAAAGAACACCTGTTGGTGTGGGGGATGAAATCCAATTAACGGATGCAATTGATATGCTTATCGAGAAAGAGATCGTTGAAGCGTTCCATATGACAGGCAGAAGCTTTGACTGTGGTGACAAGATTGGCTATATGGAAGCCTTTGTAGAATATGGTCTTCGTCATGATAAATTAGGCAAAGAGTTTAAAGCTTTCCTAAAAGATCTTGCAAAAACCTTATAATTAACTGAAACCACCGAAAGGTGGTTTTTATTTATCTTATCTAGATTGCTATACTTTTAGCCGTCTAGATTGTTATTTTGGTTATTTTTCATTAAAATACAGACAAATTATCAGGTTATTTAAGGTGCATTATGGCAAACTGGGATGGCAAATATATTAGCCCTTATGCAGAACATGGCAAAAAGAGCGAGCAAGTCAAAAAAATTACCGTTTCGATTCCGATTAAAGTATTGGAAATTCTGACAAACGAGCGTACTCGTCGTCAGTTAAAAAGTTTGCGCCATGCAACAAACAGTGAATTGCTTTGTGAGGCATTCTTGCATGCTTTTACAGGTCAGCCATTACCGACTGATGCGGATTTAATGAAAGAACGTCATGATGAGATTCCTGAAAATGCCAAAGAAATCATGCGTGATTTAGGCATTGATCCTGAAAGCTGGGAATATTAATTTTATCCTTTTAATCCTTCCAAAATACTGCATTCAGGGCAATCATTGCCCTGACAAGCGTTATGCCATCGCTCTAATTCCTCTACCATTTTTTGCAAGTGATGAATTTGCTCATTCAATGTTTTAATATGCTGTGTCGTGAGTGCTTTCACTTCTCGGCTACTACGATTGGGATTATCCTGTAATTGCAAAAGTTGGTGAATTTGTTGGAGTGAAAACCCTACATCTCGAGAGTGACGAATAAAACGTAGTCGTTCTAAATCCTTTTCTTCATAATGGCGATAACCAGAAAGACTACTTCGCTGTGCTGGTTTTAATAAGCCGAACTTCTCATAATCTCGAATTTGTTTACTTGATAAACCCACTAATTTTGCCACTTCACTAATGTTCATAAAAAATCCTTGACCTTAACCTTATGTTAAGGTTTATAGTAAGCTTAATTTCAATCTATATCAATAATTAAGGAGTAAATATGAAATCAATTACATTACATGTAACAGGAATGACTTGTGGTGGTTGTGTGAAAAGCGTCACAAGAGTGTTGGAAGAGCTTAATGGCGTAGAAAAAGCTGTTGTAACACTTGATGACGGTAAAGCGGTGATTACCTTTGATGAAAGTGCGGTTAGTATTGCACAATTAATTGAAACAATTGAAGACGCAGGTTTCGATGCAACAGAATAAAAAAATAGCCATTCAAATCGAGGGAATGACCTGCCAATCCTGTGCTAATCGGATTGAGAAAGTATTGAATCGAAATGATTTTGTCTCTGAAGCGGGCGTGAATTTTGCGGCAGAGGAAGCGCACGTAGTATTTGATTCATCTCAGGCTTCAGAACAAGATATTTTAACAATTATTCAAAAGGCTGGATTTAATGGCATTCTAAAACAAAATGTGTTGCCTAGTGCACCTAATGAAACGAAGATTAGTCCGCGTTTATGGTTGCTTTTGTTCATTAACATTCCTTTTTTAATCGGAATGATCGGGATGATGTTTAATCATCATTCTTGGATGATGCCGCCAATGTGGCAATTTGTTCTTGCGAGCATTGTGCAACTTTGGTTAGCTATTCCTTTTTATAAAGGTGCGATTGGTAGTATTCGAGGTGGTTTGGCCAATATGGATGTACTGGTGAGTACTGGTACGTTGTCGATTTATCTCTATTCGGTCTTTATGCTGTTTTATTATCAGTCAATGGGGCATGATGGCGCATCTCATGTCTATTTTGAAGTATCGGTGATGGTCATCGGTTTCGTCAGCCTTGGGAAATTTCTTGAGGAAAGAACGAAGAAACAAAGCTTAAACAGTTTAGGGCTATTATTACAACTCACCCCAAAACAAGTCAGTGTTCAACGTGAAAATCGTTGGGAAACGATTCCTCTTGACCTAGTAAAAATAGGCGATATTTTACGGGCTAATCAAGGTGAACGTATTGCAGCTGATGGCGTAGTTGAACAGGGGAGTGGTTGGTGCGATGAGAGTCATTTAACCGGTGAATCTCAACCATTAGAAAAAATGTCTCAAAGTCCTGTGCTTGCGGGGGCTATGGTGACACAAGGTAGCCTTATTTATCGAGCCAATCAACTCGGTCAGCAAACTCTATTGGGCGATATGATGAAAGCACTCTCTGAGGCGCAGGGTACAAAAGCACCGATTGCTCGTTTTGCTGATAAAGTCGCTGCAGTATTTGTACCTGCCGTGTTATTAATTTCCGCAATAACATTTGGATTAACCTGGTGGATAAAAGGTGATTGGGTTACCGCCTTAATTCATTCGGTTGCTGTGTTAGTTATCGCTTGTCCTTGCGCATTAGGGCTTGCCACACCTGCTGCCATAATGGTCGGTATGGGAAAAGCAGTCAATGCAGGGATTTGGTTTAAAGATGCGGCATCTATGGAAGAGGCGGCGCATGTGGATACGGTGGTATTAGACAAAACAGGAACGCTAACTCAAGGAGAGCTCAAAATCGCCGCTGTTTGGCAACCACAAAGTGCGGTCTATTCTGAGGAAGATTTGTATCGTATTGCGGCTTCCGTTGAGCAAAATGCCAATCATCCTTTAGCTAAAGCGATAGTCCTGGCTGCACAGGAAAAATCACTTGAAATTCCGACCGCACTTTCAGTTCATTCCGAAGTGGGGCAGGGTATTTCTGCTCATATTGACGGAATAGGTTTGGTTAAAGTCGGTAAGCCGACTTATTGTGAATTAACCTTACCAGATAATATGCCTCAAATTTGGCAAATCGCGAGTATTGTTGCGGTATCTGTAGATAATAGTCCAATTGGTGCTTTTGCATTAGCAGACAGTCTAAAAGAGGATAGTTTGCAAGCGATTCAACGCTTACACCAACATAATATTGATGTGGTGATAATGAGTGGCGATCAGCAATCTGTCGTTGATTATGTTGCTCAGCAAGTTGGTGTGAAAACCGCACGGGGTAATTGTAGTCCACGTGACAAAGCGGCCTATATTGAAACATTACGTCAGCAAGGTAAAGTGGTGGCAATGGTTGGTGATGGTGTGAATGATGCACCCGCATTAGCAATGGCTAACGTAAGCTTTGCGATGAAATCAGGTTCTGATGTTGCAGAACAAACTGCATCGGCGACGCTTATGCAACATTCGGTTGATCAGTTAGTTGATGGATTAATGATTTCCCGTGCAACATTAAAGAATATCAAACAAAATTTATTCTTTGCCTTGATTTATAATGTACTAGGTATTCCACTTGCCGCATTGGGCTATTTAAGTCCTGTATTAGCGGGCGCAGCA
>ERZ779649.984-NODE-984-length-18046-cov-4.747930_pt1 | contig 18046 bp, 16 predicted proteins | sample MGYA00511882_ERZ779649 | MGnify/ENA primary metagenome ERZ779649 (study PRJEB29588, sample SAMEA2157793) | human gut metagenome | biome: human gut; feature: human-associated habitat; material: faeces | place: Denmark | collected 2008/2010 ... | reverse complement strand
TACGTTAGCAGTACCAGTAGGGTCACCGATAAGGATACGTTCACGGTTGTTAAGAATAGACTTCTTAGCAGAACGAGCCTGTTCATTAGCCTGATTCAAATATTCAGCAGCAGCTTCTTGTTCCTTAAGCTGTGCATCAAAGAGCTTACGTTCAGCAAGGAAGCGATCGTTGGTTTCTTTTTCCTTACGTTCGCTTTCCCACATCTGACGACCAGCATGTAGTGCAAGTCCGATAGAAGGCATTACACATTACCTCCAGTGAGATATTGCAGACCACGAGCAGCACCAGCCCAACTGTTCTGTGCCTGTTGATTAAACATACCAGCAAGATTAGCAGAACTACCACCAGCACTACCAAGACCAGAGAGAATAGAAGAACTGTTCACTGAAGGAGTAGCCTGATACGTTTGCAAAGAAGCACCCTTACGATAGTTAAGTGCCTGTGACTGACGAGACAGAGCAAGGTCTTCAGCTTGACGAGAAGCCTGAGTTCTAGCCATAGCTTCAGACAAAGCTTGGCTTGTACCCATGCGGTTCATATAGTTAGAGAAGGCACCAGAGTTAGCGTTGATACCAGCCATGCCCATAGAACGAATGTCCTGCTCGCGCTGTTGTGCATAACCAGTAGCTACGTCAGCAGTAGCTTGATTCATAAGCCTGTCACGAATGACATCCTCACCTTCAGTGAGCTTACGAATAACAGACTTCTCAGTATCTCTATAAAGAGGATCAAGTTCTCGCTGTTGCTGGATGTCAGCAAGACCTCTGTCTACTGCGTACTGTGCTTGTGCTTGACCTAGAGGTCTAAGCGTTTGAAGATCTTCCATACCATACTGAATATTCAAATCTTCAAGAGGCCAGTACTTTTCTTTCTGTCTCTGCCAAGCTTCGGAAGCGTACTCGTCCTGTTTCTCGATAGAGCCAAACGCAAGGTCAGCATACTTTGACGCTTGGTTTGCTGATTTAATGCCGGAGTAAATGTCGTACCCGGTAGCTGCAAGATTACCTACAGTACCAAGAGCACTCCATGTATCACCCCAAGACCAGTTATCAAAAAGTCCCATTGTTTATTTTCCTTGTATGTTTGGCTTACCAGCCACCATCATCGCCACCATCGTTCTGACCGTTGGCTCCAGAACCAGTGCCGTCACCAGCTTGTCCTTCACCGGTGCCTTGGCTATCGGAACCACCATTGGGGCCACCATTGTTATCTCCGCCGCCGTCGTTGCCAAAACCACCACCGTTACCGTCTCCGCCACTACCACCGGAATCGCCATCATTACCGGTAGAGCCGTTGTCACCAGAGTCGTTACCGGCATCATTAGCACCACCTTCACCAGTAGTACCAGAGTCAGTACCTTCACTTGTACCACCAGTAGCTGTGCCACCAGCAGTGTCAGATTCAGCGGCGGACGTAGAAGCAGCTGTATCAGCAGCAGTACTAGAACTTACACCGCCAATACCAGAAAGACCAGAATCATTTACACTACCAAAGCCACCAATACCGCCGAAGTTACCTTGGGTTGCACCGTGTGACATAGCACCGCCACCTATGGCACCACCAACACCTGTACCAAAACCACCTTGGTCAGTACCAATACCACCAAAGGAACCAGTACTTGCAAAGCCTCCCTTGCTGTCTCCACCAAAGGAACCAGTATCCATACCTAATCCACCAAGACTAGACATAGCACCAGCGTAAGCAGCAGCAACAGGGCCAACCATATCTCTACCCCAAGAAGAAGTAGGATTAGCCATACCGATAGAGTTGTTTACAGCAGCGGTTGCGTTAGCTACAGCATTAGGACTCAGAGACTTAGAACCAGCAATAGCATCATTGATAGCCTGAGCAAGAGACATGTCGTTGATTGTAGCCATGTCCATGTTATGTGTAGCAATGTTGTTAGCGTAAGCTGCACCAATCTGACGACCAGTAATCTGACCAAAGGTATCTTCCATGACATCACGTGTAGGTTCTTCTGCACGTGCGTCAAAGGCATCAGCAAGCAAACCACCAATCGTGGGGCCTACAAGTCCACCAATCATTCCACCAATAGGGCCACCAAGTAAACCACCCAGTGCACCAAAGGCCATAGAACCCATCGTTGTACCTGTAGTCATACCAAGAGAAGCAGCACCAATTTGTCCTACAGTACCTGCAAGACTACCGGGAATACCAGATAGACCAAAGTTCAAAGCAGCATTAACAGGTGCGTTCAAACCAAGAGCAAGTCCGGTCTTAGTAGCAGCATCTAATCCCATCTGGCCAAAGCCAGATATAGCCGCATCCATAGCTTGCTTGTCAGTAAAGCTATGCCCCTTATTAGAGGAGCCAGCATCATTACCCTTGCTAGAAGAAGTAGTACCGCCACCAAAACCATCTCGTCCATCACCACCGGTAAACTCTTTACCTAGAGTAGTACCTTTGTTAGCCTTCTCCTTATCGGAAGAAGACTGCTGGTTAGAAAAACGGTTTTGATTATCATACCATTTATTACGACTAGAGTTACCTTGATTACTGTTACCACCTATACCGTAGTTACCCAGCACCGTTTGGTAGATAGGCAACATTGTAGTATATGTAGGGAAGTATCCGTAGTTGTTCATTTACTTCCACCTCCCAAAAGCCATAACATGATAAGCACTACCTAATTCACTTTGGCCATCATTACTATGTACTTTAAACTTAGCCGAAGACTTCGACCTTTGTAAGCACTGACATATACTAGGATATGACCAGTTTTCAGGTGTACAAGAAACACAGTAAGCATCTGTAGCTAAAAATTCAATGGGAAATACCCATGTTATATAATTAACTTTTGTAGAAGCAAAGTATTTACCTTGCAATACTTTACCATCAGGGAACTTAACATACCATCCATTAGTATCATCACCACCAGTGATAACACCTTCTTTGTCAACACGTGTATTAAGTGCATCAATCTGATTCTGAAGAGAAGTCAAAGCATTGTTAATAGACATGTTAAACGAATAGGCATTCCAGTCATCTGTGTAAGGAACATCAAGTAACTGTACTTTATTTTGTTGTGCCATTTACTTCTGTTCTCCTTCCACAAGTTCACCCATAGATGAGGCCAGAATGACTGAGTGTACATGTGAGTTAGACTTGAGTTCAATCTCTACAGTTTCACCTCTAAAACCAGAGGGAAGCCTAAAAGGCTTAGAGTCTACTATATTCTTGGTAAATCTTAGCTTGCCATCTACATAGTAGTTGAACACCGTCTTGTCATAAAGTTCTATAGTATTTGTTTTACACCAACCATTCACAGGTTGTTTGTTTACATATACCATGCCAAGAGCTGAACCGGCTAGTCTACCTTCCCAAACAGGAGGTTCAGGTTTCAAGCTAGACAACTTAGTAAAGTTTACTTGTGCACAACTTAAAGTAAATAAACCTTGTGGACTTACATTAACCTTAGACCGCCAACGGAAAGACTTGTTAATACGACTGTCAGTACCAAAAGAGTTAAGGCTATATTGCGTCTTGTTCTCTAATGGATAGCATACATACAGTTGTGATTGTTCTACATCATTATATATAATCTTAGTTGGTTGTGATGTGTAGACCATACCTGATGATACAATACTATTATATACTGTACTATACGTGTAACTATCCAAGTCAAACAAAAAGCCAGCTGCTTTCTCAGTAGGATTCGTAAAGAATCCATAGTAAGTATTATTTAGAAAAGCTGCTTGCAAAGATTCAGGATGCAGAGGAAGCCATTCGTCTTGCGTAATAATCTTCTCAGTAATAAAGGTAGGACTTGCACTGTTGATAAGAACAAGACCATTTGTACTTGCAAAGATTACACCATTACGAGTTGATACAATAGAGCCAGCAGACACACAGGGACAGTTCTCTTGGATAGCTCTTGTTGTAGGTTTAGTCGGATCTGTTACTGTAATAAGTACAGGAGCAGCTTCGGTACAAACAACAATTGTATTACCAAAAGAACCAAGACCTACGATAGGATAGTCAATAGTTACTGTATGCTCATAAGGCCAAGCATGTGGAGCATTCCAGTCAGACACATAGATAGTAGAATCTTTGTATGCTGCGAACAAACCATTCTGCAAAGACACAAGACCTTTAAGTCCATCTACTGGTGGGTCCCAGTAAATAGAAGGACAAGCTTCACCAAGCTGTGTGTTTGCTTTTTTATCTAGGTACTCATACCAACCACCCGTATTCCACGTAGCATTAGGATTATTAGTTACATGTGACGGGTTGATGTCAAATTGGTCAACATAGCTGTACAATGCTTGTCCTGAAGAAGTTACTTCAGACCGGTAAATATATACTTTATTCACACCTGTCTTCGCACTGTCTGTGTCGCTAATATTATTCACGGATATTTTTACTGTCTGTCCGGGACGTACGTCTATAGTCCGTCTTGCAGCAGCATCCCAAGACGTTGCATAAGGTTCACTAGACTTACCTACGTCGATTGTTCCATCTGGCCACTGTCTAACATAACATACAATATAAGACCTAGCCTCAATATCACCAGAACCAGAACCACTAACAGACATTATACTATAGCCTGCACGAGGTATACCAGCAGTATAGTATGGCGTGCCACTTTCACCAAGACCATTCGTGTAATCTCTGTCTTCCAGAAGAGAACTATCTGTTACATAAAACCCATTAGGGTTCATGAAATAGATACGGTTGTTCTCGTCATCATAGACAGGTCCTTTAGCGACCTTAGTAATAGTAGGCCACATCAACCAGTTATACTTCTTATTCTTCCATTTGTATCTGTATATAGACTGGGTATTACTAGGAATGTATTTGATAATAGTATCAGCATAGTGAGGTCGAAGCTCTCCACTCCACAGCTTAACGTCGAGAGCTTCCTGTGCAAGAGTAGCGGGTAGAAGCCGTGGAGCTATACGAGGAGCAATCCCGCTAAACTGTTGGAATGTTAGTTTCATATGAGCTCCTAAGCTACAGTCTTAGCAAGCTTTTGATTTGCAAGTACGTCTGCTTCTGTATAAGAATCAATCAAAGCGATAAAGTCTTGTGTTGAATTACTCAACAGCACATCTCGCTTTTCACGCAAGTACTTCTTACGTTCCTCATACTTAGCCAGCTTTTCTACATCAGTAGCATCTGGTTCTTGTTGGTTACTTTGAGCTACGATAATAGAAGCCAGAGGGCGATTTTGCAACTTGTCCAAATAATCCATGTAACTATCAAACAACTCTTTGTTAGTCTGCCAAGTAGTCTTGGGAGTATTAACTGTGGGCTTGGGTGTATCAATCATATCACCAATCTGAAGCCACGGAGAGTCGTCTATATTTACACAGGTAGGGGTGTCAGGAACAAGAATATCACGTACAATGATATTATTAATCTGTCCTTCACCGATAAGAGTAGCGTATCTATACATTACAATGCCCACGTACTGATTATAAGAACACACCCAACTTGACCTGCTCCAGCATTAGCAGGATGCGTATAGGAGTCATTAGCCCAACCGGGTGTAGCCCACTCCGAAGGTTCCATTAAGCTTCCTAGTGCACCGGCACCACCGCCACCGGCAATGTAGCCACCATATGCTGAACAAGCACCACCACCCGGAGCGTCACCAACAGAACTATTACCTTGACACTGACTCGTCGGATAGCCAGCACCACCAGAACAGTTAACACCTTCACCTGCTCTGCCGGGGTCACAGTAGATAGTCTTTCCACCAGCACCGCCATTCGGCAAAGAACCACCAGTGCCACCAACGGCATTTAAACCACCGTACCCATCTTTTCCGCCACCGCCACCGCCACCAGCAGATACGCTTACAGGGCCACCTGTTACAGAGGTACTTCCTCCAGCAATACCAGCCATAGAGCTAGCAGTTTGTGCAGCACCACCAGCACCTACTGTACAAGTAAGTGCAGTACCGGCATTAATAGTTCCTTGCCATCTTGATATGCCACCAGAACCACCGCCAGCACCGGAATAAGTATAAGTAACAAACATAGGCGGGTTACTAGAGTCAAACCTAGAATAACCTGTACCGCCAGAACCACCACCACCGATTGCAACAACATCATATGTTCCAGTATAAGGAACGTTATAAGTTGTAGATGAACGATAGGCTTGCCATACAGCAGGATAGGAAGTTACAAACCCAGTAGTCTTACTTGTGAACTTAGTCATATCCTCAGCATCAAGCTGCCCACCTTCAACAAACCAGTTGTCAATACGGCAGTGATACTCAGTGTTATGAGCAAGGGTATTAGCAGGGATTACACATGTAGTAGCATCTATGCCTGTCTCTTTAGTAAAGACTACAGCATTATCAGACTTACGGTAAATAACTACACGAGTATATGAAGGAACGTTAGAACCAACACGAGGGGCATTTGTCCAAGTATAAGTCTGCTCAGACTCAACAGGAATTTGAGTCTGACCTTGAACAGGATACGTTTGGTTAGGTTGACCAGTATACTTATGCATGATAGTTCTTATAACCACACCGTCTGTATCTCGTGCCCAACCAGTTATAGTACCGTGCACGTCAACAAACAGTTTGTATACTCCATTCCATGATAAAGCATTAGCAGGAATACTATAGGAAGAATTGTATGCAACTTCTCCACTAGTCCATACAGGCTGTTGTGAAGAAGGATCAGCAGTTACGCCAGAGTAAGCACTTATCTTCATCTTATCTACAGTCTGTCCAGTCACTGCACCAAGAGCAATCGTTGTTGGAATAACAATAGAAGGATCAAGTATAGAGTTGGTGGCAGGAGAAAGAATTGTAGCTGCATCAAGAGATGCAGTCTGACCATTTACCTGCAACAAAGGAGAAGACCACGCAGAGTAGTACTTCTTATTTGTGGATGTGTCAGTCCAGTAGTTACGAATACGTGCGTAGTTAGTAGCAGCAGGGTTATCAAAAATCCACCAAATGCTACCATTTAAAGCTACGCTTGTAGCTGTTCCAGATATATTAGAAGAGCGTTTTATATAACCAAAATTAGGATCATTGGACGTATTAACCTCTGTTCCGGACACTGTATATGTAGGGCTAGAGGTTCCTTGAGTCCATGTAACATTAAACGTGTCGTCCTTTGTAATAGTCTGACCCTGTTCAGATGTCCACACAGGGGCAGCAAAGGTAACTACTGTAGAAAAGTCTACAGAATGCAAAGGAACACGAAGAGTATCCAAGGCATACTCACCGTTGTCAGCCCAGTATGCTTGAATCTTAAGATTCTCATTCCATGGCACATCTACAGTAACAGTACGCCCAGTAGTCCAGTTAGATGTTTCTTCTTTTGTGAGCCACCCATGTTTAAACACCGTTCCGTCTGTGTAAAGAATATCATATACACAAACATTTGGGTAGATAAATTCTGGAGCACTTGGACTAGGAGCACCAAAAGCAAACGTAAGATGTGGACTTGTGCCAGAAGTTACACTAATTTTAGCGCTGGTTGACCATCTATACTGAACAGTAGTACTAAAGTTCTTAGCAGAAGAACCACCCAAGAAGTCATATGCTTCAAGAGTAAACGTAGAAGTTCCGTTAAATGCTGAACCGCCTGCATCTACAGGATAATTAGCAGGTACCTTCCATGTAATAGTTACAGCTTCATTAGCAGCGATGTTGTTCGTCTTAGAGAATGAACAGTTTACAGCATTCTTAATTCGATACTTAACTTCATCACCATCGGCATCAGTAACACCAGAGAAGTGAACAGTAGAGGTAGCGTATCGAGAAGCAGTAGTAGGTACATCATGGACAAGCTTAGAGATGTCCGGTGGGTTGTTAGCAATGATGTTAACATTTAGAGTACCGTACCGAGATAAGTTACCAGACATAGTCTCAGCATACGTAGTAACTACAATAACGTCGCCAACATTACCTGTGAAAGATACATCACCAGTAGCCGTAGCATTCGTTGTAGTAGGCGTAGTTACAGGCACACGGATGAATGCCTCTTCACCAGTCTGGTTACCTACATAATAGAAGGCAACAATAGGATCATCAAAGCCACTCATCACTGACGCAGTAAACGTATAAGGATACGTTGTACCAGAACGTACAGAAGTAGTACCAGTAACAACAGGAGTTTCAACAATTGTAGTGTTGAACTGGTGAATAGCATCAACTGTACGACGAGGCGTCATATTAGTTGTATTGTCTGTACCTTCAATAGCTTGCTGATACGTAGACAACTTAGACACACCCAGTTTTTCTGTAGTAGCAATCGTACTAAAGAAAGACTGAAGAGCACCAGCAGTGATACGCATTTCTACACGAGTACCTACAGGCCAATCTTGTGCAGTAGTGCCTTCCTGTGCTCGATCTACAATATAGACTATTTCGTTAAACTCATCGAATGAATACCTAGTAACTTTAACAATTTCTAAAGTATCATCACCTACAAGAGTTAAATAAAAATAATCTCCAGAACCAGCAACAATTTCAGGAAACACTACCTTATGATTATCAGAGATTTTTAACCACTTAAATGTCTTATACATAGGTCTAGAAAGCGTAGAAGCAGCATTATTTTTAAAGAGAATAGCCATATGTTACTCCTACAGTTTCATGATAAACGCAAGTGCGTAGTAAGGAGGACGAATATCAATAGCACTAGCTGCCGCTGTGTGTGCGTGACCGTTATCAGTAACACCGTGGTAGTGAGGCTGGTTGCCACCAGTACCATTAATAGACAAAGAGGCAGAAAACTCTTTCAGCGGCTTTCTTGCTGTAGTTGGAGACCAGTTCGTAGCATAGAAATGCCCTGCAGAAAGCCACTCGCCATCATACATTTCCTGCACACTACGCTGAGTTGTTACAGAAGCATCACTACCAACACTTCCACCATGCGTATGCCAAGGCATTTGTGATTCATTAATAGCAGTACCTGCTACCTGAATACCTGTACCTGCAGCATTAGTCCATACAGAAGGTGTCTGTGTAATATTGCCACCAGTATTACCTACGCCATAACTTTGTCCAGCCCCAACTATAAACCTATCTTTAAGATTAGGTGTACCGTTGTTACCGTCACACAAAGCCCACCCAGAAGGAACAGCATTAGTAGCACCAGACCACATCGTGATGATTCCACGTGGAAGTTGTGTAGCAGCAAGAATGTCTGTAGTAAGCTGTGAAGCTATCTCCCCAATAGATCCTGCAGTAAGACGAAGTTCTACAACAGAACCTTCAGGAAAAGCCCTAGCAGGTGTATTCTCTTGAGCTCTGTTAACCGTAAATGTGTCTACATTCCTAGATGTAACACTCATAATCTCCAGATTACCTTGTGCATCTACAACAGTAATCATGAAGAAGTTGCCATCTGTCAGTTCAGGGAACAAAGATCCCCCACCCGGAGAGACAACAATCTGCGTATCACCTACTGTCACGGCACTAAACAGTGTGGTCGACGCATTGTTTGAAAATTTGATTTTCATTTATCGAACATCCTTCTGGAGGAAACGTAAGATTAGGCCCATACACAGGGCAGTCACAGTTACAGTCGTCAAGCTTGATAGCATCTCCGACCTTGATTATGACATCAACTACAGGCCATTCATGATTAGCTTCTATGACTGTCGCATTCTCAGAGATAACATTAGCCCAAGGTTTAGACTCTGCTATAGCTTCAATCTCAACAGCACCAAGCCGACCAATTACCACAGGAACAATCATATCCGTCCCAGCTTCACAGAACCATGCACGCTGTATGATGTCAGCTTCAGTGTCATCCATATGCGTAATCGCTTCAATGGAAGTAACACCTATCTTACCTACAGTTTGCATAGCCTCCATGTCTGTGACTGCTTCTATTAGAACACCTCTGATAATGATATCAAAAGGAAGTTCATCCATGACAACACGAGATACTATGTTAGTTCCTACATCTGTGATAGGAGTAATCTTATCTATATCTCTGTTAATCATGTAAGCATCAGCCCACATAGGAACTTCGTGAGACTGAAGACGAACAGTTGAGCTAGCTAGAAATTCTGCAACTGCGTTAACAGTTACATCAGTTGTCGTAATGACATTACCTTGTGTAAGCAGATCGACAATAACATCTGCATTAACAGCACCAAGCTGAAGGGTGCCTGCGTTTATCAAGGTAGTGTTGACAAGCATCCCGTTAATAGGATTCATGAGTGTCATTGTCTACCTACCTCAAATAACTTTTTACACCGTGGTGCTGTCAGTAATACGAATGCTCGAAGTCTGAGCACGGATGATGAACTGGTCACCAGCATCTACATCACGCGGACGTTCATCAAGCGTCTGAGGATTACGAATAGCACCCCAAGCCAGAACGTTCCCACCAGTAGCTGCATCCATGATAGCAACATGCGTCACACGACCCCAGTTAGAAATAGCAACCGGGAATTCAATAGCGTTCGCATTCTTCACTACACTCGCAGCAGGCGTCGTAAAAGAGTTGTTCTCAGCTTTGATACGAGCATAACCTTCACCAGTAACTTCATCCTTAACAGGGCTGTTATCAGTCAAACCAGTCGCAGACGTGAACAGAGCCCAGTACTTAGCCGGAGTGTTATAAACGGTACCGTTAAACACATGGGCAAGAATCTTGTTGTCAAGATAAGTACTAAAACCAGACATGTTATTTCCTTTAGAAAATTTTATGTTTAAGAGGGAGCATCGTCTTCGACTGAGCAACCCAAGATTTGTAAGCCTTAGACTTAGCACGAGAGATACCCGCACGGAACTTGCGAATATAATAGTTCACAAGGTTAGGCTTAGACCAAACTCTACCGGACAGACTGTGCAAATAAGCAAGTGCACCGGAAGCAATGGTCTCAGCCCAGTCCGTATACAGGAACTTAGGAATCTCATCAGCTTCTCGCGTAGGCTTCACAGCAGCAAGCATATGCAAAGCTTCTGGAATGTCTTCCATAGGTACACCTACAAGATGCATCACATTAGGACTTTCCATATAGAAGTACTTAGGATATTTATCCTTACGCAGACGCCAATCAGGAGAGTACGAGTCAAGGTCTTGCCTATTTGTTTTCTCTACTTGAAATTGACGAAGTTGTCCTTCAACAGTGTCACGGATAGTAACAGTGACAGGCATCACAATCGTAGCATCTTTGTCTACGATATTGATACCATACTTAGGTTCATCCTTAACAAGATCTCCACAATAAATCTCTTGCTGCCAAATAAGAGACTTCTCACAAAACTCAATACATGCGTTTCGCAGAGCTTCTTTCACCATAGCCACAGGACAACCATGCACATCAGGACGCACGTACTTGAAGAAGTCTTCCCAAACAGCGTTATTCAAATGATCAATCATTGCTGGGCTGTGCCTCCCCAAGATTCGTAAGTAGCTCATCAATCTTTGGCATAGCAATTACAGAAGCATTATACTCCTGACCCAAAGACTGATAAAAAGACTGAACGCACTGTTGTGCAATCTGCCTGTCGTTTGCAGAAGTACTATCAGTACTGTACGCAAGGTACAGCATATAGTCTACAATAGGGCCACGATAGTTGCCTATAAGTTGCAACTCTTGCTGCATAGCAACATCGTCATCCATTTCTGCAAAAGAAACATATGGTGCAGAGTAAGCCATCTCTACATAGACATCTTTATCTTTTGCTACCGGAGGGTTAACAAGAAACTGCCGAGGAGTCTTACGATCATACACAAATTCGTAGACAACATCAGAAGGAGTAGTTCGTCTCCAGTCAGAGAAATAATCAAGATCTCTACGTTCTACCTGAAACACAGGCTCACCAAACGTAAAAGTGTTATCCTCTTCCTTTGTAGCGTTACAATAGATGTCAATGAGAGCATAAGCATCATCAGGAATAGTCTGACGAATACCGGGGTTCAACTTCACTACGTCAGTTTTAACCCATACGTCAGGGCGCATCATGATCAGCTTATTGATAGCATCATCAAGAAACTCAAGGTACTGGTGCTTTGAGAGTCGAACATAATCCATATCATTATACAAAAGAGTTACTCTATTTATGATATCAGAGACTTTCATTATTACCCTCAAGTAAGCAAAATGTTAGACTAACTATTCTTACGCGGACGACCGGGGCCACGCTTCACAGGCATCGTCAGCTGAATGTCAAGAGCATCAGCTTCCATCTTACCAACCTGTTCAGGAGTGGGAACCACTTCTTCCGTCCCATCAGCCTGTTCCTCAACATAACCAAGGAACGTATAGGGATACGTAGGAATGTGAACTTCAACAGTAGACTGCCGACCGAACTCATCCTGCTGCGTCTGATAAGACGTAGTATACGCACGGTCAATGCATTCACGAAGCATGTATTCAGGAACAATCACTTCCTTACCATAAGGAGCTTGGAAGTTCTTACTGTTCACAGAAGCAAACACATAAGGGCCAGCAGAAGGATTAGAAGACGTATGAAAGATAACCCGGCACTTACGTGCAGTCGAGTCAACACCAGCATGATCCTGTCTCCAATCCATCAACAGACGAACAGCGTGCTTACGAATAAGTTTGTTGTCTTCCGTCAACGGAATGTGCAGGCCACGTTCAAAGAGCATATCCCGAATCTGCATATCAGAAGCAGAGTTGAGATCGGTGTCAGTAAAAACAGGAGTGTTAGCCATAAAGAATATACCTTAAAATTTAGTTTGTAGAGCTAGGTGTAGCAGAGCTAGATACGAGAAAGGGGAGAACCCCAAGAGTAGTTGTTCTCCCCATATGGGTCAAGGCTTAGTACGCAGTACAAGCAACTTCAGCGCGAACCATCCAAGCCTGATTGAGAATCACGCAGGTCTGCATGGTCTTCCAAGCAACGTGGGCACGCTGAGCGAGCGGGTCAGATTCAGTGTGAGAAGGATTGATGATCACCGGAGTCAGAGACTCAGCACCCTTCAGGGGCACCAGACCATAGGCATCCTTCGCAAGGAAAAGGATGGGGTAAACGTCAGCCTTGGTACCGGTGGTAGAAACCATCGTGTCACCAGCAGCATTCGTCTTAACACCACCAGCATCCGGCCAGCTCTTCATCAGAGTGGTGAAGAGGTAACGCACACCTTCAACAGCACCAATTTCATTTTCCCACGGAGACGTATTGCCATAGTCCTTCACGTCTTGGAAGTGAGGCATCGAGCGGATGTCAGCTTCACAATCGGGATGGCAGACAGCCACGAAGCAGGGAGAGATGGATTCAGTGTAGAAGCGAGGCGTGGACTTAATGCTATCGGTCAGGAAACGAGCCTTCTGGTTCTTCAGCTTACGCGTAATGCGACGCTGCAGGGGCAGAGAGATAGGCGTGTTCACTTCATTACGAGCAGTACCATTCGCATATTCAACGTTGGTACCACCGAGCAGAACACCGATACGCATGTTTTCAACAGTTTCCGCAGCCTGTTCACCCACGATCTGCGTAACCTGTTCCATAACAGGGGAGTCGTTGGTATCGAGCAGAACGTCGGTCATGGTCACGAGGTTACCATACTGATGCACAGTGGCTTCAATGTCAGTAACCGAGAAGGTCTGAGCAGTAGGCGTAACACCTTCGGTCAGTTCCTTCGGCGTGGCATCAAGAGATTCAAAGCGACGGAACTTAGCGGTCTTCGTGCTCTTGGTCGGCAGGGGATAAGCCTGACCAAACTTTTCAAACACAAGGTAGGGAAGAGCACGGATGAGCATCTTAGCAACGACATAGACATTAGCCATCGTGCTAAGAGTACCATCAGTAGAAGAACTGGTAGCACCAGTATGCATGATAGTATTCGGAGTAGCCATTAGATATAATTCCTAATTTCAAAAACGAGTTTAGCGCGTCCTTCTGCTACGTTCATACTCACGAGCAAGTTCATCAAAAGACTTCTCACGAGGCTTGGCTTTAGGCTTATTGCTTATATCAATAGGTTCCTTGCCAGTACGAACTGCCATAGCAGCGAGCACTTGTTTAACAATATCTTCAGTCTCAGACGCAGGGTTTGTCTGCACCCGAGGAGAAGAAGCCCTAGTCATCTGTGGCTTGTTAACGCCACGAGCAGACTTGTAGTCGTCCAGAAGAGAGATAACTTCCTGTGCTGTACCGTACTGATACACATACTTAGCACCGTTCTGCATCACAGGAGGCAGAGAGTTAATCCAAGTAAAGAGATCACCACTGTCCAATATCGCACTGATATCGGGGTGGGCAGCACGGATAGTACTGAAATGTTTATCCGCTTCGGACTGGAAGATCTGCTGCTGAATAGGTTCAACCCGAGTCTTAAGCTCAGTCTCAACGTTCTTCTTAACAGCAGACACCTTAGTGTCAACAAGCGTTTTCACTGCATTAGCAATTTCAGGATGAATCTCAAAGAGTTCCTTCACATTTTCAGGAAGTTCATCTGGATCTTCCTTAGTCTGTGCAGGTGCATTCTTCACCTCTTTGAGTTCCTGATACTTATGAGACAGGTCTGTGAGTCTGCTAGCCCACAGAGCATTCTGTGCTTCAGCGTCACGCTTTGCCTTTTCATAAAGCTCTTTATAATTCAGAGGAAGCTCAGTAGTCTGTTGTTCATTCTGAACAGGAGCTTCTTGTTCTTGCTCCAGTTCTTCTGCAGGCTGAACTTCGTCGTCATCATTCTGGCTCACGACGTTTTCTTCTTCGGAAGGATCTTCAGGCTCACTCAGGAAATCATCAAACGAAGGCTCTGCCTTAGAGGGATCTTCGTAAGACTTCGCAAGTTCGTCGAAGGCTTCATTGAAATCTTTGTTGTTCTGATCGTTCATATTTTTATAACTAAGTTAGGGAGGGTTAATACCCTAAGTCCTAACTGGCTTGGCTCATGAGCAAGTTATCCGAAAGGGGCTCGCTCCCAAGTTCCAGTACATCCAAGAGCTTTTGTACCATACGTAGTTCACCGATAAGTCGGTCTACGTTATCTGTATTATCAGGACTTAGTAACTTACTATACCGTTGGCTCCTAAGAACCTTCAGGTAAGCAACTATATTTTTTTGTAGGTCGGCGTTGGCCGTGAGCCTGAAGGATTTCTCCAAGCTCACACGCCTACCGTTAAGTGGTGTATCAATCATATTAACTCTGAGGATACGCTTGTTCAGGCTGACTAATCAGAGACATATCTTCACGAAGCTGTCTCAAACTGTCAATCAAAGCTGCAGGGCTAACACCTTCAGACCGTGCAGTCTCAACCATGTCGGTCATCCACTGACGTTCTTCCTGAGCTTGCTTCTGTTCTTGCTGCTTCTGAACTTCAATCTCCTTATCAGAGTACACCAAGTTATCATCAGAAAGATCAAGGGCATCAGCAATCGAACGGATAATGTTCGGACGCTTAACAGTACCAAGGTCAACCTGATTGTTAGTGATCTGTGCAAAGTTAATCAGACTCTGTGCTCTGATTTCCTTAGCGATGAGAGACGAAGTACCACGAGCTTGAACAGCATAGTCACCCTTAATATCAGAGTCACTATTGAACTTCATGTTCCAGTGATACATAGCAGAAATAAACGGCTTAGTGATGCCATCATCAAAGTTCTTAACCTGATCTTTGATCGTAATGTTTGCAGAACCCATCAACATAGACAGGCCAGAAGCAGTACGACCAGCAGCACCAGAAGGTTCTCCCCACATCTGACGAGGAATAGAAGTAACTTCATCCCCATAGCTGCGGAAGAGTTCAATCATCCGTTCAAATTCAGTAGTATAACTAGGAAGTTGGAAGACACGGATAGCAGGGTTAGCAGCATCAGCTCCTTCACCTGTACGCATCCATACCTTAAACGGATAGACATCACGAGGATCTTCGTCTTCCGACATAAGGTCAAGGTTTACTTCAATCTGAGGGCCAGCAGAGATAGCAGCGTTGTCTAGCATAGCTCTGAACGCACTGTTAATTAGCTCCTGAACATCAGACATGATAGACGGAATACCTTCACCAAAGATAGAGGTTTCGTCTTTGTCATAATAGTAGAAGAAGTAAGGCCACTTAACGCCTTCCATAGGCATGAGAGACGCTTTAATAACGTGGTCACCAAGTACCCAAATGTTTGCAGCCAGTTCTACCTGACCTTGCATACGTTCAGGGATCTCAACACCCACCTGATTCAGATCATCAGCATCCACAAACCCCCAGAACTCAAACACTTCATACTTCTTAGAGTGAGCAGCATCAGCAACACCACTGTCAATTACATCACCCATAGAGGTAAGTTGGTTCTCAAAGTCTTTCTTCTGATAATCACCTTCAGGATTCTCAGCAACATAAGTAGAGATTACATCCCCATTGAAGTCTGATCTCTTTCCGAGACCGATGACATCGTGCTTATCCATCTTCCGTCGTTGAATGATGTATCTACATTCGGAGGGACAAGTAGCTTCCATGTCCGGGTAGATATCCCATATGCGGACGTTTTCGATGAAGGGCGTGATGGAGTCATAATCACAGAGTATCCACTTCTCTTTATCTCCATTCTTTTCCTTCTTATAGTACTGACGGTTTTCAGAGATAGAAACAAGAGGCCCTTTAAGAATACCAGTACCATACAGATTACCAGAATGCATAACATCTCGCATAATCTCACGATACTTCAACTCAGCAAGCTGGTCTTCAATAACCTTAGACATCTTGCCAGCTTGATTCTTAGCTTCATCCTGCATAAGAACATAGAGTTCTTCAGGGCTAATCTGCTTACCTTGATCCTGAGAAACAACTTCAAGGATAGCAGCCTCTTTCTTCTTGCTGAACTGTGGCAGTGGCGTAGGCTCAATACCCCAGTTCTTATCTCCGTTCGCAGGGAACAGCAGGTCAGACAAACGACTGTCAACAGTCTTGACCTTAGTTCTTGTCATACGAACAAAAGCTTTACTACGTAGAGGGTCCATACGTTCAAGAACTTCAGGAGAGTAGATACCTTTGTACTGACGAAGGGCATTCAACCACTTCTCTTCAATAGTCTTACGTGCACTGTCCGATCGGTCAAACGCTTCACGAACAAAAGCAGCCAGACCTTGAGGCGTTTCAGGCGCACCTTCGGTATCTTCTGCACCGGAATCTTCATCTACCTGCATCTTGTCAGAAACTTCCGAGAGAAAGTCCTGTACATCTTTGTCTTCGGCAGAGTCGATTACAGTTCCAGAACCGAAAAAATCTTTTTCAGTCATGATTTTTAGTAGCCTCCAATCTGGCTAGCAGCACGATATTTACGTTGTGTGTTAAACAAAAACTTCTTCTCTCGCTTATGTACATACTCCATCATTGCGTACTGCAAGGCGTCATGAACGTGAGAGAACTCGTTCTTGACAGGAGATGCTTTGTAGAGAACACCGTTAACAGTTTTAGATTCAGCATATTTATATTCTGATACGAAGCCTTTTCTTAAGGCTATACATTGAGGCCCAAGCTTGAATCTGCCCTTTAACCGAAGGAACTGTGCAACGGCTTCAAATCGAGGAGTCCAGTTGTTTGTCTTAGCTAGCTTAACAGGAAGATTACATTCTTTCAGTATCTCCATACCAGACTTAGCATCGTTCATTGACCGCTGTGAGGTAGCAGGGTCACACACAACTCTAAAGTTATTTACAATCCAAGGATACTTAGATGTGATCTTAGGCCAAAGATGTTCTTCACAGAACTCTTTGAGAGAACAGTTGTCTGTGCAGATCTCATCAAACACAATAACTGTACCATCAGGGGCTTGCTGTGTGAAAGCAGCAGAAGGAGTCAACCCTTGATCCATCCCAATTACAACAGGCACACCACGAAGAGGAACCATCTCTTCATCAACATGGTGCTCAAGATCACTGTAATCCTTATAAACAGGTTTACCTCGTTTTACTTCACCATAGTTATTAAGCACGTTGACGTTGATAAAATCTTCGTCTGCACCCATACACATGGTTTCATAGTAACCTTCATCAAGGTTAGCAAGGTTCTCTGCTTCAGGATTAAGAACATACTTCCCGTCTACCTTAAGCATAGCTGGAGGTTGACGATAGAAACTATGTCCTTCTGGTTTGTCTTCCTCTGCAAGGCGATATAACCAGTGTT
>ERZ779649.979-NODE-979-length-18145-cov-5.134771_pt1 | contig 18145 bp, 20 predicted proteins | sample MGYA00511882_ERZ779649 | MGnify/ENA primary metagenome ERZ779649 (study PRJEB29588, sample SAMEA2157793) | human gut metagenome | biome: human gut; feature: human-associated habitat; material: faeces | place: Denmark | collected 2008/2010 ... | reverse complement strand
TCGGTAAGAAGATAAAAGCTATCAGCTGTGAGCTGAAAGCTGTTAGCCGTTAGCTATGAGCTGTCAGCTGTCAGCTAAAAGTGCTGAATGACAACGGACGGCAAGGTGTCATAATGAGTGAATGTGAAGGATCTGCTGCCGTAATGACACAAAAGAATAGGATGAATTTTTGCAAGCAAAAACGCCGCTGTTGGATATGCGGCGTTTTTTCATCTGTAAGCCGGCGGCTGCTTTTTATTATTTCATATATTTATAGAGGAAGGCATTGACTTCTTCCGTGACGAACTGGTTGGATTCTTCGCTCAGCTTGAAAGAGCCGCCCAGCATGCACCATGTGATGAGCGCACCGTAAAGATGGGAGAGAAGAAGTTTCGTAAGGAACGCGACCGGTGTATCTTCTTTCAGCCGGTTTTCTTCTTTGGTGTGCTTGAGAATGGTATAGATTTTACGATATCCTTCGCGGAGATTTTCCGCGCCTTCTTCTGCGGAGCGGGGAGACATGATATCGCGGATCCATTGGCGGATCAGATTTACACCCATGCGGTCCGCTTCGTGGAGAATAGCATTGAAGTAATAGGTCAGTTTTTCCTGTGGGCCTCCGGGCATCGTCATGGCAGTGGTAAATATTTCTTCTATGACTCGGGTGGAAAATTCACGGACGACATCTTCCTTGCATACAAAATAGTGGTAGAATGTGCCTTTTGCCACACCGGCATCTTTCGTGATTTCTTCGACGGAAACGTTGTCAAATCCCCGTTCGCTGATGAGTTTTCTGGCGGAAGCGGTCAGCTTGGCTTTTGTCCGCTCGGCTTTTTTGGTTAAAGGCATTGCGCATCCTCCTTTATTATTTATATTATATTAGTATAAAATAAGCGGGGTATAAATGCAATGACTTTTAGTCATTTAAATGATCCGGAAAGGGTTTGGAATAAAATTTCCGCCGCTGTAATTGGGCGGTTTCCTTTGGTATAATGAAGACAGGAAAACGGAAAGAATACAGTGTCCGGGTAAATGGTTTGGAGGAGCTTCATGGACGACGGCCATATATGGTTTGAATTATTTATTATTGTTCTGCTTGTCTTGGGAAATGCCGTGTGTTCATTGGCGGAAATAGCCATTGTGGGAGCGAGGAAGACGAAGCTGCAGGAGCTGGCGGATGAGGGGAAGCGTGGCGCGGCACAGGCGCTGAAGCTGACCGGACGTAAAGAGGAGCTGTTCTCTACCATCCAGGTGGGGATTACCACCATCAGCATCGTGACGGGTATGTTCTCCGGCGCCTCTCTGGCAGGCCCTCTTGCTGATTTTCTTGGCGGCATTCCTATAGCCGGCGCTTTCCTGGCACCTTTGAGCATGTTCTTTGTCATGGCGCTGGTGACGTATTTTGCTTTGATTATCGGGGAGCTGGCACCGAAGTGGATCGCCATTGCGGAACCGGAGAAAGCAGCGTGCCTCATCGCCCGTCCCATGATTTTATTTTCCAACCTGTGCAAGCCTCTTGTGGTATTCAGCACGTGGTCAACGAAGCTTGTGGTGGAGATGCTCGGCGTCCGCATGGGGGGCGAAACGCCCGTATCGGAAGAGGAAATACGTGTCCTTCTCCATCAGGGGGCGCAGCTCGGCACGATTGACAAAAAAGAACCGGAAATGATTGAGAATGTTTTTTCTCTGAATGATCTCACTGCGTCGGATACTATGACCCCGCGGCCGCAGCTTGTATGGATTGATCTGGAGGATACGGAGGAAAATATCTGGGAGGATATTAATCATTCCACCCACTTCCGTCTTCCCGTGGGAAACGGATCCCTTGATGATTTCAAAGGTCTTGCCGATATGAGCGAAGTGCTCCGCGACCAGCACCGGAATCCCGGCAAGTCTATCAAAGCGTCCATCATGGACTCGGCTTACCGTCCGCTCCTGATTCCGGAAACACTTATATTGACAAAAGTTCTTGCCCTGTTCAAAGACCGGGTGGTCCACGAAGCGGTGGTCATTGATGAATACGGCACCCTGACGGGACTGGTCACGCTCCATGATGTTTTGGAAGAAATCGTGGGGGACATGCCCGGCGACAAGGAAGACATGCTGGAGGCGCAAAATAAGTTTATCCGCCGCACGGAAAATTCCTGGCTGGTGGAAGGACTGTGCACCATTGATGAGTTCAGGGAGTATTTCCATATCGAAGAAGAACTTCCGGGAGAAGCGGAAGATGACTACAAGACGCTTGGCGGGTTTATCACGTACCTGTTCGGCTATATTCCGAAAGAAACGGAAAAAATTTCCTTCGGCCGTTTTACCTTTGAAGTGATGGACTGCGACAACCGCAGAGTTGATAAAGTATTAGTTACGGAAGGGGAAGGATAGTATGTACAAAGACGGAGATTACAGGGGGTTGTCCTTAGAAGAGGTGATTCTTGCCATTCATGATGAACTGCGGGAAAACCGCGCTTTCCTCCAGATGTCTCTTCTCGATCCCGATCCCGACAACCGTCCCGCGGAAGATCTTCGGATACGGAAAATCATGGAGCTGGCAGGCGTCATGGAAAACGTGCTGGACACGCTCGTGAGGAACACTTGCGGATCGGAGGCGGAAGCCGGCCATGATGGGGAAGAAATCCCCTGCCGTGAAGAATCTGAAGGCGGTGTCGACGTGGAGTATAGAAGCCATATGCCCGGTAAGCCTGACGAGAGTGAAAATATCGAGCAGGATTGGAATATGGATGCTGTGGGGGATGAAGCGGAAGACGTAAAAAAGAAGAAAGATAAGACGAAAAAAGGAAAGAAAAGTAAAAAGGATAAAAAAGGAAAGAAGAAGGGGAAAAAGAAATAAGCAGGGAGAGCCGCGCTGTCATCGGGCGGCTTTTCCTATGCCTGCGCCGCTCTTTCCTTTCCTGAAGTATGGGACAAGGGGGCGTTTTCATGGCGGGATTTTCTCTTTTTATTTGACCGGTACGCTTTTATTGGCTACACTGGATATAATGTTTTTGAAAGGCGGTAGTATGGAATTCAGTATAAGAAACAGAAAAGTATGGTTCGTTTTCCTGCTTCTCTGTATAGCCCTCTTCCTTTTGAGCGGCTGCGAAATGAAAAAGATGGGCGGCGATGCCGCGTCGAAGGAAAGTTATGTCGTCACTGACGCGTTTGACAATCAGGTGACTATTCCCCACAAACCGAAAAAGATCCTCGGCACGGACTCTGCTATCGATACGATGCTTCTTGGCGTTGTCGAACCGTCACGGCTGGCGGCGTGCTTCATCGCGGATAAAGATCCCGGCATGTCCTATATCGCGGACGAGGTGAAGGATATCAAGCCGGAGATTCCCCTGAACGGGATTTCTATGGAAATATTGACAAAAATAAGTCCCGATCTTATCGTGGCGTCATCTTATACGAGGCAGAAGGAACTGGATATGTGGCGCAGCCTCGGTTATCCTGTCGTCATGATCGACGGCCCGACGTCCATCGCCCAGGCAGAAAAGGATATACGCATCATCGCGGCTGCCGTGGGGGAAACGGAGCGGGGAGAAAAGGTGGTCGCCGAAATGGAACGGCAGTTAAAAGAGGTGGACAGTACACTTTCTGCAAGGAATCTTCCGCCCCAGACAGGACTTCTTGTTTCCCAAATGAGCCGTTACGGCGGACCGGGTTCCATGTACCATGAACTGCTGACAAGGGCGGGAATCAAAAACGCCATTGCCGAAGTGGGCGTAGCCAACGGGCAGCTTTTGTCGCAGGAGCTGATTGTCAAATCGGATCCGGATTTCTTCTTTGTTTCTGCTGACAGGGAATCGGATGAAACGGGAGCGGGGAAATTCAGGGACAGTTTTTTGGCAAATCCCGCCATTCAGAATATGCGTGCTTACCATCGTGTCATTCCCCTGGAGGACCGGTATATCTATGCGTCGTCTCAGAACTGCGTCTATGCGGTGAAAGCGATGGCAAACGCCGCTTACGGCCCCCTTTTTGATATGAGCGGGGAAAAACAGATTAAAGGATATTGAGGAGGAACTATGTCGAAGAAAGGGAAAAAGAAAAACAGAACTTTGGATATCATCATCTTAACGATGCAGATGATTTCACTCATCACCAATCTCTGGCTCCTGAAACATGCCATTGACAGAAGTATTGTAAAGAAAAAGACGGCGGGGGAGAGACATTGAAGCAAAGTGTGAGCCACTATGTCATGCCTGATGAAAAAGAAGAAGCAACGGCGGAATTGGTGCACCGCTTGGGGCTGGACGGCATTGAAAACCTTATTTACGGTGATGAACCGTCATCCAATCTTTTCACATCGCTCACGGTGGGGGCGCATCTGCGCTTTTGGCCGAGGTGGATGGATTTTTACCTGGGAAATACGAAGCGCTGTAAAAAACAGTTCCCCGATGAAAAAGCCCTTACCGCTTACTATGGTGCCTCCGACACGGACGGCTGGCTTGAAGAAATACGGAAAAATATCCGCGCGGCGCTGGCGGAAAAGCCGGAGTACCTTGTGTGGCATGTGGCAGACTGTACTCTAGAAGAAGCATGGACACGGCAGTTTTATTACACTTCGAAGGACGTTCTTCGGGAAACGGCGGCTATTTACAATGCCGTTTCCGAAGAAGTGCCTGAAACGGTGGAAGTCCTTTTCGAAAATATTTTCTGGCCGGGGCTGTGCCGCCTTCTGCCTTCTGAAATAGACTATTTCTTTTCCCTTTTGAAAGGGTCAAATGTAGGACTTGTCTTAGACACGGGTCATTTCATGAATACCAATCCGGATCTGGAAACTGAAGCGGACGGCGCGGAATATATCTGTGCCATGGCGGAAAAACTGGGGAGCATGAAAAAACTGTTCCGCGGGATGCATCTGTCCTGTTCCCTGTCCGGGAAGTACCAGAAATCCTGTACCGCCGTGCCGCCGGAGAACATGGACGGAGAAACCGTCATGATGCATATTACCTCTATCGACCAGCACCGTCCTTTCACCACGGAAGCGGCGCGGAAAATCGTGGAATGCATAGAACCTGCGTACCTCACGCATGAGCTTTTTGGTGATTATGGGGAAATCTCCGAAGAGAAACTGAAAATTCAGATGGCCGCCATCGGCGCAGATGGAAAAGGCGGCAAACCCATTTCTCTATGTGGGTGAAGAAGTCATGATGAAGAAATGCATCTGCCTCTTATGGTTGCTCATGGCTGTATGTTTTTGCAGTCCGGCAGGCGCGGAAACAGGCCTTTACTTTTTATCATGGGATATGGATGGGGACGCAGTCTGTTATGCGCTGGAAGTCACTACGGAGGACGGAGAAGTTCTGTATGCCGATGATTCCGTCTGGCAGAATGAAGTCATATTTCCGGCGGATATCTCCTCGGAGGCGGAAGAGAAAATTTTCTGGCGTGTGCGGCCTTTCGATTTATACGGCGGGCCTCTCCATGGCTGGACCGAAAGAGAGCCTTTTGATGCGGCCGGCAGTTTTCTGGAACGGGAAGCGCCTCTTCTCCGTCCGGATAATCACGAGGACCGGCGGATGAAACTGCTCTACCCCGTTTATTCCTATGTGGGGCTTCCCGGCGCAAAATCATATGAAGTGGAAGTGACGGACAGCGAGCCTGAAAATCCTGACGGTACGGAACCGTCCATGTACCGCGTGTGGTCGGGGACGTCGGAAATCATGGAGATTTACGATGACTTTCCCCGTACGGGCGTGTACTGGTGGCGGGTACGGTGCCTTGATGAAGACGGAAATGCCCTCGGTGTGTGGGGTGAGGCGCGGAGAATGGAAATGCCTGTTGACGGATGGGAAACGGGGCTCTTCGGCGACAGCATCAGCCACGGCGGAGGACGGATGTCTTTTTCGCCGTCTGATGCGCTGTACAATCTGGGCTTTTATCTTGACGAGCCGGCGGTGAACCTGGCACAGAGCGGCGACACGAGCCGGCGGATGGCGGAACGGTTTGAGGCGGATGTCCTTCCTTTCCGCTTACAATATCTCCTCATCATGGGCGGTACGAACAGTCTCCGCGGAGGAGAAGATCCGGAGGCAGTCATCGGTGATCTGCGATATATCGGCGACAAGTGCAGGGAAAACGGGATCAAGCCGATTTATCTCACTTTGGCACCAATCAATCCTGACAATATTAAACGTTATTTCGATGAAGACACGGCACCCGATTGGAAAGAGCGCTTTTCTACGGTGAATGAATGGATACGCATGCAGGATCATATCGATACGGCAGTGCTCTTTGCGGATATGGATGTATTATCACCGGAGTACGGCGCAGACGGTATCCACATCGACTGGAAAGGGAAATTCCTGATGGGGCAGCTTATTAATAGGGAACTGCCGAAATTTAAGGAATAAGGTATCGGCGGATGGCGGAACTTAAGACAAATCAAAAACGCAGACGGTCACAAGTACACTGTCTGCGTTTTCTGTTTCCTGATATTGAGCTTTCAGAACAGCCGTGATTTCAGCTTCATGGCTGTCCATTTGGCAAGAGCGTCTTTTGCTTCCTGCGGCGCGGTATCCACAAGGCGCACCCGCGCTTTCAGCCGATCCTCCATGGTGACGCTTTTGTCGATGTAGGGCTCAAAAGTTTTATACAGATTCATTTTTGTGATTTCTTCATTGATGTCCATAGGGCCTCCTTATTTCTTGTCATTGGAAAGATGAAGTCTGTCAAAGATCAGGAATGAGAGGGAGAGGATCATGGCAACGATGGTGGCAAGTCCCATGCCTTTCAGCTGGACAGGCCCCAGTGTGACGGTTGCGCCCGATAGTCCGGAAATCATGGTGACGGCGGTGAGAATCAGGTTTCTTGATTTCGTGTAGTCCACTTTCTTTTCGATGAGCATGCGGATCCCTGAGGATGCGATGAAACCGAAGAGGAGAATGCACACGCCGCCCATAACGGGAGTGGGGATGGCATGGATGACAGCGGCCACTTTGCCGATGAAGGAAAAGATGATGGCGAAGACTGCCGCGCCGCCGATGACCCAGGTGCTGTATACGCCTGTCATAGCCATGACGCCCATATTTTCACCGTAAGTGGTATTTGGCGTGGAACCGGCAAACCCGGAAATCATATTTGACAAACCGTCGGCAAAGAGGGAGCGGTGAAGCCCCGGATCTTTGATGAGGTCGCGGCCGACGATATCGCTGGTGACGAAGAGGTGTCCCAGATGTTCGGCGAAGACCACGAAAAGGGCGGGCATGATCATCATGACGGCGCTGAAATTAAAGCGGGGCGAATAAAAAGTGGGGACGGCAAACCATTCTTTCGCGGCCACATTGGAGAAATCGACAACGCCCATGATGATGGAAAGGATATATCCCGCGATGACGCCGATAAGAATCGGAATAATGGAAATAAATCCGCGGCCCAGTACGGTGGCGAGAATGGTGACGATGAGGGTAAACATGGAAATCATGACAGCCATGGCATTTGTCATACCCTGTGCCTCTCCGGAGAAGCCCGACATGCTCATGGCAAGCGGGGCAAGCTCCAGGCCGATAATGGCGACGATGGAGCCCATGGCAGCGGGAGGGAACAGCACATCAATCCATGACGTCCCTATCTTCTTTACAAGGAGCGCGAGAATCATGAAAGACAGGCCGAAGCAGATGAATCCGCTTTGCGCGTCGGCATAAGTCATACCCTCTGTGGCGGTAACCGCAAGAACCGGAGAGATGAAAGCGAAACTGGAACCGAGATAGGCGGGCAGTTTCCATTTGCAGATGAACAGGTAGAGCAGCGTGCCCACGCCGTTCATGAAAAGACAGGTCGCCGGATCCACATGCAGGAGGAACGGCACGAGCACCGTCGAGCCGAACATGGCGAACAGGTGCTGCAGGCTGAGAGGTATAGTCGGCAGCAAAGGCAGTCTTTCTTCCACTTCGATAATTCTTTTTTCCATAAAACCCTCCATAAAAACCTTCACCCGCGAAAAAAGGAAGACCGCGTCCCAAACAGCGATCCTCCCTTCTTTAAAGACAATAAACTTATCTCAAATATTTTATACTTTCATACCTGTAAAAGCAAGAGTAAAGCAATATTTTCTGTAATTCCGTATAAAAACTATTTATAAAGAATGCATCCGAAAAAGTTATGCCCCGCTTTCATAACTTCGGATTTTTCGGCCTGAAAAACGCAAAATTTTCCCTTTAAATTCCAGAAAAGAATTTTAAAAATAATAAAAACAAAGAGTAAGAAGAAAAGAGAATAACATAGATAACTCTTAATTATTTTATTCCAAACAATTTTTCATGCTATGATTTTTTGGAAAATTAAATTTTACGGAAACAATATGGAGATGAAAACGTATTACCAAACAGGCATGATTCAGAACAGGAGGGCACAATGGCATTGATTTCACTCGGCTCGCTGGCAGCGGCTATTTTCCTTGGATTTTTCAGAAAAATGAATACGGGGCTTGTCTGTATCGGCTTTGCGCTGCTTCTGGGGAAACTGGCCGGCATTCCGGACAAGGAAATCATCGGCGGATTCAACTATTCCCTTTTCCTCATGCTTCTCGGCGTTACTTACCTGTTCGGACTGGCGGAATGGAACGGGACACTGAAACTTCTTACAAAGAAGATCACCGTTCTGGCAGGGAAACGGACATATCTCATCCCTGTCGTCATGTACCTTTTCGCAACAGTACTGTCCGCGCTGGGGCCGGGTACGATTCCCACTACCGCGATTATGATGGTTTTCGGAATGACACTGGCCGTGGAAATGAAGATCAATCCTGCCATGCTGGCGGCAATCATATTCCTCGGTGCGGCCGGCGGAGGTATGTCGCCTCTTGCAGCGACGGGGATCATTGGACTCAACCTGTGCGAAGAATTCGGACTGACCGGTATCGAAGCGCCTCTGCTGGTGAACGGCGTATTTTCATCCACCGTGTATGCCGCTGTCGTTTACATCGCTTTCGGCGGGTATAAACTGAAATCGGAGAAAGCGCTGAAGTTTTCCGACACCGCTTCCTTTAACAGAGCACAGATCATCACGCTCCTCGGCATCTGCGCAATGGTAGGTATGGTAATGATTTTTAAAGTGAATGTGGGACTGGCCAGTTTTACCGCGGCAATGGCACTTTCCTTCTTCCGCGTGTCCGATGAAGGAGAGGCGCTGAAACGGATTCCCTGGGGGACGCTCCTCCTGATCTGCGGTGTAGGGGTACTGATGAATGTGATTATTGCCCTCGGCGGTATCCATCTTCTTTCCGCTTCCCTTGCGTCCATCATGAATGCTGCCACGGCTACTGCCATCCTCGGTGTCACCGCAGGCGTCATGTCATGGTTTTCTTCCACGTCGGGTGTGGTGATGCCCACACTTATTCCCACCGTGCCCCATATCATTCACCAGATGAGCATATCCGTGAATCCGGTGGAATGGGTCACCGCAATTTCCATGGTATCCAATACGGCAGGGATCAGCCCCCTCTCTACCGGCGGTGCGCTGGCCCTTGCGGCATATTCCTCAGAAGCAGGCGCTGCGGCAGGAGAAATGGATCGTCTCTTTGTGAAAATGTTCGGTATTTCCGCGATCGGTGTCGTTACCCTTTCCACGCTGGCATACTTCGGTTTCTACCGCTGGCTTCTGTAAGAAAATATATTTCCTGCGCTGCTTTTCAAGGCGGCGTTTTTTATTGGGATGAGCTGTCTTCTGCGGTTTTCGTTATTCAGCGGAAAGGGAAAGCGGCACAGGATGAAAGATCTTTTTTCATACAAAAAGACCCTGCCGAAACAGGGCCTTTCCCTTTTACATCAAAAGCGGAGCTGCATGCCTACTTCGTAATTTCTTCCCGGAGCGGAGTACCATGCGCCGTTCGGGTCATAGCTCGTGCCTACATCCGTGTAAAACTGGTCGAATATATTATTCAGGCGGCCGTAAACAGAGATGGTATCATTCACGCGGTAATTCGCCGCGAGATCCCATACCCAGAAATTCGCATAATCTTTCATGACCGGATTGGATTTGGAACCATATCTGCCCATAATGCCTCTGCCGGTAAGGGAAGCGTCCAGTTTTTCGGAATCATAATTCACGTGGATATCAATCGTACCTTTTGGCAGGCTTCCGTTGTTGTTGGTATTTTCTGTTGCACTCAGCGCGTTGATGTGGAGGTATGTATACCCGATGCCCGCGCTCCAGTACTTATTCAGTTTTTTATCCAGAGTGACACTGAAGCCCATGGAATTCATATTTCCCGTGTTGGCATATTTGGAAGTAGCAAAATCATAAATAATTCTGTTTTTCGCGTGCTGGCGGAAAATATTAAATGTACCCGACAGCGTATCGTCAAATTCATGGTTCACGCCGAATTCGAAAGTGTACCCTTTTTCCGGATCAAGATTTTTATTTCCGTAAAAAGCCGCATTCAGCTGGTAAAGATTCGGTGCGACGAAGAATTCCTTGTAGTTAAAGTAGAAATTTGTCTTTTCATTCTTCTTGAAACCGAGAGAAAGACTGGGGGACAGATGGCCGCCGAAGTCAGAATGGTGGTCATAGCGGAGCCCCGGTGTAATATTCCAGTTTTCCGTCAGGTCGATTTTATCCTGCAGGTAGAATGCTGTATTGGAAGCGTGGGCGCCTTCGGAAGCATCATTTTTATACTTTGTGATTTTATCTTTGTACCAGTCAAAGCCTCCGATAATGGTCTGATTATCCAAGGTATAGGTGAGCTGATCGGAAATGCCGAATGTCCGCATGCCCATATCCCAGTTGAAAGGCCAGCCGGCGCCATTCAGATTGTAGTTGTCGTTAAAATTGGTACGATGGCGGTATACATTAAATTGGTTGGTGAGTCTGCTGCTGATTTTCGCGGTATATTGAAGGCTGATGGCATCATTATCTTTTGTGCCGTAGTCGTCGTGGGTATCATTGGAGCCGTTGTCGGGACGGATATAATCGGATTTATATTTTGAGTAATTGAAAACGACATCAGATCCTTCTCCCAAGTCATAGCCCAGTTTTACATCTATATGTTTCGCGTTCAGGTGGCTGATGACTTTCCTGCCCCAGCCGTCTTTATAGGCGCCCTGAAGATGTTTGCCGGCGTCAATAGTCCAGAATATATTTCCCGCCTTGCCTTCGTTATATAGGGTGTATTTTTCCATAGAGTTGTTGCCGAAACCTGCGCCGATGGTGGTATGGACTTCATCGGTTTTCGGTTTCTTCGTGATGATATTGATAACGCCGCCCTGCGCATCGGAACCGTAAAGCGTAGAGGCGGAACCTTTCAAAACTTCGATACGCTCAATGGATGCCATATCAGTAAGTGTGCCGAGATTGACTGCCGAACCGGAAACGCCGTTTGTATTTCTCCTCATACCGTCTACGAGGATAACTACATTAGAAGAACCGTTGATAAAAACTTTGTTGGAAGAATAATTCTGTCCGCTGGCGGAATAATTGCCGAGAACTACGCCGGGGACTGCACGAAGCGCTTCCGATACATCATTGAAATGTTTCTGCGCAATCTGCTTGCTTGTGACAACAGAGACAGACGCGTTTGTGTCGATCTGTTTTTCTTCCGTCCTGGTTGCGGTAACGACCACACGATCAAGTGTGTACACAGGCATATCGGCAGCGCTTACAGAAAGAATGCCGCCGAGCGCGGCTGCGGACAGAGAGGCTAAAAGCAATCTTTTTTTCATAGAATCCTCCTTTGATTCCTGTTACGGGATAAATGGATGTCATAAGCGGACATTATGGCAGTCCCTGATAAAGGCAGTCCGTTCCGCTTTTCTTGCACGCAGAAAAGTGTGCTTAGGGCCTTTACCGTAAAAACTCGTAATTATTATAGTAAAATAAGGATAAATTATCAATTTCTAAGATTAAAATCTATGCATTTTAAATGACTTAGGTAAAAAAGAGAAAATTTATGTAACCAATCATGCCGAAAATGCATTTACATGCTCAAAAATGATTTAAATGCATTCATGGATATCCGTTTAGAAAACAGCTATACAAAAGGAAAAAGGGAGACTATAATGAAGGAAATCGATAAATATGAATTTACTTGTATATAGAAAGCGTGATTATTTTGGAACTTATGGGGCTTCCTGTATTTATAAAAATGGGTCTCTTCATGGCAGCCGTCTTCATATCGAATATCGTACAGGCACTCACCGGATTTGCCGGTGTCATGCTCTCTATTCCGCCGACAATCCTGCTTTACGGGCCGGACATGGCCAAAGCGGTCATCAATGTGATCTGCTGGCTGGTCTGCGTATACCTTATGGTTAAAAACAGAGAGTACATCAATAAAAAAGAACTGGGACGCATCATTCTCTTCATGCTTATCGGCATGGCGGCCGGTATTTATCTCTACAATATTGTGGACGCCCGCATTCTTGTGCCTGTGTACGGACTTCTCATTGTCGGCGTGGCGCTCAAAAATCTTCTCCTAAAACCGTCCGGTGCATCCCTTCCTGTCTGGGTTGCCATTCCTGTCCTTCTCGGCGCGGGCATCATCCACGGCATGTTTGCTTCCGGCGGCGCGCTCCTGGTCGTTTACATGGCATCGGCCTTCCGGGATAAAAATTCCTTTCGTGCCAATGTGGCTTCCGTCTGGACCGTGCTGAACCTTGTCCTCATGTTCACAGACTATGAAAAGGGGTTGTACAATACGGAATTTTTTGAACTTCTGGGCATCGGCGTGATTCCTCTCGTCATTGCAGTCTATCTGGGAAATAAAATCCACAGCATGATCAACCAGCAAATGTTCAACCGTCTGACCTACGGGCTCCTCCTGGCGGCAGGTTCCATGATTCTTGTGTAAAAAGCGGTATTGACGGCAAGGCGTCATCATAGTCATAGATTCTTCACTCTGTGTCACTGTCCCGTTTTCCTGCTTTCTTACAAGGCATTCTTGTCTCCGCTCAGAATGACGATTGGAGGAAAGGGCGTCATAATGAGGGAAACGTTAATCGTCATCCTAAGCGAACGTGAAGGATCTGCCGGTGTGGTGAGGGGAACGTTAAGCGTCATCCTGAACGAATGTGAAGGATCTATTACCGTGGTGAGGAAGCCGGCAAAAAGGGGAATAGCTATTAGCTGTTAGCTGTCAGCTGCAGGCTAACTATTCTTTTACGATTTGAATCATTCCGGCGAGCGAGTATCCTCGTAAAGTATTTAATCCGAACCGGTAGGATTCGGAGCAAAAAAGACGGTCAGTGCAACCGTCTTTTGCTTTTGTGGCTCTTATTTCTATTTCCCTATTTTCAGTTCTGTCCATGCCCTGTCGTACATGGTGAGGGCTTCTCCGATGTCTTCGATCCATTCACCGCGGGAAATGTAGTCGCGGGCGGCTTTCAGCATGGGATCTCTGTTATATTCTTCGGAATGATAGGTTTCCGCTTTGGCGTTGGGGTCGTTGTAGCCGATGTATTCGTAATTTTTCGCGCTGACCTGCGGATCATAGAGGTAATTGATGAAAGCTTCCGCCAGTTCTTTGTGTTTCGCCCCTTTGGGAATAGCAAAGGTGTCCGCCCATATGACGGCGCCTTCTTTGGGAATAATGAAGGCAATGTCTGGATTATCCTTGTGGGTAAAAGAAGCATCGCCGGACCACATGGTGCCGATCCAGGCTTCTTCGGCGATGAATTTCTGCTTGATGGTGTCGGTGTCAAAGGCGAGAAGGTTGGGTGTCAGTTTACGGAGTTGATCGACGGCCTGTGTGACTTCGTTTGGATCTTTCGAGTTTACGGAATGCCCGTTTTTCTTGAGTCCCATGCCGATGACTTCACGGTTGTCGTTGAGCAGGATGACACGGCCTTTGTATTCGTCTTTCCACAAATCATTCCATGAGCTGGGCGTATCTTTGATGTATTTTGTATTGTAAGCGATGCCCGTGACACCCCAGGTATAGACGACAGAATAATCGCCTGAAGGGTCATAGGGAGGATTCTGCAGGGCGGGAAGCATATTTTCCGTATTCTTTATTTTACTTTTATCCAGTTTTTCGAGGAGATCCAGCTTGATCATGGTGGCTACCATGTAGTCTGACGGCTGGATGACATCATACTCCGAACCGCCTGCCTGTATTTTCGCGAGGAGTTCTTCATTGTTCGCAAAAACGTCGTAGTTGACTTTGCAGTTGTATTTCTTTTCGAAATCCGAAAGGACATCGGGAGAAAAGTTGTCCGCCCAGCTGTACAGGTTCAGGACTTGCGTGTCTCCCCCGCTTTTCGTATTACTGTCAGGGGCGGATCCGCAGCCGGCAGCGGCAAGGCATGCGCCTGCGAGGAAAAGGGAAAAGAATTTTTTCATAGGAAATCTCCTTCAGGGAAAACGAAAATCGGTTCGGGATAATGGGGATGTAGGGGATTGAGCATAGGATGGTTCTTATGTACCAAAGAAATCAATGTCGGGATTTTTGTTCCATATGTATTCCATACGGCAGGCGATACGTTCTGCGGCAGGTGCGCCGAAACGGTCGCGGATAAAGCCGAGCGTCATGTCCATTCCTGCAGAAATGCCGGAAGAGGTATAAAATTTTCCGTCGTGCACCCAGCGTGCTTTTCTTATCCAATGGACTTTATCGGATGTGGAAACGACCCAGTCGAAAGCTCTTTTATTGGAGGTAGCCCTTTTTTCTTCGAGGGCTCCGCATCGGGCAAGAAGGGCGGAACCGGTACAGACGGACAGGACGAAAGAGGCGTCTTCCGAAAGACGGCGTAAATTTTTCAAAAAAGGTTCCTCCTTTATCAGTGTGCGTGTACCGGCACCGCCGGGAATAACAAGTACACCTGATGTATTCATATTCCTTTGGGGTTCCGTATCAATTCTTACACCCTGCGTACTCGTGACAAGGCCGCCATTTTGTGAGATATAGTGAAGTTGGAAATCGGGATGGCGGCCGCATATTTCGACCGGACCGAAGAGATCCAGTGTTTCAAACTGCTCAAATAAAAGGAAATTGATATCCATGAGAACTCCTGTCTAAGACAATCAAGGAATACTTTGGGGCGGCGGATCATGAGAAAAGAGAAGCTGTTTACTGCCGGTCATCGGGCAGTTCTTTTTTTCTGCCGGTTCCCGCCTGCCGGATCTGAAAAAAATCCGCCAGAAGGACGAGCGCGATTTCAGCGGCGATCATGAGGGTGGAAAGGGCATTGATTTCCGGAGAAATCCCTCGCTTCACCATGGCATAGATGTAAAGCGGGAGAGTTGTCGAATTCGGTCCGGCTGCGAAGAAGCTGATGATGAAGTCATCGATGGACAGTGTGAAAGCGATGAGCGCGCCCGCAGTGATTCCCGGCATGATGAGGGGAAGCGTGATGTAGCGGAAGCACTGCCACGGACGGGCATACAAATCGCCGGCGGCTTCTTCGTATTCCTGCTTCAGCCCGTCAAGCCGCGCGCCCACTGTGATGACCACGAAGGACAGGCAGAAGGTAATGTGGGCGAGAATGATGCTCGTTCTTCCCAGAGATAAATGGATCTGGGAAAAAAGGACGAGAAGGGAAAGCCCCATGACAATTTCGGGAATGAGGATGGGAAGGTAGATAAAGCCGTTCAGGATTCCCCGATATTTATAACGGTATTTGTGAAGGGCGAGCGCCGCGGTCGTGCCGAGAATGGTGGACACCGCCGTGGAAATGAATCCGATGATAAGTGTATTGGCGAGCGCCTCCGCCACATGGCGGTTATTAAAAAGCTGGGAGTACCATTTAAACGTGAAGCCTGCCCACACAGCGTTCATGCGGGAGTCGTTGAAGGAGTACAGAGCCAGGATAAGAATGGGCAGGTAAAGGAAGGCCAGCACTGCCAAAGCGTAAGAAACAAGGAGATGGCTACGCCATGTTTTCTGCATCGCTGTCTCCTTTCTGCGCCTGAATCGCCCGATAGTACAGGAAAATAAGAATGAGGGAAAGCAGGGCAAGCACGATGGACAGTGCCGAGCCGAAAGGCCAGTCACGGGCGGAGAGGAACTGGTTCTGTATGACATTGCCCACGAGAGCCGCTTTCGCTCCGCCCATGACATCGGGGACGACGAACATGCCGAGGGAAGAAATGAAGACCAATACCGTTCCTGCCGCGATGCCGGGCATCGTCAGAGGCAGGGTGATTTTTCGGAATGCTGTCACGGGGGAAGCGCCCAGATCGGCGGCTGCTTCTAAAAGCCTGCGGTCGAGCTGTTCAATGGAAACATAAACGGGGAGGATCATGAAAGGAAGAAGGGCGTATACCATGCCCAGCATGACGGCGCCTTCATTATACAGAAATTGGATCGGCTGGGAAATAACTTCCAGCTTCATCAGAATCGTATTCAGCACGCCCTGGCTGCGGAGGATGATCACCCACGCATAGGAGCGGATAAGGAAATTGATCCAGAAAGGAATCATACAGAGGATCAGCCCTTTCTGCCGCAGACGGCGGGGGAGCCGGGCGATGCAGTATGCCAGCGGATAGCCCATAAGGATGGTACATACCGTGGTTACGACGGCTATGAAAATTGTCCGTCCAAAAATGGAAATATAAAGAGGATCCAAAAATCTTGCATAGTTTTGGAAAGTCCAGCCAAAAACGATCTGTCCGTATGCCGTGCGGGAAGCAAAGGAAACCGCCACCACGATGAGCATGGGGATGACAAAGAAAACAGCCAGCCAGACCATGGACGGGACGAGCAGATATTTTCCGTTTCTTTTCATCGTTCTACTCTGACCTCGTCTTTTTCATACCACCAGATGCCTACATGGTCGTTGATCTGCCAACGGTGGACGTCATCAAAGTACTGGTAGGCGAGGACCTCCTGGCCCGTGCCGTCAAGGCGGATGAATACTTTATCAATGGTGCCGTAAAAAATCACATCGTCCACCGTGCCGAAGAAGCGCGGCGCGGGATGGGAATCATCGCCATCTTTTCCGCCGCAGAGATTCAGCTTTTCAGGGCGGAGGACAAGAATTTCCTTCCCGTTATCAAAAAAATTGCTTTCTCCGATGAAGCCGGCGACAAATTTTGTTTTTGGATAATGGTAAATCGTATTGGGATCATCGTCCTGCTGGATTTCCCCCTTATCCATGATAACGATGCGGTCGCTCATGGTGAGGGCTTCTTCCTGATCATGGGTGACGAATACGAAAGTAAGGCCAAGTTCTTCCTGCAGGTCTTTCAGCTCGATCTGGAGCGTTTTGCGGAGCTGGTAATCAAGAGCGCCGAGGGGCTCGTCCAAAAGAAGCATTTTCGGATTATTTACGAGGGCGCGGGCCACGGCGACACGCTGCTGCTGCCCTCCCGACATCTGCGAAGGATACCGACTGCGGAGATCTTCCAGCCGGATCAGTTTCAGCAGTTTCTGTGTACGTTTTGCGGCTTCTTCCCTGCCGACACCTTTCATGCGCAGGCCAAAACCGATATTTTCCTCTGCTGTCATATGGGGGAACAAAGCGTAATTCTGGAATACCATATTCACATCCCGTTTATAAGGGGGGAGATTCGTGATATCCTGCCCGTCAAGGATGATTTTTCCTTTTGTCGGAGTGTCCAGCCCTGCAAGCATACGGAGAAGAGTCGTCTTTCCGCAGCCGGAAGGACCTAATAAAGTTAAAAACTCGCCATCATGGATAGAGAGTGAGAGCGGGGGGATAATGACATGATCACCGTAAGCCTTGGTGATTCCCTCCAGACGGACCAATTCTTTCATGTCCCGAACACGACCTTTCAGGGAAGTACAGAAGCGGTGACGCCGCAGCCGCTTTATGCCCGCAATCAGGCAACTATAAAAAGAAAGCGCAGGACTTTCCGCTTTCACGGCGGCGCGTTTTTTATTTACCTTGTCGAAAAAACGAAATTCTCTATGACTCCGCGGTTTTCCTTACGGGAAGATAAAAACTGCACCAATACAAATGGTCAGCGCTTCCTTCTGTTTGTACTTTATTATACATGGAAATATATAAAAACTGAATGCCTTTTGCCACTATTTTTATAAATAACCCTAATCTTTCGGAAAGGGAATGATGGCTGATAGCTGTGAGCCGTTAGCTGTGAGCTGGCAGCTAAAAGTGCTGAATGACGGCGGATGGCAAGACGTTATAATAGGGGAGAATGTTAAGCGTCATCCTGAACGAACGTGAAGGATCTGCTGCCGTGGTGAGGGAATCGGTAAGAAGATAAAAGCTATCAGCTGTGAGCTGAAAGCTGTTAGCCGTTAGCT
>ERZ779649.975-NODE-975-length-18191-cov-4.664149_pt1 | contig 18191 bp, 19 predicted proteins | sample MGYA00511882_ERZ779649 | MGnify/ENA primary metagenome ERZ779649 (study PRJEB29588, sample SAMEA2157793) | human gut metagenome | biome: human gut; feature: human-associated habitat; material: faeces | place: Denmark | collected 2008/2010 ... | reverse complement strand
GAGTATGCCGGCAGGATCATTGTATGTGATATTGGCATCACGAAAGAAAGCTGGCTGGGTGAACCGCCGGCCGTGATGGCACTTGAAAAAAAAGATTTTTCGATACTGCCAAAAAGAAAAAGCCATTCTAATAAGGGCAGTTATGGAAAACTCTTGCTGATCGCCGGAAGTGTCAATATGGCAGGGGCGGCAGTTTTGTCTGCGAAAGCAGCTTATGCCACAGGGTGTGGTCTGGTGCGTGTGCTGACTCCGGGGGAAAACAGAACTATTTTACAGTGCAGTGTTCCGGAGGCGGTTCTTACTACTTACGATAAAACTTTAGTACCGGAAGAACCGGTTCTGAGGGAGATCCTTGACTGGTCAGATGCCATTGTGATCGGTCCCGGACTAGGAAAAGAAAAAACTTCTGCACAGATATTAAATTTTGTGTTAGAATATGGAACGTCACATGAGAATAAAGCATTTCTTTTTGATGCTGATGCATTAAATCTGGTGGCAGAGCAGAAAAACACCGGAGTGCAGGGGGCAGATAGATGGAAAAATTTTAAGAATACTGCCGTGATTACACCGCATCTTGGAGAGATGAGCAGGCTTACCGGAAAAACAGTTGGAGAAATCCAGAAGAATCTGCTGCAGACAGCTGCAGATTTTGCAGATGAAAATCAGGTTATTTGCGTCCTGAAAGATGAACATACAGTGACCGCACTGCCGGATCATAAAAGGTATCTGAATCTTTCCGGTAATCCGGGAATGGCAACTGCAGGAAGCGGGGATGTACTAAGCGGTTTGATCGGTGCACTTATGGCACAGAAACTGACATCATATCAGGCGGCACCTCTTGGAGTATACCTTCACGGTTTGGCAGGTGATATCATGGTACAGACGACAGGTTTACAGGGCCTTACAGCCTCGGATCTGATCACCGGGATCAAAAAGGTACTAAATATTTACACACAACAGTAAAAGCGCGTATAGATTTTGTGTTGAACAAAAAAGTAATGAAAAAAATAGATTGGAGAACAACATGAACAGATACAGCAGAGTGCATGCGGAGATCGATCTGGATGCAATTCTTCACAACATGGATGCAATGCGTGGGAACATTGCAAAAGATACAAAAATTATGGCGGTCATCAAGGCTGACGGCTATGGACATGGTGCCGTAGAGATTGCAGAGACGATTGAAAAACTTGATTATCTATACGGTTATGCGGTTGCCACGGTGGAAGAGGGACTGATCCTTCGAAATCACGGGATCCAGAAACCAATCCTGATCTTAGGATATGTGTTCCCGGATCAGTATGTGGATATGATCAAAGCGGGCATCCGTCCGACCGTATTTACCAGAGAGATGGCAGAAAAGCTTTCCGTTGCGGCTGCAAGTATCGGCAGGGACTGCAAGATTCATTTTGCAATTGATACCGGAATGAGCCGGATCGGTTATCAGGTTACGGAAGAAGCTGCGGATGAGATGGCACAGCTTTCAAAACTACCGCATATTATAGTGGAGGGTATTTTTACCCATTTTGCAAAAGCAGATGAAAAAGATAAGGAGCCGACATACCAGCAGATAAAACTTTTCCGTAAAATGATCGACATGTTAGAAGAACGCGGGGTAAGTATCCCGATTCACCACTGCTCAAACAGTGCAGGAATTGTCGATATCCCGGAGGCAAACATGGATATGGTGCGTGCAGGGATTACGCTTTATGGAATGTGGCCGTCTGAGGACGTGGATAAGACGGCAATCAGCTTAAAACCTGCATTATCGCTTGTGACACATGTTGCATATGTAAAAGAGCTTCCGGCTGGCAGGGCAATCAGTTATGGCGGAACTTATGTCACAAAAGAACCGCGTATGATTGCAACGATCCCGGTCGGTTATGCAGACGGCTACGCGAGAGGACTTTCAAACAAAGGAGCTGTTCTGATCCACGGAAGGCGTGCACCGATTCTTGGCCGTGTCTGTATGGATCAGTTTATGGTAGATGTCACAGATATTCCGGATGTTAAAAATGGGGATGAAGTAATACTGATCGGCAGGGATAGTGATGAGTGCATTACCATGGAAGAGGTTGGCGGGTTATCCGGACGTTTTAATTATGAATTCGCCTGTGATCTTGGAAAACGTATACCACGTGTTTATATCCATGGCGGCAGGATCATCGGTACAAGAGATCATTTTTCGGAATAATAGAAGGGAATGGAATACACCAGTAAAAATTGGCAATACTATCCGTAAAGCAAGAAAATGGAGTGGAAGTATATGGTAATTAGACGTGGTGATATTTTTTATGCAGATTTAAGACCGGTCATCGGCTCAGAACAGGGCGGTGTAAGACCGGTGCTCATAATACAGAATGATGTTGGCAACAGGCACAGTCCAACCGTGATCTGTGCAGCAATCACATCCCAGATGAATAAAGCGAAGCTTCCAACACACGTAGAACTTGACAGCAGAAAATATGATCTGGTCAAAGATTCTGTGGTGCTCTTAGAGCAGCTTCGCACAATCGATAAAAAACGTTTGAAAGACAAGGTATGTCATTTAGATTCCCAGATTCTGGTGAAAATAGATAAGGCGCTTGAGGTAAGCTTAGAGCTGTATACATAAATAGGCTTGCCAGAAAACGGAAATAGTGATAAAATAAAATGTATTTTCGAAGCAATAAACAAGTGAGAAAAGAGGAAGTATTTATGTCAGGACATTCCAAATTTGCGAATATTAAGCACAAAAAAGAAAAAAATGATGCAGCAAAAGGAAAGATTTTTACAATTATCGGACGTGAGATTGCCGTTGCAGTAAAAGATGGCGGCCCGGATCCTGCAAACAACTTTAAACTGGCTCAGGTCATTGCCAAAGCAAAAGCAAGTAACATGCCAAACGATACGATTGAGCGTGGTATCAAAAAGGCATCCGGTGAAGGAAACTCTGTCAATTACGAGTACTGTACCTATGAGGGATATGGTCCGAGTGGAACAGCTATCATCGTAAAATGTCTGACCGACAATAAGAACCGCACAGCTGCCAATGTCCGTAACGCATTTACAAAGGGACACGGAAGCATCGGTACACAGGGATGCGTTTCCTATATGTTCGATGAAAAGGGACAGATCATTATCGCAAAAGAAGACTGTGAGATGGATGCGGATGATCTGATGATGATCGCACTTGATGCAGGCGCAGAGGATTTTTCTGAGGAAGATGACAGCTACGAGATCATCACAAATCCAAATGATTTTGAGGCAGTACACGCTGCACTTGAAGCAGAGAAGATCCCTATGGCAGAAGCAGAGGTTACAATGATTCCACAGAATTATGTAGAGCTGACAGCAGAGGAAGATTTAACAAATATCAACCGTATTCTTGATCTGCTGGATGATGATGATGATGTTCAGGAAGTATATCACAACTGGGATGAATAAATAAGATTCAAGGTACATAAGATAAACGGCATGGATGAAAAGTCTGTGTCGTTTTTTATATGAAAATAAAAGTTTTTTTACATTGTATTAAATTTTTCTGCTTTGCAGTAAAAAAATATGGTATTCTTTTCGGAAATGTTATATGATAATAGTAATTAAGATTTGAAGAATAAACACAGGAATGGAGATTGCTATGAAGAAAATACTTTTTGCAGCATCGGAGTGTGTTCCGTTTATTAAAACCGGGGGTTTGGCAGATGTATGTGGAGCATTGCCGAAGGAATTTGACAAAAACGAGTGGGATGTCCGGGTTGTAATACCGAATTACAGCTGCATACCGGACAAGTTTCGCAGCAAGTTTGAATATGTTGCTCATTTTTATATGAGTGCCGGCAGTTATATTACGAATAAGTATGTCGGTATTTTAAAATATGTCATGGATGGCATTACATATTATTTTATTGATAATCAGGAATATTTTAACTGTGCAGTACCGTACGGTGATGTCCGTTATGATATTGAAAAATTCTGTTTCTTTGACAAGGCTGTTTTGTCCATGTTAAAACAGATCGACTTCTGTCCGGATATCATTCACTGTCATGACTGGCAGACGGGTCTGATTCCGGTATATCTGAAAAATGAATTTCAGGGGGATATGTTCTTCTGGGGCATTAAATCCATTATGACGATCCACAATCTGAAGTTCCAGGGTGTGTGGGATATTGAAACCATGCAGGGCTTAACAGGACTGAACGATTCTTTCTTTACACCGGATAAGTTAGAGGCATACAAAGACGGAAATATGTTGAAGGGCGGTCTTGTGTATGCCGACGCGATCACGACGGTCAGCAACACCTACGCGGAGGAGATCAAGACTCCGTTCTACGGCGAGGGACTGGACGGTCTGATGCGTGCGAGAAGCAACAGTCTGCGCGGTATCTTAAATGGTATCGATTACGATGAATTTAATCCGGAGACAGATAAACGGATCGTACAAAATTATAACGCAAAGACATTCCGCAAGGAGAAATCCAAGAATAAAAAGGCGCTGCAGGCGGAGCTGGGACTGGCGCAGGACGAGAAAAAGTTCATGATCGGTATCGTCTCCCGTCTGACCGACCAGAAGGGACTTGACCTGGTACAGTGTGTGATGGATGAGATCTGTACGGAAGATGTACAGCTGGTTGTGCTGGGAACCGGAGATGAACGGTATGAAAATATGTTCCGCCACTATGACTGGAAGTACAATGATCGTGTTTCCGCTAATATTTATTATTCGGAAGATATGTCGCATAAGGTATATGCAGCCTGTGACGCATTCCTGATGCCGTCGCTGTTTGAACCAGGTGGGCTGAGCCAGCTCATGGCGCTTCGCTACGGAACCGTGCCGATCGTGCGTGAGACGGGTGGTCCCAAGGATACTGTATGGCCATACAATGAATACGATGGAACCGGAACAGGATTTTCATTTGCTAACTACAATGCACATGAGATGCTCGACTGCATCCGCTATGCAAAATACATCTATTATAATAAGAAGCGTGAGTGGAACAAGATCGTAGACCGTGCCATGGCACAGGATTTCTCCTGGGCGAATTCCGCAAAACAGTACGAGGAAATGTATAACTGGCTGATCGGATAAGCTGGTCTGCATTCTGAAAAATAAGAAAAAAATCCCGAAATGGCAGAAGAGGAAAGAAAAGCCGTTTCGGGATTTTTTGCAGTATTTTTGGGTTGCGGCAGGAGAGTGGAATATGCTACACTTGTGCATAAGGCTATATCCGAAGCAGCTCAGGTGCAGCGGATTTGGGGACTGAAAAAAGACACAAGAAAAACAGTTGACAACAAAGCAGATTTGTAATAGTATGTATACAGAAGCGAACGAACGTTCGTATAGTAAGGAGAATATTCAGTATGGGAAATAATAACGAAGATAAACTGCGTGCACTCGATGCCGCACTTGGACAGATTGAAAAACAGTACGGAAAAGGAGCTGTCATGAAGCTCGGAGATTCCGCAGCAAACATGAACGTGGAAACCATCCCGACCGGCTCTTTAAGCCTGGATATCGCACTCGGTCTTGGCGGTGTGCCGAAGGGAAGAATCATCGAGGTATATGGACCGGAGTCTTCCGGTAAAACAACATTGGCTATTCATGCCATTGCTGAAGCGCAAAAAGCTGGCGGTATCGCTGCTTTTATTGATGCCGAACACGCTTTCGACCGTTTCTATGCATCTAAACTGGGAGTGAACATTGATGATCTTTATATCTCTCAACCGGACAACGGAGAACAGGCTTTGGAAATTGCAGAACAACTGATCCGTTCTTCTGCTATCGACATCATCGTTATCGACTCTGTAGCCGCACTGACCCCTAAAGCGGAAATCGAAGGTGACATGGGTGACAACAAGGTAGGTCTTCAGGCACGTTTGATGTCTCAGGCACTCCGTAAGTTGACAGCTGCTGTGAGCAAGACACGTACGACTTGTATTTTCATCAACCAGCTGCGTGAGAAGATCGGCGTTATGTTCGGTAACCCGGAAACAACGACTGGTGGTAACGCATTGAAATTCTATGCTTCTGTACGTCTGGATATCCGTGGTAGTCAACCTATCAAAGATGGTGAAGAGATTCTTGGTAAACTGACCAAAGTGAAAGTAGTGAAGAACAAAGTAGCGCCTCCTTTCCGCAGAGCTGAATTTGACATCATGTTCGGTGAAGGTATCTCCCACTCCGGAGAAATCATCGACTTGGGTGCTGACTTGGGAATCATCAAAAAGAGCGGTTCATGGTATAGCTACAACGATACTAAGTTAGGACAAGGGCGTGATGCTGCTAAACAATGCATTATGGATAATCCTGAATTGGCAGAAGAACTGGAAGGACTGATTTTTGAAGAATTGAAGAAGAAATAAATAGCTTTAGATCTGTTTATCCGTAGGCTGAAAGCTAAGTAAACAAAGGTGGGAGAAAGTCGTTTACGATCATTCTCCCACCTTTTTCTTTTTTATATCATTCTCTCTTTTATCCCTTATACAAAATAAATGTATGCCAATGTACTCAAGCTGATAATTATCCAAAGCAATATTCCTTGAATCAGAGGTTTAATTCCAACGGCTTTCAAAACATCAATAGAAAGAGAAGCACCGATGAAGAACATAGTTATCGTCAAAGTCTTACGGGCAATACCGTTGATAGTTGCTCCTAATTGTGGCACTCCATCCAGTAAATAAGTATTTACCACCAATGCCAATACGAAGAAGAGGATGAACCATGGAATACTTATCTTTTGTCCTTTACTCTTGAAAATAAAGGAAGTAGCAAAAGCCATCGGGATAATCCAAAGAGCACGGGTCAATTTGATAGTAGTAGCCACTTTCAATGCTTCTTCACCATAGGCAGCTCCCGCGCCTACTACAGAACTGGTATCATGAATGGCAATAGCTGCCCATGTTCCAAACTGTTGTTGATCCATATTCAATGCATGACCAATGGCAGGGAAAATGAAAAGTGCAATAGCGTTCAAGATAAAGATTGTACCTAATGCCACAGACATTTCACTGTCCTTCGCTTTCAACACCGGTCCCACTGCTGCGATAGCACTACCACCACAGATAGCGGTTCCCGAACTGATAAGATAAGCTGTATTCCGATCTATTTTAAACAATTTACGTCCGATGAACCAGCCAATTACCAATGTTCCGATTACTGAAATGACCGTAAATTCCATACCTTCCTTACCGGAAGCTAAAGCAGAATGAAGGTTCATACCGAATCCCAGTCCTACTACTGAATATTGCAACAGATATTTCGATGTTTTCTTATTAAACTTTGGATGTGCTTGTCCGCAAGTTAATGCAAAAATAAGTCCGAGGAACAAAGCAACGGGAGGAGTTACCCAAGCCGACCATGCTTCCAATCCCGGAATATAGTCTAAAAACAGGAAGAAAGTCAGAGTGGAAAGCAGCGCAACATAAATCATCTTATTATTTGCCTGCAAAGTTTTTGTAGCTGTTGAAATCATATCTTTTTGTCTTTAATCGTTTTCCGGGTGCAAAGGTACGGTAAACAATCAAGACCCACCAATAGTTTCTAATTATGCATTATAACTTTTAATTATAAGCATACTCTCTCCCAACTACTCTTACACTGTTACAATGTCTTTCCCAAAAGGCGATAATGCCAAAGATGCCAACTTGAAATGTTGTAATCCAAAAGGGATTCCGATAATGGTAATGCACAATATAGCCCCGAAAACCAAATGTGACAGACAGATCCAAATGCCACCCAGAAATATCCACAGGATATTCATCAATATATAGAGGCAGCCACCGGAACGGTTCCCACTTCTGACTTCTTTACCGAAAGGCCATAAAGCAAGTCCGGCCAACTTCAATGTTTGCATTCCAAAAGGAATGCCGATAATGGTCAGCATCATCAATAAACTCGAAATGAGATATTCGACAGCAGTAAAGATACCACCAAGCAGCAGCCACAATAGATTCATTAAACAGCCCATATAAAATAGTATTAGTTATTATTCCAATTTTCTTTTTGTTGTCTCATCCACTTTACCCTGAAAATAATGGTCGATCACTTGCTGAAACAAATCATCCGAAGCAACTTCATTAAAAAGCGTCATGCATGACAATACTTTCATCGCATCTAACGAACCGAAAACTTCCTGCGCCGTTTTATTTTTCAATTGAAGAAAAACAGACGTTATTTCACGAAGTCTTTCTCCCAAAATTGGATGGGCAAGATATGCTTCAGCCTCTTCTTTGCCGCTAAGACCATAATACTGTGAATTATAACTCATGCCCAATCCTTTCAGTTGAGGAAATATATACCAAATCCAATGGGAATATTTCCGCCCGTTTCTAACTTCTGCAAGGGCTTGTTCATAATCACCTCGCTGGGCATCTAAAAATCGTTGTAAGTTATAGTTGGTCATAGATACTTCTCGCATTTTTTTAAGTTATCATACTTTCAGGAGATAACAGAATCAAATAAGTGATTTATTTCGAATCACAGCACTTTTTTCAATTCTATTAAAGCCGAGACTTCGTTTTCCTTATTAATGTACTTCTCTATTTCATAGGGTTTATATCCTAATTTAGTATATAACAGAAGCCCACTCGTATTAGCATCAAAACAAGACAAATGAAGCTCCGATACATTATATTTCTTTTTCCCAATATCTTCCATAGCATTTATCAGAAATGTGCCAACGCCACGATTACGAAAACAAGGACTTACTATTACATTTCCAATAGCACAATATTGAGATTCTCTTACCTCATAGAAATTTGCAAACCCTACTACTTCATTATTAAATAAAACAACAGTCGAATCAAATCTATCTTTTATTGTATTCTTTAATTGATTGATTGTTAAAGGAAAATCAGCTTTAGGAAACATAAAAAACAGTTCCTGCTTGTTTCGAGGTAATTTACAAACAGTTTCTAAATCGTCAAACGTAAAATCTCTATAAGTAAGTTTTTCTTTTTCCATAATAATCATGCTGATACCCTCCATTTCTTTTCTACATACAATATTATAACCGACTTTGCTATATAGATGCAAAGTATTGGGTGTCTCTTCGCCTGTAAAAAGAGAAAACTTATGACAGTGAGGAAATAACCGTTCTATTTCAGTCATAAGTTCTCTACCTATACCTTTATTCTGAAAATCGGGATGCACTATCAATTTACCAATATGACATACTCTATTTTCATCCATACATCCCCTGACAGAACCTACAATCTGTCCATCATCTGATACGTATTTTAGAATAATGCCTGTCTGATACTCATCACAAATCTCATCCTGATTTTGCAACAAAGGGGGAAGATCGAATTTATTCATTCGTTCGGCCACCACCATAAAAGATTTCTTTTGCAAAGATAAAATGTTTACCAAATCATTTTCTTCAGCTTGCATGATATTAGTATGACTCATAATATTACAAATATACACTTTTCTAAAAACTAACAGAAGCATTGCATCCACTTTTTAGAAAATAATATATTAAGCATAAAATCCCGTTATATCCTTTCTCTTTAATCATCTTCATTCCCTCCCAAACTATTAATAGAAAACTTCTTCTTTATTAAGGATAAACTTCTTTTTGTCAAATAGAAAACTTATCTTTGTATAAGAGTAAACTATAAATGCAAGCTTTGATTATAAAAATGAAAGCTTTGTTTTTATAAACGCAAGCTTCAATTATAAAAACAAAAGTTGCATTTATAGTTTATAATTAATCAAAAGGAACTTTACTATTAGAAGAAAGGAAGTTTGCCTCTAATACAAAAGAACTTATCTATTAATACTTTAAACAATAGATGATATGGCAAGATATATCATAGAGGAGATGCCCGATCTTCAGAAAACAGGCAAAAGAATTACTTATCCTAAATTTGCGCGGATAGATAATACAAGCATAAAAGAGTTGGCGCAACGAGTTGGCGACGTCAGTGGATTCAGTGCAGGAGACATAGAAGGCGTACTACTTCAGACCGCCATTGAAATGGCGCATTTGATGGCAGAAGGGCGCTCGGTAAAGATAGACGGAATAGGAACGTTTACTCCCTCTCTTACTTTAGGCAGAGACAAGGAGCGGGAAGATCCAGAAGAAGGGGGGAGTCATCGCAACGCACAAAGTATTTTTATAGGAGGTGTAAATTTCCGGGTAGACCGAGAAATGGTGAGAAATATCAGCGAAAGATGCCAACTGGAAAGAGCACCCTGGAAAAAGCAACGATCCTCTAATAAATTCACATCGGAACAACGACTGGCATTAGCTCTAAAGTATCTGGATGAACATCCCTTCCTGACCGTTTGGGAATATCGCAAACTAACAGGATTGTTGCAAACAGCAGCAACCAACGAACTAAGACAGTGGGGACATCAACCGGATTCTGGAATAGAAATCACAGGAAGAGGAGCACACAGGGTATATATAAAGAAAAAATAGTCGAACGAAGAGGATAACAGTATGAGAAATACCCCGAAAATAGATGAGAAATAACTGTTTTGAGGCCTATTTCACTAAAGAAACTATGAGAAATAGGCTTTCTCAAAACGTTTCTCATTCAGTAATTATCTGGTTATAAGATTATTATAAAATAATTATGAGAATATGAGAAATGAAAATCATTTTTCTTATTCTGGAGAAGCGATTGCACGAGAGAAAAAGACAAACTTACAGGCTTTTACTATGATGTCCGGCGAAACGCATAAACACCTGTGACAATCCTCCCTCCTGCCCTTGCAGCTGTACAAAGTTAAATTCGCGCAGCATCGGCATTCCTTTTATTTCGACTACACGGAGATTGCCAGCTACAAGCTCTTTATGCACCGAACGGATAGAAACAATTCCCATACAGTCCGTATGTTCCAAAAAAAGCTTGATACTCTCTGTACTACCGAGATACATCAATACATTTAAAAAAGAAAGTTTGAGATTATGTTGCAATAAGGCACGTTCAAACACATCTAATGTACCGGAGCCCCTCTCCCGCAAAACCAAAGGAATATTCAGCAAATCTTCCGGAGTAATCTCATCCGTGACAGCTAATTTACTCTGTGTATGCACCACGGCAACCAGTTCGTCTTGCAAAAATGGAGTATATTTCAGATTAGGTAAGCGGAAGATCCCTTCGACCAGTCCCAAATCAATCCGATGCTCTTGCAAGGCAGCTTCCACTCCCCGGGAATTTCCATTAATCAAAGAAAGATTGATTTGCGGAAACTTGGCTATAAAGTTCGCTAACAGAGGAGGAAGTACATATTGCGCAATCGTAGTACTGGCCCCCAATTTCAGCTCGCCGATATATTCATTATGCAACAGATGCATCTCATATTCTAATTGTTTATAATCGTCCAAGATTTTCTCGCTATGTTTCAACAGCAATTCTCCGGCCTTAGTCAGTGAGATTTTGCTCCCTTGACGGTCGAACAAACGAGCTTGATAGTAAGTCTCCAGCTCCTGAATATGTTTGGTGATAGCAGGTTGACTGACAAACAATTCTTGCGAAGCCTTCGTAAAGCTTAGATTCTTCGCTACGCTCTGAAATACTTTTAAACGAAAATCGGACACGGCAATTATGATTAACAGTTAAGAAATCAATGACGAATAATGAATTACAGAAAGAATAAAAGCACAATAGTTATTGCAATTCTTCCGCTTTTATCCCCAACGCCTGCATGACAGGGAAAGCCAGCATATCCCATTTATAATCCACCGGAAGTTCGGGCTCATTCATACGGAATTGAATGACCTCTTTGCCTTTCACTTCATGCAAAGCATCAGTCACTTTCTTTCCATACTCCTCATTGAAAGAAATAACGATCATCCTTTTCACGTCTGCCGAATCGGAAACGATAGAGAGTAAATCCAAAAACAAATCTTCTCTTGACACCATTCCTTCCGATGGAACGCTGGCAAAAGAATATTCACCATAAGGGCTCTGAAACGCAACTCCATTCAATTCTTCCTGCAAACCGGAAGGTTGGCAATATTGCAATCGACTGGATTCTTTATCATACACAAAAAGAAATTGCACCTCGTTCTTCCCTTCTGTAATCCCTGCATCCAAGGTTATATAGGTGGTCAACATCGAAAGGTCTATCTCTTGTAAAGAACGATGCAAAGTTTCTTCAAAATATCCTTTTATATCCGTTATTACAAAATTCAAAAAAGCAGCGTCAATCAACACCACTGTTTCAGCAAGTTTTATTTGGGGCTTATCACTCATATACCATCTATATTATTACAGCGGATAAAGATACTACAATACTTTTATTTATCCACTTTTCAATATTTATTTTCTTTCATCACAGGCTAAGATTACACAAACAAGCGTATCAGGTAACAAATGATATTTTATAGCAAATTCGTCAGTTACTCCCAGATAAAAAGGTCATTTTGTCCTTTAACTCCTTAATACTCATGCTATTTTGTCATATTTTTATACTTGGCAAATCTTTTGCGCCCTCTTAGGTGTTATTAAAAACGTGAAATAAGAAAGGAGAACAAAGATATGAACTTTAACAATTTTACCATCAAATCTCAAGAAGCGGTACAGGAGGCCGTGAACCTGGTACAAAGCCGGGGACAACAAGCCATTGAACCTGTCCACATCATGCAGGGAGTAATGAAGGTGGGTGAAAATGTCACTAACTTCATCTTCCAGAAACTTGGCATGAACGGACAGCAGGTAGCTCTTGTTGTCGACAAACAGATCGACTCCCTGCCAAAAGTATCCGGCGGAGAACCGTATCTGAGTCGTGAATCTAACGAAGTATTGCAGAAAGCAACACAGTATTCTAAAGAAATGGGCGATGAGTTTGTTTCATTAGAGCATATCATACTAGCATTGCTGACTGTGAAAAGTACCGTCTCCACTATCTTGAAAGATGCCGGTATGACGGAAAAAGAATTACGCAATGCCATCAGCGAGTTGAGGAAAGGAGAAAAAGTAACGTCACAATCTAGTGAAGATACTTATCAATCATTGGAAAAGTACGCTATCAACCTGAACGAAGCTGCCCGTAGCGGAAAACTGGATCCTGTAATTGGACGTGATGAAGAAATCCGCCGGGTACTCCAGATATTGAGCCGCCGTACAAAGAATAATCCGATTCTAATCGGTGAACCGGGAACTGGTAAGACAGCAATCGTAGAAGGCTTGGCACATCGTATCCTTCGAGGAGATGTACCTGAAAACCTGAAAAACAAACAGGTCTATTCATTGGATATGGGAGCACTGGTTGCCGGTGCAAAGTATAAAGGTGAGTTTGAAGAACGACTGAAATCAGTTGTCAATGAAGTGAAGAAATCAGAAGGTGATATAATTCTGTTCATTGATGAGATTCATACACTGGTAGGAGCCGGAAAGGGTGAAGGCGCCATGGATGCTGCAAACATTCTAAAACCTGCCTTAGCTCGTGGAGAATTACGTTCTATCGGAGCAACAACCCTCGACGAATATCAAAAGTACTTCGAAAAGGACAAAGCTTTGGAGCGTCGTTTCCAAATCGTACAAGTGGATGAACCGGACAACTTGAGTACCATTTCTATCCTTCGTGGACTGAAAGAGCGTTACGAGAACCATCACCATGTGCGTATCAAAGATGATGCCATCATTGCAGCCGTCGAATTGAGTAGCCGTTACATCACCGACCGTTTCCTGCCGGATAAAGCCATTGACCTGATGGATGAAGCTGCAGCCAAACTGCGTATGGAGGTAGATTCTGTTCCTGAAGAACTGGATGAAATCTCCCGCAAAATCAAGCAGTTGGAAATCGAACGGGAAGCTATTAAACGTGAAAACGATAAACCGAAACTGGAAATCATCGGTAAGGAGCTTGCCGAACTTAAAGAACAGGAAAAGTCCTTTAAAGCCAAATGGCAGAGTGAAAAAACGCTGATGGATAAAATCCAGCAGAATAAGGTTGAGATAGAGAATCTTAAATTTGAAGCAGAAAAAGCTGAACGTGAAGGTGACTATGGTAAAGTAGCCGAAATCCGTTACGGTAAACTTCAGGCTTTGGACAAAGAGATAGAAGATACTCAAAAGCAGCTACGTGATATGCAAGGCGATAAAGCCATGATTAAGGAAGAGGTAGATGCTGAGGACATTGCCGATGTTGTTTCCCGTTGGACAGGTATTCCTGTCAGCAAGATGCTGCAAAGTGAAAAGGATAAACTATTGCACTTGGAAGAGGAACTTCATCAACGTGTAATCGGTCAGGATGAAGCGATTGAAGCCGTGGCAGATGCCGTGCGCCGTAGTCGTGCCGGATTACAGGATCCGAAACGTCCGATTGGCTCGTTCATTTTCCTCGGAACCACCGGTGTAGGTAAGACCGAACTGGCGAAGGCATTGGCAGAATTCCTGTTCGATGACGAAACGATGATGACTCGTATCGACATGAGCGAGTATCAGGAAAAGCACAGTGTTTCCCGTTTAGTCGGAGCGCCTCCGGGATACGTAGGATATGATGAAGGCGGTCAGCTGACAGAAGCTATACGTCGGAAACCTTACTCTGTTGTCCTGTTTGACGAGATAGAAAAAGCTCATCCGGATGTTTTCAATATCCTGTTACAGGTATTGGATGACGGACGACTGACTGACAATAAAGGAAGGGTGGTCAACTTCAAAAATACAATCATCATCATGACTTCGAATATGGGTAGTTCTTATATACAAAGTCAGATGGAGAAGTTGCACGGTTCCAATAAAGAAGAAGTGATTGAAGAAACGAAGAAGGAAGTCATGAATATGTTGAAAAAGACGATTCGCCCGGAATTCCTGAACCGTATTGATGAAACGATCATGTTCTTACCATTGAATGAAAAGGAAATCAAGCAGATCGTACTCTTACAAATCAAGGGAGTTCAGAAAATGCTTGCCGAAAACGGAGTGGAACTGAAACTGACGGAAGGAGCATTGGACTTCTTATCTCAAGTGGGATATGATCCTGAATTTGGAGCTCGTCCGGTAAAGAGGGCTATTCAACGTTATCTATTGAACGATCTATCCAAAAAGTTACTTTCCCAGGAAGTCGACCGCAGTAAAGCAATTACCGTTGACGCTGGTGGAGACGGATTGGTATTCAGAAATTAAGAGTTTCCATTTAAATAGAATGCCGGTATGCTTGATAAGAAGCATACCGGTATTATTTATATCCCTGAATATGTAAATCTCCGGACTTCCGGTTGGCAATTCGGATGGCTCATTACCAAAACATAGGTACCCTGTTGAGGGATTTCCATAGTCAATGAAGGCAAAGCAAATTTATGTTTGCCTTTTAATTCTCCCTGTGAATCGTAAAGGAATACCATTGTACCTGCCAACAAACCTGTCAGGCATAATGTCCCTTTTTCATTGTCCAAACGGACGTTTACTTCTTTATTTGTTATTGTCTCCATACCCTACATCAAAAACCATCTGCTCCCCTAGAAGGCTATTAAAAATAAAAAGCGTGGGAACTTACTACAATTATCCCCCCCTTGACGCTTTAGACATCTACTAGCTAAATCATGCAAAACAACTAATGTTCAACCACATATTTACATACATGGCAGAACACGAGCGTTTAAACATTATTCCTAAGTAGTTCAATATTGTCCAGATCTCAAGTCTTGAATAATATCTTTATAACGCTTTTGTTCTCTATTGTTATTCACCGTTCACTACTGCTATTCCCAAGAATAGTGAACAGCGACAAAGATACATAAAAAAGCATCATTATTTACAATATAAGTAGAAGATATTTATTTTAGTAAAAGATTACCCAAATAATACTAATTTTTTTCTGAACATACAAGTGTTTATACGAAAAAACATGATAAGCATTTAAAATGCTTATCATGTTCTCTATTTTTGATTAAATAAACGGTACAGATTATTCTGCAGCTGCTTCTTCCTTAACTTCACCTTCCGGTTTAAATTCTGTGATTCCATTAGAAATCAAGATGTTATACCAAGCTACCAATTTCTTGATATCTGCTACATATACGCGTTCACGATCAAAGTTTGGTAATACTTCAGCCAAGTATTCACGCAATTGTTCAGGAGTAGCCTTTTTCGGGTCGATAGAAGCCTGCGCTGATTTCTCTTTCTCTTTTATAGCTTCCAGCACATCATACAAAGGCACTTCTGCATCGTCCGTATACATTGCTATATCGGCCAAAGAAATAATTTTTTCATTACCATAAGCGGGGAAACGTTTCTTCTCAGCATTGACTGATTCAACAATCAACATATTTTTTCCTTGCGAAATAAGTTTGTATAATCCCGGTTTACCTGAGATAGACAAGATAGTCTTCAACATAGTATATATCCTTTTATTTATTAATTATTTTTTGCGGAGCAAAGGTAATGATTATTTTTAGATAGCAAAGAAATAAGCTCCAAAACCTGCGGAATTAACGGTGTTTCATCATCATTGACTATCACGAAATCAGCATGACTTCTCTTAACTTCATCACTCATTTGTGCCTCAATACGCTTCATCACCTGTTCTCTCGATGAACAATCCCGTTTTATGGCGCGCTCCACTCTCACTTCCAGCGGCGCATACACCATAACCAGAAAATCAACTTCACTCCTAAAACCGGCTTCCACAAGTATGGCAGACTCCATACCTACCAATTGTTCACCACCAAACCGGGCAGCCCACCGACGAAAATCTTCTTTCACCTGTGGATGAATAATTTCATTCACTTTCTGCACACGATTCGGATGACCGAACATATAGGATGCCAGCAAAGAACGATTCAACACACCATTTTGAAACACATCCTGACCGACCAGCGCACAAAGTTCCTGACAAATCACCGGATCTGTCTGCGTGATACGCTTTGCTTCTATATCTGAAATATAAACAGGAATTCCCATTATTCCAAATAATCTGGAAACCACACTTTTCCCGCTACCGATACCACCGGTTATACCAATCTTAATCGACATTAGAAGTAATTTGTTCTATCAAGAAGTCTACTTGCTCAGGAACAATACGGATTTGATTGATTCCACTTGGGAACGACTTCAATTTAACCGTATATTTATCAGAACCCAGCTTCAACAACTCTTCATAAGAAATATTGATGATAAAATCGCTTGCTTTTATGCTGCGAAACCGCTTCAACCCCACCTGAAAAGTAATCTGAACTTTGGAAGGGAAGGTACGCAATGCCTTATCGGCTGGGAAATTAACTCCGTGTAATGGCACCTCTACTGTTTTCTCCGTATAAATATCTACCGGAAATATCATTTCTACCGAAGCCGGAACAAACTTCACTCCTCTTTCAGAATTCAGCGGAATTCGTCGCCGGGTTGTATCTGAAATATTCTCCAGATTTATCTTTTGAGTATATGCGGTGGTGATAGTATCCAGAATTCCTTCCGGAGCATAAACTAATACAGAATCCGGATTACAAATCGTATCTGATACATAATATTGAAGTCCGGCTGTCACTTTCCCCTGAAAGCGGACAGGTACTAACTTAGACTTTCCTTCAGAATAGATATACTCTAATGTATCCGGCTTGATTGAAAGAATTTTGGAAGACACATTCAATTGACTCAATATCTTTTTCTCAAAATCAGATGCGTAAATCTTCACATGATTATCTTTTCCTTTATAATCAAGAAAACCTAGATTTACCGGGAAAAAACTTTTCCCCAGCATATAATTGAGCAGCACCGTACCTTTATCTTTCACTCTGACGCGAAGTTCGGAAGGCGGTTCCGAAGTCAGCACTACATTATTGGGAACATCTTTCATTCGCACCGGAATGGAAAACTCCGCTTCATAGTCACTATTCAAAGTCTGAAGCAGCCAAAATCCACCGGCTATCAAGAAGAAAAATAAAAAAATTAAGAACTCTCTGCTCTTATCACTGAGCAGAAAATCCTTAATTTTCTTTGATAGTTTTAAATATGTATATTCTATTTTCCTACGATCAAACATAGGCACTTATTTATCAACTATTATTTAGATTGATTGCTAGCAGCTGACGCATCAGCGAAAATAGAATTCTTGTCTATTTTAATCTTTACATTAGAAGCAATCTCAAGTACTATGTAATCGTCAGTAATTTCCTTGATTGTTCCGTGGATACCACCTGCAGTAATCACATTCTGATTTACCTGAAGAGATTTACGGAAATTTGCTATTTCTTTTTGCTTCTTATTCTGAGGACGGATCATAAAGAAATACATGATAACAAACATAGCTATCAGCATGA
>ERZ779649.968-NODE-968-length-18253-cov-2.643203_pt1 | contig 18253 bp, 15 predicted proteins | sample MGYA00511882_ERZ779649 | MGnify/ENA primary metagenome ERZ779649 (study PRJEB29588, sample SAMEA2157793) | human gut metagenome | biome: human gut; feature: human-associated habitat; material: faeces | place: Denmark | collected 2008/2010 ... | reverse complement strand
GACCTGCCGTGCAGCCTTTGGCAAAGCACCCGCGACCCGTCGTTCACGGACGAGCAGTTTGCCGCGAATATCGCCGGGCGCGTCGAGAATCTGCGGAAGCGCATGACGAATCGCGAGCTGGCGGATTTCGTCTCTGCCCAGCTGGCACCGCTGCCGGAAGTCCGCCGAATCCCCATGATGGGCGGGTTCATCTTCTACTACCGCGAGCGGATTTTCGGCGGCGTATACGGCACGGGCTTCATGGTCAAGAATGTCCCCGCTGCGTGGCGCTTCATGCCGGGTACTTCCGCCGAGCCACCCTACGATGGCGCGAAGCCTATGCTGCACGTCCCGATTCTCGCCGATTCCGCAAAGCTCCGCGCCATGGTGCAGGCGATGTGGGAAGAACTGCCGGAACGTCCGCCGAGAAAGCGGAAACGCTGACGGCTTTTGGGAAGCACAGTGGCAAATCAGCAAAAAGGTGCGTCAAAAGGGGAAAAAACCTCCGAAAACCCTTGAAAAATGCGCATTTTGCGCTTGACAAAGCGGCACGTTTATTGTACAATAGTGGATGGCATCAATAGCTCCGCTTGCCCCGGAAACTATTGAAACACCCGCGGAGGACATGCGACCATCATGCCGTGCCGCACACACATAGAGAACCATCACTTAGGGAGGAAAAACCTTTGAAGACGTTCATGCCGAAAGCGGCTGACATTACCCGTCAGTGGTATGTTGTCGATGCCGAGGGTCAGGTGTTTGGCCGTGTGGCCAGCCAGGTCGCGAACATCCTTCGCGGCAAGAATAAGCCGATTTACACCCCCAATGTGGATACCGGCGATTATGTCATTATCATCAATGCGGATAAGATCGTCATGACCGGCAAGAAGCTGGATCAGAAGATTTATTATCATCACACCGGTTATGTCGGCGGCCTGAAGGAAACCAAGTACCGCAAGCTGCTGGCTGAGAAGCCTGAATTTGCAATCCGCCGTGCTGTCGTGGGTATGCTGCCCAAGGGACCGCTGGGTCGCCAGATGGCCAAGAAGCTCAAGGTCTACGCTGGCCCGAATCATGACCATGCGGCGCAGAAGCCCGTGAAGTTTGACCTCGTGTAAGGCGGAAAGGAGAAAAACAAATGGCTAAGGTTGATTACAGCGCTGTTGGCCGCCGCAAGAAGGCTGTTGCCCGCGTCCGCCTGGTCGCCGGTGATGGCAAAGTGACCATCAACAAGCGTGATATTGATAACTACTTCGGTCTGGAAACCCTCAAGATGACCGTTCGTCAGCCCCTGACGCTGACCGGCACGACCTCTTTCGACGTGCTGGTGAATGTCTGCGGCGGTGGTGTGTCCGGTCAGGCCGGCGCAATTCGTCACGGCATCTCTCGTGCCCTGTGCAAGGCTGATCCGGAACTGCGTGCTGCCCTGAAGAAGGCTGGCTTCCTCACCCGCGATCCTCGTATGAAGGAACGCAAGAAGTACGGCCTGAAGGCTGCTCGTCGCGCGCCCCAGTTCAGCAAGCGCTGAGTTCCCTTCTCTACCAAGCATTTTGCGCCCTATGGCTGTTATGGCAGTCATGGGGCGTTTTTGTATGCAGTCATGTGCTGGGAAGAGTCTGGCACTCGTTCGGTTGATTTTTTGACATTGCCGATGTTTTTGCGGACGTACACTTTTGCATTTTAAGCGACGAGAGCATTCTCCACAAAATTCGACATTTCACCTTGCCGAATGTCTGTAAGTGTGGTAAAATACACACGACGTAACGAATTATGCCATTTTAGGCGACGTTATCAGCAAGGGGGGCGCACCATGATTATTAAGTGCAAGATGTGCGGCGGGGACATTGACTTCATTCCGGGCGCGACGTATGGGACGTGCGAGTACTGCGGCAGCACGTCGACGATTCCGCAGGCGGAGGACGAGAACAAGCTGAACCGCTACAACCGCGCGAATCACTTCCGGCGGCAGTGCGAGTTCGACAAGGCGGTTGCGGCGTACGAGAAAATTCTGGAGCAGGACGACACGGATGCCGAGGCGCACTGGGGCGCGGTCATCAGCCGATTCGGCATTGAGTACGTTGAAGATCCGGCAACGCATCAGCGAATCCCAACGTGCCATCGCGTGCAGGTGGCGTCGATTCTGACGGACGAGGATTATCTCGCGGCGGTGGAGAACGCGCCGGATGAGGAGAGCCGCCGCATCTATCAGGAGGAAGCGGCGCGGATTGCAGAAATCCAGAAGGGAATTCTGGCGATTTCTGCCAACGAAAAGCCGTATGACGTGTTCATTTGCTACAAGGAGACGGACGAGAACGGTCAGCGGACGCGCGACAGCCAATGGGCGCAGGATGTCTATTATGGGCTGACCGAGCAGGGCTTGAAGGTGTTCTTCAGCCGCATCACGCTGGAGGACAAACTTGGGCAGCAGTACGAGCCGTACATCTTCGCGGCGCTAAACAGCGCGAAGGTGATGGTCGTTATCGGCAGCCGTCCGGAGTACTTTAACGCCGTGTGGGTGAAAAACGAGTGGAGCCGCTATCTGTCGCTGATGAAGCACGACCACAAGCGGCTGCTGATTCCGTGCTATCGGGATATGGATCCGTACGACCTGCCGGAAGAACTGTCGATGCTGCAAAGTCAGGACATGAGCAAAATCGGCTTCATGCAGGACTTGCTGCGCGGGGTGCAGAAGGTGATGCAGCAGCCGACGAGCGCGCCGCAGGGGGTGCGCGTGGAGACTGCAACGGCGGAAACCAATGCGCCGGGTGTGACGAGCCTGCTCAAGCGTGCCGCGCTGTTCCTGGAGGACGGCGACACCGCGAGTGCGCGCGAATACTACGACCGCGTGCTGGACATTGACCCGGAGTGCGCCGAGGCCTACATGGGCAAGGTGTGCGCCGAAACGGGCTGCCGCAAGGAAAGCAACCTCGGCGCGCTGAATTACTGCGTGGACATGCGCGGCGACTGGCAGAAGGCGGTTCGCTTTGCGTCGGCGGGGCAGAAGCAGAAATACGAGGGCTACATGGCGAGCGTGCGGGCGCGGGTGGAGGAGCACTGCCACGAATTGGCGATTGACTGCGCCTGTGCGGTGGCAGTCGGGCGCGGCAGCCGTGCGAAGATGGACGAGGCGCTGAAGGCCTACCGGGCGAATTGCCTGACAAAGGGCAGCGAATCCACCGATTACAGCGCGGAGGAGAATGCGTCGTGGCACTTGGCGGGCTACCAGAGCATCCGGAACACGCTGGCGCAGATGGCAGCGGACGGTGACCCGCGCGACGTGACCGAAGGCATGCTGAAAGTCGCGGCGGCGATGTTTGGGCAAATTAAGGGAGAAGAGGAGCGCGCCCAGCAGTGCCTTGTGCTGGCGGAACAGGCGCGGCAGAAGGTGATTTACGAAAAAGCAAGCGCGAGGAGAGCGGCAATCGGAATGCCCAACTTGATGGATGCGGCGGATTTGGAAGCGCTCGCCAAACAGTTTGGGCAGATTCCGGGCTACAAGGATGCGAAGCAGCAGGCGGAGCAGTGCTTGCAGGACGCGGAGACAACCCGCGAAAACGCCTACAATGATGCTGTGGAGGCAATGCAGGAAGCTGAAAAAGGAAACTTCAGCTTCAAGTGGGAAAAGGCAATTAGGATGCTGGCGCGCGAGGGGCTGAACGGCTACCGCGACGTGGAGGAACTGCGGAAGCAAGCCGAGCAGCGGCGTAAGGAGTGCGAGAACGCGGAAGAGAAGGAAAGAAAAGCAAAAGAGCGGAAAAATAAAAGATTGACGGTCGCTTTTGTGCTGGTGGTGCTGATTGCGTGTGTAGTGGGCTGGTTTGTGGTGACGCAGGTTATACCGAATAATAAGTACCAGCAGGCGGTGACACTGCGCGAAAATGGGCAGTATGAGGATGCTTGCACTATTTTCTGGTCAATTGCTGATTACAGTGATGCAAAGGTACAGATTACCGAAACGAAGTACCAGCAAGCGAACAATCTAAACGCTGCGGCACGATATGATGAAGCGTACGCCATTTATATGGCGCTTACAGGTTACAAAGACGTTGACAAACTGCTGGCAGAAGATGATAATATGATAGCAGCAGCAGCAGCAGCACGCGACGCGAAGTTTGCTGTCGGCAATTACGTCACTTTCGGGACGTATCCGCAGACAAAAGCAGGAAACGACGCAACGCCGATTGAGTGGCTTGTGCTGGCGCGGGATGGCGACAAGGCACTGCTGATTAGCCGCTATGCATTGGATGCACAGCCGTATAACAAAGACCATACCAGCGTTACATGGGAGACTTGTACCTTGCGGACGTGGCTGAATGGCACGTTCTACAACAAAGCGTTCAGCAGTGCTGAACAGGCAGCAATTCTGACAACGAACGTGGATAACAGCAAGAACCAGTGTTACAGCGGATGGAGTACGAGCGGCGGCAATAACACGCAGGACAAGGTATTCCTGCTGAGTTATGCAGAAGCCAACAAGTATTTTGGTGTGACGTATGATAACAGCAGCAACACGAAGTCGCGCGTAGCCCCGACGGCGTATGCAATTGCACAGGGAGCATGGACAGATTCTTTCGATAAGACTGCTGACAGAGCTGATGCCGGGCACTGGTGGCTGCGGTCGCCCGGCAACTATCGGGACTATGCCGCGAGCGTGTACACCAACGGTTCTCTCTTCGGCGCCAATGTCGACGCTAACTCCGGTTCTGTCCGCCCCGCTTTGTGGGTGAATATTGAAGCGGGAATCTTCTAATCTTCAATCTTTCTAATCTCTAATTCTGCTGGGTGTGTTTGGTTGGGGGAACAGGGACAAAGGAAAAAGCCAATGTTCCCTCGGCTATCGGATGCTTTGAAATAACACATTGGCACATAAAACGAATTACAAAATAGTGTGAGGATGCAAAAATGAGCGGAACAGATAAAATGGCAGAAAACATATCGTCATCAGAAGAACTGCTGGATTTTTTGAAGAGAAGAGCAAGAAAGCATAATAACCTGAAAACATATGGAGCATATGACAACATCCGTCCAATTGTTGAAGAAGGCGTGTTAAGATTAAGTAATGGCGAAAAATGGAATGATAAGCTTGATTCAAGCATTTTCCAACAAAAAAGCGATGAGTATCTTCAATTCGGAAAGTGCTTTACATTTTCAAAATCTGAAAGTGTCGCAATGTGGATGATATATGGTAACAATGTAAAAGAAATAAAAAAAGATCATCGCGCTTTAATGATTGATTTCAAAAAACAACTAAATAAAGTTATTGACGAGACGGAAAAAGTAACATTATACAATTATCAAGATAATAAAATCAAAGAAAAAATAGAAATAGGCAAAGAAATGTTCGAGATATTCTTAATTGATATGTTATATGTTGATCGCGAAAGTGATGGCAGTTGCACGATTAAGAGGTCGGATGAACGTGTTGAGGGTGTAGATGAGCGGATAATAGACGATATTACTGACTACACAAAGTCATATATGTGGGCATATGAGAATGAATGCAGATTGATTCTCCGTGTCAAAAAGAATATACTTGGCGACGTCAATTACAATAGTGCCCAATTGGAACTTCCTAAGAATGTGAAAAAAGTTCTGGTGAAAAGCGTATACAGGTCACCGCTGTATCCTAATGAAACTTACGATATAGCAACATATAGCAGCAAATTGGAAGGCAATATATCATTTTAATCGGTAGAATGCCAATTCACAATACACGGAAGTACAGCCCCTCCGGCGCACCCCTGCACCATCAGGGATTCCGCGCCGGAGCTTTTTCGTTGCAATCATCCGCCGCCTTGTTTTTGTCGAATCCGGGCATAAAAAGTCGCAATCCCCCCTGTAACCACTTGCAAAGCGGGTACACATGCAGTATAATCAAAGTGGAATGATTTCCTTTCACATGCGCAATTTCCAGCATGAGGAATGAGATAGAGGAGGAACTGCCGTTATGAGTAAATTCGTTATCGCCTGCCCCGTCTGCCACCAGTATGTGCAGGCCAGCACGGGTCTGTTCGCAAGCCGCCGCGTCCGCTGCGCGTGCGGCAATATCATTGATGTCAAAACTGAAAGGTTAGCCAGCCGCAAGTGCCCGTCCTGCGGCAATCAGGTCGTTTTCGACCAAGCCGACGGGGTGGATGCCCGCTGCCCGGTGTGCCAGTCGGCGCTGATGGTGGGGGAAGCCGTGTCGCTCCGCTGCCATCGGTGCGGCTGCCAGCTGAACGCGGACAGCACGGTGGATGAGGTGGACTGCCCCGTCTGCGGTGCGGTGAACGACGTACAGGCGGAGGTGAAGAAGGCGCAGGTGCGCGCGGAGGGGATTCCGGCGGTCATCCGCTATGAGAGCGACAATCAAACGATTGTGTGGAAGCACCCGCTGACGGATTTCACCACGGGAACGCAGCTGATTGTGCACGAAAGTCAGGAAGCCGTGTTCTTCCGCAACGGCGAAGCGCTGGATTCCTTTCCGGCGGGACGCTACACGCTGGAAACCGCCACGCTCCCCAAGATGAACAGCATCTACCAGCTGCCGACGCAGGGCACGCCCTTCCGTGCGGAGGTCTATTTCGTCAACCTGACGACGCAGCTGGGCATCAAGTGGGGCACGCCGAGCAAAGTCGGTATGTTTGACCCGGTGACGGGCATCCATGTGGAACTGGGGGCGTCGGGCGCGTTTAACCTGCGGGTCAGCGACGCGCGGCGGCTGCTCATCCGCGTCGTCGGCACGGCAGCGGGGCTGAAGCAGGAGGAAGTCTTTAACCAGAACGGGCTGGGGTACTTCCGCACGCTCATCATGACGCAGGTGAAGGCGAATCTGGCGAAAATCATCAAGAGCAACCACATTTCCGTCCTGGAGCTGGACGAGCATCTCGACACCATCAGCCGCGGTCTGCGCGACGCCATCAACGCGGAACTGGCATCGTATGGGCTGGAAGTGCCGGAATTTTACGTCAGCAACATCGTCACGCCAGACGATGACCCGAATTTCCGCCGCATGAAGCAGCAGCACGCGGATTTGTACCTGAAAACGCGCGACGAGGAAATCCGCAAAGCCGAGGCGGAAGCCGCGTTCGAGCGCAAGGCGGTGGAGGCGCAGACGGAAGCCCGCCTGAAAACCATCACTGCGCAGGGTGATGCCGACGCGGCGCGAATCGCGGGTCAGGCGCAGGCGGACGTCTACCGGATGCAGGCGGAAGCCGAGGCGCAGGAGATGCGCATGAAGGGCTACACCTACCAGCAGGAGACGAGCCGCCAGGTGGGTCTGGAAGCCATGCGCAACGGCGGTGCAGCAGGCGGCATCAGCGGCATGGCGAGCGACGCGATGCAGTTAGGCGTTGGGCTGGGCGCGGTCGGCAGCGTCATCGGCATGACGAAGGATGCGATTCAGCCGGTGATGCAGAGCACCTTGACCCCGGAAGCTCCCGCCGCCGAGGGCTGGACGTGCACCTGCGGCAAGGCGGGCATCACGAGCAAATTCTGCCCGGAATGTGGCGCGAAGAAGCCCGAAGTGTGGGACTGCGCGTGCGGGCAGACGGGCATCACGAGCAAATTCTGCCCGAATTGCGGCGCGAAAAAGCCCGAAACGTGGAACTGCGCCTGCGGACAGGCGAACATCAGCAGCAAATTCTGCCCGAACTGCGGCAAGAAGCGGGAGGACTAAGCAATGAAACTGAGCAAGCACGCATGGACAATCTGGGGGATTCTTCTGGTGGTGGCGCTTGTGCTGATGGCGCTGATTCCGTTCAGCCGGACGGCATCGTGGTGGATTGCGGCGGGATGCACCGTGCTGATGTTCCTGCTGGCGGCGTGGACGTTCTATGCCGCGTTCCGCAAGGATGGCTTGGAGAGCAAGATCCTGGGCTGGCCGATTTTCAAGGTGGGCGCAGTGGCGCTGGCGGTACAGATCGTTCTCGGCTTTGCGCTGATGGGGCTGGCGGCGCTCTGCCCCGCGTGGGCGACGGTGTTGGCGGAGGTGCTGATTTTCGCCGTGACGGGCATCTGCCTGACGGTGAAGGATGCCGCGCGCGTGGTGGTATCGCAGAGCGAAGCGCGGATGGAAGACAGCACCGCCGCGTGGAAGGTCATCCGGCAGAAGGCGAACGCGCTGGCCGCATCGGGTGATGCGGACATGAAGCGCCTTGCGGAGGAAATCCGCTTCGCCGACCCGATGCCCACGAGCATCGACAGGGAGATTGCGGCGCAGGTGGATGCGCTGGCGGCAGGGGCGAACGGGAAAAACGTTCAAAATTTGCTTAAACAATTAGAGCAACGAAAATTACTTTCAAAGCATGAAAAATAAGATTTTTATAATTGACGTAAGTAGGTGATTGAAGTGATACCACCAGACAATTACATCATATTTTTAAAATTTTCGGAACAAAGGTGGATAGATTCTCTTGTAAACGGAAACTTTAGTTTTTCATGCGTGGGGAAATTTATCCAACAAGCACAAGCAACTGGCGATACAGTGCAGGGAGATAGTTTTGAAGGTTATTTTGCTCGATTGAAAAAAGATGATAAACGTTTGACTATAATGCGTTCCAGATTAAAGGACGATTTGGAGGAAAGTAATGATGGAAATTATGTTCTATTAAGAAGAAAAAGTGCCTTAACTGTTCCGATTTTTTGCATTTATGGATACCAGTGCATTGATGCAGTAAATGAAGCACCTTCTTCAGGAAAAACAAGAATAAGGCATAACTTTGATGCGCGTTTGTTTGATGCGTTTGCAAACAAGTGGAATTCATCTATAGTGGCAGATGACAGAAGAGCAACATACGTTATTCTTCAAGCCAGAGCATTTGCTAATCGCATCGCGGAAATGCGAGATAAAGAATTGAAGAATATGTTAAAAAAGCAAAGAAGGGAGAGAAAAGCTCTTGCTAATCGTGTCCTTGCAGATAGAATACAGTATGATATTGATGAACGAGGTGAGTTCTTTATCAATCCGACAGACAACTACCCGGAATTGCTACACAAACGTTGTGAGTATGCATATCAGTACGAGACAAGAATTTATTTTCCTGACATACATCTTTCCCATATTTTTGATAGAAAATCGGTTGCGGTTAGCGCATTTGATAAATCAGAGTATAGAATTGATCATATGCCAATGAGGATGAATATAACAGCCGATGTTGTTAGATGGAAGAAAAAGGATGAATAAACCCATGTTCATCAAGTGCAAAATGTGCGGCGGCGACCTTTATCCCGCCGAAAATGCAACTACCTGCGAGTGTACGAAATCCAAAACAAAAGTCTCCTAACCGTCACCACAACGCCACCCTTTTGTGCTACAATACCCCCTGTCCGCTCTTCATCGGACACAAACTACTTCATGCGACAATCAGGAGCACATTCCCCCTGCTCCCCACTATCATCATCCGCAGCACGAAAGTTCACCACCTCAAAAGCACCGCCATTCCCCGTCCCCTCAATTGTATACAACCAAGCAAGCCCGCCGACCGCCTGTACAAATCACAGGCAGCCGACGGGCTTGCTTTCTTGCTTTATACTATTTCCGGATTCAACTGCGCCATCTGCTTGCGCCTTTTCATCCGGAAATAATATTATTTCGCCTGATACACCATTTCCGCCTGCTTCTGCGCAATCAGGCACAGTTCCGCCGCCTTGAAGGCGTGCGCCTGCGTCATCGCGTTTTCCGTGCGGTTCAGGCTGTCCAGAATCAAATCACCGAAGAACGGGTAGCCCGTCAAGCCGGTCGCGTTGATGTACTGCTCGCCTTGGTCGTTGACGAGGAACACATGGTTGCCGCCGTCGCGCTCCGTACCGACATCCACATACTTGCGGATTTCAATGTACCCCTTCGTGCCGATGATGATGGTGCGCCCGTCGCCCCACGTCCGCAGGCCGTCCGGCGTGAACCAGTCCACGCGGAAGTAGAACGTCGTGCCGTTTGCACCGTTGATGGCGCAGTCGCCGAAGTCATCCAGCTCCGGGTACTGCGGATGCGCGTAGTTGGCAATGCGGCTGCGGGAGACTGTGCCGTCCTCCTCGCCCGCATAGAACAGGTACTGCTCGATTTGGTGGCTGCCGATATCGCAGAGGATGCCGCCGTACTTCTCCTTCTCGAAGAACCACTGCGGCCGCCCTGCCGCGCCCAGCCGATGCGGCCCGAAGCCCTCCACATGGATGACCTTGCCGATAGCGCCCTGCTCAATCAGGTTGCCCGCCAGCACCGCGCCTTCCACATGCAGCCGTTCGCCGTAATAGACCATGTACTTCTTGCCCGTCTGCGCCACCATCTTCTTGGCGCTGTCCAGCTGCTCCAAGGTGGTGAAGGGCGCTTTGTCGGTGAAGTAGTCCTTGCCCGCCTCCATGGCGCGCAGCCCCAGCGCACAGCGCTCGTTTGTAATCGCCGCGCCGCAGACCATGTTCGTTTCTTTGTCGTTAAGCAGTTCTTCCTCGCTCCGGGCGACTTTCACCTGCGGGTACGCCTTCACGAACGCCTCCACCTTCTTCGGGTCGGGGTCGTAGACGTACTTCAGCGTGCCGCCCGCCTCCAGCAGGCCGTTCGTCATGCCGTAGATGTGCCCGTGGTCAAGGTGTGCGGCGGAAAAGATAAATTCACCCGGCTTCACGACGGGCTGCGCCTTGCCTTTGGGCGCATAATTCATGCCGTCTGATACTTTCATCGTAATGACCTCCCATTATTTCTGCTGATAATCGCTGCCGAGCGTAATCGTGCCGTCAAGCGACGCGGCAGACGTGGTTTTCTCGTAGAAATGCGGCACGGCGCGCATCATGCCTTCCACCGTGTAGAACGGATCGTCCTTTTGCAGCGGCAGCGTAACCGTCTGCTTCGTCGCGCCTGATTTATAGACGGCTGTAATAAGCTCAATCGTCCGGCGGCCATCCTCGCCGCCAATCGCGGGCAGGGTGTCGTTCTCCAGCGCGGAGAGGACGTTTTCCAATTCGCCCGCGTGCCCCTCGTAGGGAAGCTGCGGCTGCGCATCCACAAAATCGCGGATTTTCTGCTCTAACTCCGTATTTTCAATCGGGAAGCCGTTCGGTTTGGAGATGGACGCGTACACGCTGAACGGCGCGGCGACTTTCGCCTTCTCGCACTGGAAGACCAGCTCCTGCTCTTCGCCGTGATGCACGACGGAGGCTGTCAGCTGCGCCAGCGCGCCCGGATATTGCAGCACGGACAGCGACAAATCCTCCACCTCAGCGTTGTCGTGCGCGACGTTCGCCATCACGCTCGTCACGGCCTGCGGAAGACCCATCATCCAGCACAGCATGTCAATATGATGGACGGCGTGGTTCAGCGTGCAGCCGCCGCCCTCCTTCTCCCATGTGCCGCGCCACCACAGGTCGTAGTAGCAGTGCCCGCGCCACCATGCTGATGTGACGGATGCGCACAGCACTTTGCCCGCAAGTCCGCTGTCCAGCAGTTTCTTCAGGTTGCTGATGGGCTGGCGGAAGCGGTTCTGGGCGATAATCGCGAGTTTCTTGCCGCTTTCATCGCGGGCGCGGAGCATTTCGTCGCACTCTTCCAGCGACGCTGCCATCGGCTTTTCGCAGACGACATTCTTGCCCGAACGCAGGCTGTTGATGGAAATGCTGGCGTGGACGTACGGCGGCGTGCAGACGTCCACCAAGTCAATATCCTTGCGTGAAAGGATTTTCTGGTGGTCGTCGTAGACCTCCGCTTCGGTCAGGTGATAATCCTCCTTCATCTTCTGCGCCTTTTCCGGCACAATATCCACCAGCGCCACAATCTTGCAGCGCTCCGGGAAGCGCAGGTAGGCTTCCACATGGGCGTGGGAAATGTTGCCCGTACCCACGATGGCAATCCGAATCATGGCATTCGCTCCTTCTTCAATACTCAACGCTGCGTGATGCGTTATCTGCATGATAGCACATTGACATCAAGATTTCTATGCGAATCCTGTTTTCAATTCGGCGGATTTGGCAGATTGTCGTCCTAATCAGACAAAACAGCAATTAGTGTCCGCCGCTGCGCTGCTTGCGGTAGGCGTTCGGAGCCATGCCCGTCATCCGCCGGAAGCTGCGCAGAAAGCCGGAATAATCGCCGAATCCGCTGCGGTCGGCTACTTCACTCAGGCTCATGTCCGTCAGCAGATTCTCCTTCGCCAGCTGCACGCGGCGGTAGAGAATGTATTCGTAGACGCTGCGCCCGGCGTAGCTTGTAAACTCGTGCGAAAGGTACGATACGCTGATGGCGAAGCGGCGCGCAATGTCTTCCAATTTTAGCGGTTCGGTGAAGTGGTCGTTGATGTATTGCAGCACATCGAAAATCACATCGTTGACAACGCTTGGCTGAATAGGAGCGGTTGTTCCCTGCACGGCTTGGCAGACCATGACCATGAAGTCGATGATGCGCCCATAATTGCGGAACTGCACCATCTCGTTCGCCATGTCCTGCTGCGCGGAGATGTCTATCAGCAGCTGTTTGCACGCCAGCGCATCCGGCTGCGGCAGTTCATAGTAGAATTTTCCGGACTGCAGGCGGCTGTCGAAGTAACGCTGGAGGTCAATCTGCCCGAAGCCAAGCTTTCGCAGCGTTTCCGGGCGCAGATACAGGAAGCCGCGCTCGTAGTTCTGCAGCGAACTGCCGCCCACCAGCCCGTGCATCCGAAACGGCGGCATGATAATCAGCTGATTGTTTTGCAGCGGAAACACGCTGCCGTCCACATAGTAGACCTTGCCACCCTGATAGTGGATGTAAAATTCGTAGAAATCGTGGCAATGCAGCCCGCCGACGGTGTGGTGTTCCGCTATGGCATAGCACGCTTCGTACTCCGCGTCTTCGCGTCCCATCGCGTTGTAGCCGTTGATGGTCTCCGCAAATTTCATCGTTTCAGCTCCTTTTGGGTTCGGATATTTTGATTATACAGCAGGATTCACATATTTTCAAGCAGGATTTACATTGATTGTGCAACTTGTGTCGGCTATAATCAAAGCAACGATACGGAAACGGAGCGTGACGTTCCCGTAACAGGCTGCCTCGTGCAGCGTCTCCAGTGGTTTCCCGTTGGCAGCGCCGGTCAAATGTCGGCTGATGCTGCTGAAAAAGCAGGTGTTTTGCATTGGTTCTGCTTTGCTTTCCGCAAAGGAGGCTTGTTTTTGAACACCCTACGGAAACCACAATTTATCAGAAATGGAGGTTTTTGCTTATGACGAATCCTGCGAAAGCCCCTGCACCGGTGCAACCGCGCCGCAAGCGCGGGAAGCATTGGCTTCAGCGCGACTGGCGGCTGTACCTGATGCTGCTGATTCCAATTGTCTGGTACATTCTGTTCTGCTACAAGCCGATGGCGGGGCTTCAAATTGCTTTCCAGAAGTATAACATGTTCAATCCCGCCAAGAGCAAGTGGATTTGGCTGGACAACTTCAAGTTCGTTTTCGGCATGAGCGACTTTGGCATCGCGCTGAAGAACACACTGATTCTCAACGGGCTGGACTTGCTCTTCGGCTTCCCCGTCCCGATTATCCTCGCCATCCTGCTCAACGAAATGCGAACGCCCATGCTCAAGAAGTTTTCGCAGACGATGCTGTACCTGCCGCATTTCCTTTCGTGGGTCATCATCGGCGGCATGGTGCTGCAGATTTTTGCGCCGACGTCGGGCGTCATCAACTCCACGCTTCTGCGCTGGGGCTGGATTTCCGAGAACATTCCTTTCCTGACGGATGGCCCGACGTGGACGTTCACCTATGTGCTGGTCGGCGTGTGGCAGTCGATGGGCTGGGGCACGATTCTCTACCTTGCGGCGATTACCGGCCTGGACATGAACCTCTTTGAAGCGGCGCGCATTGACGGCGCGAACAAGCTCCAGCAGATTTGGCATGTCACCTTGCCCGGCATCCGTTCCACCATCGTCGTTCTGCTGATTATGAACATCGGGCGTATGATGTCCATCGGCTTTGACCGCCCGTTTATCATCGGCAATACCAAGGTCAAGGACTACTGCGACGTCATTTCCACCTTCGTTTACCGCGCCGGCATTACCAACAGCCAGTTCGCCCGCGCAACCGCCATTGGTCTGTTCCAGTCCATCGTGGGCTTGGTGCTGATTACGGGCGCAAACACCGTTTCCCGCCTGTTCGACGAACAGAGTATTTGGTAAGAGGGGAGGATTTGTCATGACTGCGATTTCCACACAGGCGCATATTTGCCCTGAGAAGAAAAAGAAACTCGGTGTAGGGCAGATTATCCTCATCATCGTGATGATGCTCTTCGTGCTGATCTGCACGCTGCCGTTCATCAACGTCATTGCCATGTCAATGTCCTCCAAGTCTGCGATTCTGCGCGGCGCAGTGTCGTTCTGGCCGGTGGAATTCAACGTCGATGCCTACAAGCTCATCGTCAGCGACAATTCGATGTGGCACAGCCTGCTCTATACCATCGAACTGACGGTAATCTACACCGTGCTGGCGATGGTAATGACGATTCTGGTGGCGTTTCCGCTGTCCATGCGTCGCCTCAAGGGGCAGCGCGTCATCATGTTCTTCATCGTCTTTACCATGTACTTCTCCGGCGGCACGATTCCGATTTACCTGAACGTAAAGGAATTCGGAATGCTTGACAGCATGTGGTCGCTGATTATTCCGGGGCTGATTTCCACGTTCAACGTCATCATCCTGAAGAATTTCTTTTCTTCCCTGCCGTATGAGCTGGTGGAGGCGGCGTCGATTGACGGTGCGACGGATTTCCAAGTCCTCACCCGCATCTTCCTGCCGCTGAGCTTCTCCTCGCTGGCGACGCTTTCCCTGTTTTACGCAGTCGGCAAATGGAACAGCTTTAACGACGCGCTGTACTACATCACCTCGCGTGACCTCCAGCCCTTGCAGCTCAAGCTGTACAACCTCATCAAGGGCAGCCAGTCGGTGGAAGTCGCCGTCGCGGAGGGCAGCTCGAATGACCTGAGCACCAGCGTGTCCGAATCCATTCAGTCCGCAACCATCATTTTCGCGACGCTCCCCATCCTGATTGTGTACCCGTTTGTGCAGCGCTACTTCGTGGCGGGCGTTACGATGGGCGCAGTCAAGGGGTAAGCATCCCACATTCCCATTGGAACGGGCGGCAACAGCCGTTCAAGATAGAAAGGAGTTATCCCACATGAAAAAGATTCTGGCTCTGGTTTGCACCCTGTGCCTGCTGCTGACGGCGCTTCCGCTGACGGCACTGGCGGCGGATGACGATTGGGTAACGCTCAACGTCGAAATGTACGACCGCTCCATCGCAGGCTTCAACGTGGAGGACTGCTGGCAGCTGCACTACATTCAGGAGAACTTTGGTGATCCGAACCACATCAAGGTTAACTGGATTCCCGTTTCCCGCTGGGAGGAAGGCACGATTCTTTCCACCCGTCTGGCGGGCGGAACGGCCCCGGACATCTGCATGACCTACGGCACGGATTTGGTGCAGCAGTACATCGACATGGGCGGCATCCTGCCGCTGGATGACCTGCTGGCCGAATACGGTCAGGAACTGAAGGCATTCCTCGGCGACGAGGTGCTGCAGTACGGTCAGTATGACGTGGGCGCCGGCAAAGAGCAGTATTACCTGCCCGCGCGCCGCATCATCGTCGCGACGCAGAGCATGTTCATCCGCAAGGACTGGCTGGAAAAGCTGGGCATGGAAGTTCCCACGAACGTGGAAGAGCTGTATGCCTACCTGAAGGCGGCGAAGGAGCAGAATCTGGGCGGTGACAACACCATTCCGTATTCCTCCGACCTGTACGCGGCTGACCCCTTCTACGGCTGGATTTACCAGATGGATGCCTTCCTTGATTACAGCCAGATTACCGAAGAAGACTGGGTGGCGAACTTCAAGTTCCACTACATGCTGCCCGGCGCGAAGGAAGCGCTGCGCTGGATGAACAAGTTCTTCAACGAAGGGCTGGTTGCTGATTACTTCGGCATTGAAAACGCCAAGCAGACCGATAGCGACCGCGTGAACGGCTATGACGGCTTCTGGGTCGGCAACTGGGACGCGCCGTGGCGCATGGAAAAGTCCTACGCGCAGGATTTGGCGAAGAATGTCCCCGGCGCAAGCTGGATCGCCTGCGACCCCTTCAAGCCCGAAGCCGGCACGACCCCGCATGAAACCTACACCGCCGCTGGTCAGGCGATTTTCATCCCCGCGTCTGTGGATGAAAAGGTTGCGGTTGCCGCGATTAAGTACCTGAACTGGATGTGCAAGCCGGAATCGCTGTATGCGCTGCAGAACGGCGAAAAGGGCTACAACTACACCGCCGTCAACGAAAACAACATTCCGACCGACCTGAAGAACATCAACGACACCGACGACGCGCACAAGATGCACGCGACCGACGGCGCGCCGATCTGCAACGGCTTCTACTACGGTTCTGACGAACTGAACTACGCCGCGACCGCTATGGGCTTCCCCGGCTACGAAGATGTTGTGGCGGACAGCCTTGTGATTGCCAACGACGGTGCTTACGAGCCCATCAGCTTCACCCGCACCATTCAGTCCCGCATTGACTATGGCACGACCATCGTTTCCAAGGAAGCGGAACTGCTGGTTCAGGTTGTGACCTGCAAGCCGGAAGATTTCGACGCAACGTGGGATAAGTACATCAACGAAATTCTTTCCGCCGGCGGTCAGCAGATTATCGACGAACAGCGCGAAGCGTATCAGGAAGGCGCATACCGCGGCTTCTATCCGATGGCGCAGAAGTAATAAGCGCACGCAAACTTCACAAAAAGGGGGCTGCGTCTTGGACGCAGTCCTTTTTTTCGGAATAACCCCCCTGATATTTCTGTTTTTCCCTGATTGAAATTGACAAAGAGTCTGCTTGGCTCTATGATGGGAGTGTTTCGGTATGCTTCGACTTGGAATCATCGGTGCGGGCGGCATTGCCAGCCTGCACACCCACAACATCCTGAGCGGCAAATGCCCGGAAGTGCAGCTGACCGCCATGGCAGACCGCAAGGAAAGCCGCCGAGAGTGGATTCGCGCAACCGTGCCGGACGCCGCGGTTTTCTGCGAGGGCAGCGACCTGATTGCGTCCGATACCTGTGACGCGGTGCTGATTGCAACGCCGCATTATCAGCATCCGACGCTGGCGATTGAGGCATTCCGCCACGGAAAGCATGTGCTGTGCGAAAAGCCGGCGGGTGTGTACACTTTGCAGGTGCGGGACATGATTGCGGAGGCGGATAAGCATCCCGAACTGACCTTCGGCATGATGTTCAACCAGCGCACGAACTGCGTCTACCGCAAGGCAAAGGAACTGATTGACAGCGGCGCGCTGGGCGAAATCAAGCGCATGATCTGGGTTGTGACGGACTGGTATCGCACGCAAAGCTACTACGATGCCGGGGCGTGGCGCGCGACGTGGGATGGCGAGGGCGGCGGCGTGCTGCTCAACCAATGCCCGCATCAGCTGGATTTGCTGCAATGGCTCTGCGGGCTGCCCGTGCGGGTGCGCGCTGCCTGCCATGAGGGAAAATGGCACGACATCGAGGTGGAGGATGACGTGACCGCTTATCTGGAATTTGCAAACGGCGCAACGGGCACGTTCATTGCATCCACGGGGGACGCGCTGGGCGAAAACCGGCTGGAAATCATCGGAACGCGCGCGCGGATTCGCATCGAGAACGACCAATTGACGCTGGATACGCTCAGCGTGGATGAGCGCGACTGGTGCCCCGTGTGCAAAGAGCCGTTCGGCGTACCGGAGATTCAGCACGAAATTGTGCAGACAGACGGCGAAAATCCGCAGCACGCGGGCGTGTTGAACGCCTTCGCAGCGCACATCCTGCGCGGTACGCCGCTTGTTGCCGACGGGCGCGAGGGTATCCGCGGGCTGATGCTGTCCAACGCCATGCACCTTTCTTCGTGGACGAATCAGACCGTTTCGCTGCCTATTGACGAAGAACTGTTCTTGAAGCTGCTGAATGAAAAACGCAGGACATCCCGCCACAAGGACGAAGTGGATGCTGCCATCGACGTTTCCGGCAGCTTTGGAAGCACGAAAAAGTAACCTATTCCAAGGAGGAAATCAGCGTGGAGAAGATTCGCCTCGGTATTATCGGCATTGGCAACATGGGCTCGGAGCACTGCCGGCTCATCCTGTCCGGGCAAACGCCGGAAATTGCGCTGACCTGCGTCGCTGATCCGCGCCAAGACCGCCGTGACTGGGCGCAGCAGACGCTCCCCGCCGGAACGGGCATCTATGCCGACGGCATGTCGCTCATCCGCGCCCATGCGTGCGACGCCGTGCTGATTGCCACGCCGCACGAGCTGCATCCGCCGCTTGCG
>ERZ779649.945-NODE-945-length-18602-cov-4.097967_pt1 | contig 18602 bp, 19 predicted proteins | sample MGYA00511882_ERZ779649 | MGnify/ENA primary metagenome ERZ779649 (study PRJEB29588, sample SAMEA2157793) | human gut metagenome | biome: human gut; feature: human-associated habitat; material: faeces | place: Denmark | collected 2008/2010 ... | reverse complement strand
AAAACAGGCCTGACGAAGTATCGCTCAGATTAGATTAAAAATTCTAGTCTGGGCGTTTTTTTTCGTTCAGGGAAAAGAAGGAAGTGTCGTTGAAAGAAAAGACGGATGGTATGCAAAAGACACCAGTAAGAAGATTAAGGCGGTATTTAAGGCTAGAATGAGAGACGGAAAACGTGGCAGTGGTGATATTCCTTATGGATATTACAGAAAGCCTGAGGATAAGCAGACTTTGTATGTTGATGAATTATCCGCTTCGGTTGTCAGACGAATTTTTCAGTTTGCTTGCGAGGGAATGGGAGCAACTGCAATAGCAGATGGTTTACCAAATCGTTGTTTGGCGATTTGGTAAATCCCAATAAATTAATTTTATAGGGAACAGAAAATTTGAATTTGATAAAGGAGTGCGATTGCATGAAAAAAGGTGTCATTCTGAAAGTTATTAGTATTGCTTTTGTCCTCATAACCATTTTAGCAATTGCCGGTGCTATTACAGGCACAGGAAGTGGCTTCTTGGATTTGAGCAATGTTGCGAGAGCTGTATTCTGATGATATTGAGTCGGACTATGCATATTGTGTAAAGAACGGATATAAAATCGTTACTGATGGTATTGAAGGTATTGCGGGATTTTGGGATAACGGTATCCGGTACTTCAAGATAGCAAGTCCAACAGGTGAACAGTTTGAGGTCTGCCAGATTTTGTGATGAAAATTATAAATAAAATAAATCCTCGCATTTCAGCATTTAAATTTAAAGATGAAGTGCGAGGATTTTTGACAAATAACCAGGTAAAAAATGAAAAAATATTATGGTCTGTTTTGTAGACTTACACAGTATTCGTATTTGTCAGAAGCCAGTTTGGTAATGCCATATAGAAAAGGATCCTGACCAGAATAACAGATTCTACGGCTGCAAAGAAGAGGAGAACCAACCGGTTTTTCTAATATTTGTGATTCTGTAAAATTGGCGCTTACGGCTGACAAGTATTGGACAGCATTGGAGAATATTATTTTATACTTTTTCTCAAGAAAGCTGTAAAAGCTGGTAAAGCCATCGATATAGTGTTCTAATCCAGGGGTATAGCTGCATTTGACATAGTTGGTCATTAATGCGATGGGAACCCCGTCTGCAGTTTGTACTCGTTGTACTTTATATATGGGGGCAGGGGTATGCATTTCCATGATAGACATAATTGATTCTGGAGCTGTGATTTTTTCTATGTACATACTTTTGGTTTTAACAGTATATCCTTTTTGACGTAGGGTTTCAGTGATTGAAGTTATCTGGTTCAATTTCTGTACAGTAAAAATGTTTAATACTTCCGTTCCATAGCCCTGTTTTGTTTTTACATATCCTTCCAGGGATAAAATACTGATAGCTTTGCGGATCGTAGTGCGACTGACATGAAAAATTTTTTCCAGTTCGGATTCGGTTGGCAACAGGCTTCCAGCAGGATAGATGCCTTCTTTAAGTTCTTCTTTTAATTTACTGTATACTTCCTTGTAGGCTGGTATATGACTCATTAAATAGTTCTCCTTCCATATAATAGACAAAACATTATTGAAAGATCATTACTATTGATGCTAATAATATAATATTTCTAAAGAAATGGCATGTCAATATGAAAATGGAATTTTAGTACGAAACATTAGTGAAAAATTCGTATTTTATATTGGTTAAATCAGTGATGTTTTGTTGAAAAACACCAATTTAAAACTTTTATTAATGGAAAAAGTGTCAATTGATTTTGCATTTGAAAGATTATACAATAGTTACGTAAATTGATGAAAGATAATTATCTTTAAACAAAAAATGAAAATTGAAAGGAGAATTACAATGAAGATATCAAAAATAGTTGCAGGTGTTCTTTTGGCTCTTAGCATCATTGCTACCGGCTGTGGAAATGTAAAAGAGGAAGAAAATAAGGTAGAGGAAAAAACAGAAGTGTCGGAAGTCTCTTCAGCGGAAAATGAAACGGAAGAAAAAGTAATTATTGGATGGATTAATGCTGATACGACTACACCTTCACAAATTGCAAAACTGAATGCAGCTAAGGAACAGGCAAAACAGATGAATGCTGAATTAAGGGTTATGGATTATCAGCATGATATTAATAAAATGATTGAATCAATTGAAAATTTAGCGGCTTCGGGAGGAAATGCGATCATTATACAGCCGGAAGATACCGACGTAGCAACAGAAACATTACAGAAAGTAAAAGAGCAATATCCGGATTTAGTAGTTGTTGTTCAGGATTTTGAATGTGGTGAAGACGTTACAGACTATTTTGTAGGAATGAAGGATCCTGTGGAACTTGGTAAAATGATGGGACAGCAGGCTGGAAAATGGGCAAAGGATAATATTGATGGTTCAGTAAAGCTGGCTTTGTGTGATTATCCGAATATTCCTTTTTGCACAATGCAGATAGATGGATTTATAGAAGGCGTTAAAGAATATATTCCAGATGTTGAAGTAATAGACAGACCCAGTGCAATTTCAGCACCTGAGGGTATAAGTGCTGGTGAAAACTGGTTGCAGGCTCATCCGGATGTTAATTTAGTAGGAAGTTTTACTGATGGAGGTATTTTAGGAGTATATGAAGCGTTCAAGGCTGCAGGACATGTAGGAGATGATATTGGTATTTTTGGTGGTGATGGCTCTATTGACGGGTTAAAAGCCGTGGCAGAAGGATCCATATTCAGAGGTGATTTGTATTCAGATATTGGATTACAGGGAGAGAACTCGGTGATTGCAGCTGTGGGAGGAGTCAGGGGAAATGGCCCTGAGGATTCCTATATTAAGACGGAGTATATTCCAGTTAATGCGGATAATGTGAGTGAATATTTAGAATAAATAATATTAGTGAATGATATGGGTGTGGGGAATACTCATACCCATATCTTGAAAGGTGATAAATGAATGAGCGTTGAAAATATTTTATCAGTAAGAAATATAACAAAAACATATCCCGGAGTTATAGCGTTGCAAAATATTTCAATGGATTTCAAGAAAGGTGAAATTCACGCTCTTGTAGGGGAAAACGGAGCGGGAAAATCAACGCTAATTAAGGTTATTGCAGGAGCGGTATCGGTTGATAAAGGTCATGTGTATTTTGAAGGAGAACTTCAGGATATACAGGAGCCTCTGGAACGTAGAAAACTTGGAATTGAAGTGATTTATCAGGAATTTAATTTAATCCCAGAATTGAGTATTGCAGAAAATATATTTTTGGGTTCTTATCCGGGAGGCTTGGTTTGTGTAAATCGGGAAAAAATTGTGAAAGATACACAGGTATTGCTTGATGAATTGGGATTAGGGTATCTGAATCCCAAAAGTCCTGTAAAGAATCTGTCAGTTGCCTATATGCAGATGATAGAAATAGCCAAAGCTATTGCCAGACATGCAAAATTTATAATTATGGATGAACCAACTGCACCACTTACTGCAAACGAGGTTAAAATTTTGTATTCCATTGTAGATAAGCTTAAGCGAGAAGGCATTACCATTTTGTATATTTCCCATCGGCTTGAAGAAGTATTCGACTTAGCTGACAGAGTAACGGTTTTTCGAGATGGAAGAAAAATTGAAACGCTGAATATTACTGATACATGTCAGGATGAATTAATTCGATTAATGGTTAATCGGGAAACATCAAAAACTTTTCCGGATAGAAATTATCATAATAAAGATCTTTTGCCATTATTGGAAGTAAATAATTTATATGGCAGAGGTGTAAGAAATGTTTCTTTTAAATTACATAAAGGAGAAATTCTTGGTTTGGGGGGCCTGGTAGGAGCAGGTCGAACAGAAACGGCAAAGATCATATTTGGAGCTAATAAGATGTGGAAAGGGAGTATTTTTTGTGAAGGTAAAGAGCTGCATATTACTTCTCCAAGAGATGCCGTTCAGTGTGGAATTGCATATGTTTCTGAAGATCGAAAACAGGAAGGCGTTTTGCTGACGCTGTCTATTAAAGAAAATATAGTGTTGCCTATTTTGAAAAAAATATCGATGGGTTTGGTGGTTCGTAGCGCTATGGAGGATAAAATTGTAGAAGAGCAAAGAAGTAGACTTAGAATCAAAACACCATCTACAGAACAACTCGTTAAAAATTTAAGTGGCGGTAATCAGCAAAAGGTTGTATTGGCAAAATGGTTGGCAAGCGATTGTAAGATTTTGATACTGGATGAGCCTACCAGAGGGATTGATATAGGTGCCAAGCAGGAAATTTACCTATTGATGAACCAATTAGCAGAATCAGGAATTGGAATAATCATGATTTCTTCTGAAATGGATGAGTTAATTGGTATGTCTGATCGGATCATTGTGTTACATGAAGGAAAGATCAGCGGAGAATTGCAAAAGGGTGAATTTGACCAAGAGACTATACTGAAATATGGTTCAGGTTATGCAGTGGAGGAACAGAAATGAAGAGTAAAATAAAAGATTCCGTGCAGGAATATAGACAGTTAATTGCAATTTTAGGAATATTGGTTTTCCTTGTTATCTTTTTTTCCATAATTGCCAAAGGATTTTTTACATACAATAATTTTATTAACCTTTTAAGACAGCTTTCTATGTTGGGGATTGTAAGCACAGGTATGGCAATGGTGCTGATTTCAGGCGGACTGGATTTAACAGTTGGATCGCAGATGTCTCTTGTTGGAACGGTTACGGCACTTCTTATAGTAAAATATCAGTGGAATCCTTTGGGAGCAGCTGTTATAGGTATGGTAGGAGTAGCATTGTGTGGATTTATTAATAGCTTACTGATTAATAAATTTAAGATGTGGCCGATGATTGCAACTATAGCGATGATGCAGATTATTCAGGGAGTATGCTATATTATATCGGGTGGACTTCCTGTATATGGTTTATCTGAAAACGTAAAATGGATTGGCCAAGGATATGTTGCTGGAATTCCGGTTCCTGTAATAATTATGTTGATTGTTATGTTTTTGGGAGCATTTGTCTTGAAAAAAACATATATAGGAAGATATTTATATGCAGTAGGAAGTAATGAAGAAGGTGCAAGGCTTTCAGGAATCAAAATTAAAGTTGTAAAAACCGTTTCTTATTTAATCTGTGCACTGCTTTCAGGGATTGCTGGTTTGATCCTAATGGGGCGGGTTGCGTCAGGACAGCCGGCAGGTGGTGAAGGAATGGAGATGGATGTAATTACGGCCTGTGTGGTTGGAGGTATTGGATTAAACGGCGGTGTAGGTAATATGAAGGGGGTTTTTTTGGGAGTTCTTATTATTGGAACGTTAACCAATGGTTTGGGAGTCCTAGGAGTTGGAGAATTTTATCAGTTGATCTTCAAAGGAATTGTGTTATTAGCTGCGGTTGGAGTAGACTGTATCAGACGAGAGAAAATGGCCAATAAAAAAGTAGTTATTACGGAAGAATAACAAAAGAATAACAAATAAGAAGGAGAGTACAGAAAGATGAGTAAAACAGTGATTATTACAGGCGCTAACAGAGGTATTGGGAAAGGCATAGCATATGTATTTGCATCAAAAGGATATAATATTTTTTTAGCACATTGTGGTGAAGCAGAAAAGGCATATGAAACAGCAAAAGAAATTAAGGAAAAATATGGAAAGGAATGTGTGACCTTTGACGGCAACTTAGCGGAGGAAGATGTTATCAAAGAGCTTGTTAAGAAGGCTGTTGAAGCGTATGGACATATTGATGTTCTGGTAAATAATGCTGGTGTAGGGTATGAAAAATATATTCAAACATCTTATACGGAGGAAATTGATTATGTTTATAAAGTAAATTTCAGAGCAGGGATCATTTTGGCCAAATTAGTGGCACAGCATATGATTGATGAAAAAATCAAGGGAACAATTCTTTTTACATCATCAGAGAAAGCAACGACATCAAATGCAATTGACTGTATATATGGAGCAATGAAGGCGGGATTACAACGCGCAGTCAGATCTATGGCAATTGAATACGGTCCATATGGAATTCGGATTAATGCAATTGCGCCAGGCTGTATAGCCGTGTACACAAAAGGGTATGAACATTTAAAATATGACGAACTTAAAAATAATATACCGATCGGAAGAACGGGTACAGGAGAGGATATTGGTTATACCGCGGCATTTTTGGCTTCCGATGAGGCAGGTTTTATTACTGGAATAGAAATTTTAGTTGATGGTGGTGAACGATGCGGTGCTCCGGCAGATCAGGAGTTGAATGAGCAGGGCATTAAGGGATTAGGTACCTTTATAATGCAGAAGTGATAGAGAGAACAGTTTTATATGGATGATATTCTATTTGTAGGAACAAAGGGAAATGAAAAGAATGATGGAATTGTATGTTGTCATGTGAATAATGAAATATATCAAATTAGTAAAATGGAGTTTGCAGACAAAATTGAGAATTTTTCGTTTTTGGCATGCGCATATAAAAAGAAAACACTATATGCTGCAGGACGGGATTCTGAGACAAATACAGATTTCATTAATGTGTATAAAGTGAATGACGGAGACATTGCATTTGTTGAGAAAAGAATAGTTGCGTCTATAGGAATCAGTTTTATGCGGGTGGCGTTTGAAGACCGGAATCTTTTAGTCAGCGGATATGATGCAGGTAATGTATATTGTTTTGAAATAGGAGAGGAGGGAGAATTAAGTAATACTTACCTCAGATTTGATTTCCCAAATGAAAAGAAAAAGCAAGAAAAAGAACCGGAAGTTAATATATATAGTGCGGAATATCGACAGAATGGTTCTCACCCGCATGCGATCTATGGGGTGGATTTTACAGGGACGATTTTGATTCCAGATCTTGGAAAAGACAAAATATGGATTTTGAAAAAAGGGGAGCATGAACTTAACCTTATAAATTCCTGCAGCATCAAACTCCAAAGTGGACCGAGACACCTGGTGATTAATAATGAAACTTCTTATGTATATCTTTTGACAGAATTAACTAGCTCTCTTTATACACTAAAATATGAAGTATTAGAAGCTGAGATGACAGTAGTTGATAAAAAATCTGCTTTGCCGGATGCTTACATAGGTAATAACTTGTCGGCAGATATAGTGCTATTGCCAAACGGAAAATATTTATATGTTTCCAATCGCGGAGCAAATTGTGTCTGTGTATTTGAGATTAATGAAGAAAATGGAATCCCTGTATTATTGCAAAGTGTTCCAACGGCTGGATGGCCGAGGGCACTTCAATTTTCCGAAAACTTTAAGGTCCTGTATATATTAAATGAGGAATATGAATCTTCCAAAGGATCGTTGGAATCATATTGTGTTTCACGATATGGAAGATTAAGTGACAGAACAAAGCTGCTTGATTTGGAAAATGCTTACAATTTTATAAGGTGGTGAATTTTAGATGAAATTTGAAGATGAATTTGATGTAGTGCCACCAGAAGGAAATGTCTTTGTGAACCATGAAATAAATGGACGGAGCGGTCATTTGGGACATGCTTTGGTGGAGTATGAGGAAGGAAAAATTTTAGCTTTTTACCCTAATTGCTCACTTGATGAAAAGGGACATTCTGCGGTAGGATGGATGGAGTATAAAAGGTCAGAGGATTATGGGGAAACATGGTCACAGCCCTATATCTTTCAGCCGTCATTAAAATTGCTACATTCTGAGATGAAATACTCCGCTATGTGTGAAAAGGCAATAGTGAATGAAAAGGGAGATATTATTGTATATCAATTAATATGTGATATATCAAATGATCCACAGTGGCAACCCTATATGGTGCCATCTTATTCAATTAGCCGAGATAAAGGAAGCACATGGAGCAATCTGCGTCAGATAGGAACACGTCGAGGACGTATTTATGATGCGATGTATCAGGAGGGAACAATTTTTCTACTTTTATTTGTCAATGATGCGACGGTTGATTGGACAGGTCAAACCACGGATCATTATTATTCACTTGTGGTTAGTGAAGATGGTGGAGAAAACTATTATGAAAGAAGCAGAATTCCAATTCCGTCGCTGCATCATGGATATGGAAGCATGATGTTTCTGGAGGATGGCCGTCTGATTGTGTACAATTATAATCTGGATGATGAATATAATCTGTCCTATGTGTTAAGTGAGGATAAAGGAATGTCGTGGGGACAGGCAGGTACAACCTTTGTGGCAAAAAAAATCCGGAACCCGCAGGTTGTAGGCTTCGAACATTTGTATTTTCTTCATGGCAGAAGCGGAAATAATGGCGAACAAGCAGGAAATTTTGTCTTATATTGCTCGGAGGATGGAATTCACTGGGATGAAGGAAGATATTTAAAAGTTCGTACAGAGGGATTAGGGGCTTATTCAAATAATTTGGTCATTGGGAAAGGAACATCCCATGAGAAGCTCCTGATTCAGGCATCGCATGCTTACAAAGATAATCAGACTAATGTTCTTCATTGGCAAATAATTAAAAGAAAGGTGTAAAGATAATGAAATGTATAATGAATCCGAGACCGGATATCCAGGAGGAACTGATCAAACCATATAAAGAAATGGAAGATGTTTATTCCCTTTCCTGCGTTGTAGGGGATGCAATGGAGAGAGAGCAGGTAATGCGACATGATATGAAGCCCAAATCCATCAATAAAAAAATAATTGGTCCGGCTATTACTGTAAAGCTGACAGCAGGAGATATCGTGGATTGCCTGTGTGTATTTGAAATTGCCAGACCTGGGGATGTTATTGTAATTGATGCATTTGGAGAAACGGAAACCTCAATTTGGGGAGGACTTATGTCTGGCCTTGCAAGAAATGCCGGTATAGCAGGCGCTGTGATTGATGGCAGCTGCCGTGATACAGATGAGGCGAAGATGCTGGAGTTTCCGATAACTGCCAAGGCGTCAGGACCTAGAGCAGCGCATACAGCATATTCGGGAAGGAAGGAACCTATTGCGGTAAATGTTCCTGTCTGTTGCGGAGGTGTTATTGTAAATCCAGGAGATTTAATTGTTGCGGATGAAATCGGTGTTGCGGTAGTTCCGTACAATGAGCTGGAAGCTGTATATAAAAAGGCACGCGCTCAGGCAGATCTTGAAATTGCAACAAGAGAAGAAATTCTGAGAGGAGCAACCGTTGATGAATTGCTTGCAAAATTCGGAAGAATATAATCATGAATTGAAATATATCATTACTCTTGATGGTGGTACAACGAATACCCGGGCATATTTGTGGAGACAGGATGGTTCTTTTGTTTCTTCTAAAAAAGAAAGAGCAGGTGTCAGGAATACCGCTATGGATGGATCTGATCAGGTGATCCGTGAAACGGTAAAAAGATGTATTGATGGCCTGATAGAAGAAAGTCATATAGAAGAAAGTCAGGTTCAAGGGATTTTTTGCTCGGGGATGTTAACCTCAAATGTGGGACTTGAAGAAATTCCATATTTATGCGCACCTGTTGATGAAAGGGCTTTGTGCAATGCAATAGAATGCCGCTTCTTTAATGACATTACCAGAATACCTTTTTACATGATTCCGGGAGTCAGGAACCATGTAGAGAATATCGGAATAGATACGCTGGAGCAGATGGATGTTATGCGTGGAGAAGAAACAGAGGCGGTGGCTTTGTTGAGGGAGCGTGGCAAGGGCGAGGATCTGATTTTTGTTTTACCAGGCTCCCATACTAAAATAATATATGCAAATGAAAAAGGGTTTATCTGCCGTTGTAAGACAACCATGAGTGGAGAACTGCTTGATGCTTTGTTTTTCCATACGTTATTAAAGGATTCACTTCCGGATTTCTTTGTCGGTGAAGAGGAATATGATTATCAGGCAGTGTCAGATGGAGCTCGGACGGCACAGAAGAATTCCTTTACAAGTGCAGTTTTTAAAACACGTATTTATCAAAAATATGTACATAAAGATAAAAAGAAGGCAGCCAATTTCCTGTTAGGGGTATTGATGTATTACGATTGTCTAAGTATATGTGAGTTTAAGAAGACAGAGGCTTTGGAGGAGGTGCAGTTTGTTATTGCAGGTAAGCGGATAATTGCACAGGCTGTTTATGATATATTAACAGATATTATGCAGGAAAAGAAGGTTCATCTTTTGGATGAGGACGAACTGATGGCGGCGAAAGGGGCATTTCGTCTCGCAGAATTATATTATAAATGGAAGGAAGGTGAGTAGGATGATGAGTGATCTGAAGGATAGAATTTTAGAAGAAAAGCTGATTGTTATTCTCAGAGGGTTGCCGGAAGAAAAGCTGATTGCTACAGTAGATATCCTGAAAAATATGGGTATGCACTTTTTTGAGCTGGCTATTGATAACGAATCGGAATTATCAATGGAAAAAAGTCTCCGGAATATTGAAGGCTTAAGAAAGCATTACGGGGATTCCATACATATTGGTGCCGGAACGGTAATAAATAAGCTACAGGTAAAAAGGGTTGCAGAGATTGGAGGGGAGTATATTATTTCTCCGAATTCAAATGAGGAGGTAGTGCGTGCTACTAAAGAAATGGGATTGGTTTCTATACCGGGAGCAGCTACGCCAAGTGAGATCATAAGGGCATATCAGGCAGGTGCAGATATTGTAAAAGTATTTCCGGCAAATTATCTGGGAGAAGCTTATATCCGCGCGATAAAGGCGCCTCTTGACTATATTCCTATTGCTGCTGTGGGCGGAATCCGTCCGGAAGATATACCTGCATTTCAAAGTGCCGGTGTCAGTTGTTTTGGAGTCGGAAAGCAGCTTGTAGATGCCGGTTTGTTTTCAAGCTATTGTGATGAAGAAGTATTTCAGATTATAGAAGACAGAGCAAAAAGATATTTACAGGCGATTCGATAAATAAGGATTAAAGCATATGCTGGAAAGGAATTGTATGGCCAAATTAAAGATTAATCTGCAAAATCCGGTGTGGCTGAGTCTGGGAGCTCTTTTTTGCTGCGTGCTGTGGGGAAGTGCATTTCCATGCGTAAAAATAGCATATCCACTGTTCAAAATTTCGGATACGGGTAGCCAGATTTTGTTTGCAGGAGTCCGTTTTTTTATATCGGGAATAATTACTTTTATTGTCGGGTGCATTTTGGAAAAACGGATTTTGCGGGTGAGGAAGCTGTCGATTCCGGGGATTATCAGGCAGGGGTTATTGCAGACTACGATTCAATATACGTGTTTTCACATTAGTCTGGCGTATATTTCATCATCAGAAAGTGCAATTATAAATGCTTCAAATGTGTTTATATCTGTTATAGCAGCGCATTTCCTGCTTAAAAATGAAAGGCTATCCTGGGAAACCATCTTTGGATGTATTGCTGGATTAGCAGGAGTGATTCTGATAAATTTAACAGGAATATTAAATGGTAGTTTTTCCTTTAGGGGTGAGGGACTTATGCTGGCGGCTGCCGCATCTTATGGAATCAGTAATGTATATTTGAAAAAAATAGTAAAACAGGAATCACCGATGGCAATTACGTCATATCAGATATTGTTTGGAAGTCTGCTAATGATAATAATAGGAATCTGCATGGGAGGACGAGTACAGGTATATTCCTTAAAGGCAGCCTGTCTTCTTTTGTATTTGGCAGCACTATCTGCGGCAGCTTTCAGTATATGGACGCTGCTGTTAAAATATAATCCGGTGGGAAAGGTTACAATGTTTGCGTTTTCTATTCCGGTTTTTGGCGTGATAATGTCGGGAATATTTCTCGGTGAGTCCGTTTTTTCTGTGAAAAATATCATAGCACTTGTGCTTGTTAGCGCAGGAATCGGAGTTGTAAATGCTAAACATGGAGAACAACACTACCTATAAATGTTGTTAAAAAATCTTATTTATTCCCGGGAGTGTATCCCAAAATTCAGCTATGTTGAATTTTTGAATGCACTCTCGTTTTCTTTTTGAGCAGTTTAGTATTTTCGCTTTATTTCCAGAGAACCTGATTAAAAGGTTATTGTATTTCCTCAGCAACTTGGTAAAATAATTTCATGCCCTTTAACATCTGCTTTGTCATTTTGCTAGGGAAATCAATGAAAGCCATGATTATAATGCATCTGCGTGATCAGATGCAGAAGGTTATTGATGAACAGGGACTGCCTGATGTGGTATTTCATGTTTTATTCTGCTTTGGATATACTAATATTGGAATAGAAAAGTGCGAAAGGTTGCAAAAATCTATTTCAAAGTCCATCCATCAGGTCTTGCCTATGTTATCTGAATGCGCCTCAAAAAACAGTTTTTACATCTGTATTGTAATTCCAACAAGAAAGGATTCCTCACCGGGAACAAGATCGAGATCACCGCCATGGCCTTCAATGATTTTTCGGACAGAGGAAAGCCCGATTCCATGATCAGCAGATGTACCCTTTCGGGAGAGGAATGTTTTTCCCTCTTGCAAGGCCAGACCGTCGTAAGTGTTTTCAATCTTCAAAAAGTACATATTGCCTCTGGTTTCGCCTGCAATGAAAACGCGGCGCACCCCTTGCTTTTGGCGGCTGCACGCCTCAACGGCATTGTCCAAAAGATTGCCCAGCACCGTACACAGTTCCACATCGGTAAGCGGCATCTGATCGGGAAGATCGAGCCGCACCTGAAATTCTGTCCCTTGTATCTGCGCCATGCCGTAGTAGTATTCAATCAGCGCATTTACGACGGGATTTTTACAGAACGCAACATAGGAGTGACCCGATGATGCCGCAACCTGTTCCTCTACCTGTAACAGGAAGGAGCAGATCTCTGTCTGCCCATGTTCAGAGGCCATGCGGTCTATGGTGCGCAGATGGTGTTTGATGTCGTGGATCAGCCTTCTGTTTTCTGCCGCTGCCTCAGAAACCTGACGGCTGTATTCGGTCTGCATAGAAAGCTGACGGATGACCTGCTTGCGTTCTTCCTGGAAAATCAGGCTGTTTCCATATCCTTCTATCACATCGCGCCAGAGGGAATAACCGATGGCTGCTGCTATGAAAAAGCTGCCCCATTCCAAAAACCAACCGCCGATAACCGGCTCATAAACCGGCAGAAGGCGATCCCATATAAAGGCGCAGGTTGCGGCTGCCGCAGCATAGAAGATCGGCCTGCTCCGTTTTTCTCCTCTGTGAATGGCAAGCACAGCGATGATAAGCAGATAGAGCGCAGATGCCGCCTTATAACAAAAGACCGATGCAGAGAAGAAACGAATCGCTCCAAGGGAGAGATGGGAAGCCATCATGCCATACACAAACGCATATACCAGGAAGGCAGCGCCCACCCCATTACTGATGGCCGCAGGCAGGAAGCCCGGCCTGCATATCCGGTTTTGCAGAACTACGATCAGCCAGGTAACCAGATAGATACAGAACAGTTCAATCGTGTACCAGGGAAATACGGGAACCGCAGCCAGCATATGAAGCACAGGATAGGATGACAGGCCGCACATGGCAAGGCAGATCAGTCCGAACAGGAATGTATTTTTCTGTTTCATCCGGCGGCTGAAATAAAAGGACAGCAGCGCACAGACAAAGGTAACTGTACAGCTGAACAGGCAGAATGCAAACCGGATTCCTCTGGTTGTATTGACCGCCAGCATCGTTCCGAAAGCAGGAGGATAAACAATCCCTCCGTAAAAGTGGTCATAGTTGCTGACCGCTATGGTGAGTGTGACCGGTTTTCCGCCATGAAAAGTGACCATGCGGTTTTGAACCAATGGTGTCCCCTGTGCCGGTTCCCCCATTTGCAGGATCAGGTCATGATCCAGATAAAGGTTGTAAGCAGAAAACACTTCCGGGATTTCCAGCGCATATGTTTCCTTCCGTTCCGGCAGAAAGAATGTCATCTGATAAGTCCCGCAGCCATAGGGAGAAGGGTTTGCAGGGCTGGAGAAATTGGTCTGCTCTCCAATGGAAAGGTAGCGCATATAATGGCTTTCATCCCGTATTTCTTCCGGGGTCAAAAGCGCGTCAGGATAAAATGCCCAGCCGGATACCAGAAAGCGCACCGGTGACTTTTGAAGTTCTTCCTCAGAAAGCGCCAGAATCCCATTTGCCGCCTGGATTGTGTTCTGGCTATATTTATTATTGAACTGATACAGGCCAAGAAAAAACAGGGATGAGCACAGGCAGACCATACATAAGGCAGCATATTTTTTTACCGCAGAAGATACCATCTTATTTTCGCCTCCTCCTTAGGAAAAACACACCGGCAGACAGAAGAAGCAGACAGGCCGGAATCAAAAAGAATATGGGCGACCAGCTGTGCTCTGTGTCGGCAGCATGTGCCAGGGAAGCGGTATCTTCCTTTCCCACAATGGTGTAAGTCCCTGTATGGCTGATCTGAAAGGAAGCGGCTTTCGCCGTATCGTCATAGCCGGTCATGGGAACTTCCACGCCGCTTTCATCACAAAGGAACAATGTGCCGGCTGCCGGGTCATTTGGATAGGGCAGCATGACAGAAACATCCGGCAGGGAGTTGAGCACAGTTCCATTGATGGAAAACGAAAAAGAAAAACCGCCGTCCGTATCCTTTTGGATGATGACTTCAATCTGATCTTCGTTTTGGATACCCTCCGGCAAGGCGTCTTTGGGTATGCTGATAGTGATTCCCTGTTTGGAAAAGATGGCTCTTTGCTCCCCTGTTTGCAGCATCATCAAAAAGCGCGTGCCGGAAATCCGGTCGGTGGTTTCATCGAAGAACTCTGAAAAATCAGGGCTTTTGGAATCCGCATATTCCTCTGTATCACCGTTTGCCTGTTCCGATGGGAAATCGTCTTTATCTATATCTATGGAATCATCCTTTCCCTCCCAGGATGGCTCGGAAGACTTGTGGGATGGTTCATGATCCGCAGGATCATTTTCTTCACTGACAGGTGGTGTTTTTTCAGAATCGTTGGAATCCATTTCGCCGCCATTTGTTGCAGGCGGTTTTGGAGGCTTTGTGGAGGGCCTGTCTGCGAAACCGTCATCCTGATCGTCGGTATCTTCAGGAGGCGGCTGAATGATGGTGTCGGGTGGATTTCCGCCTGCATCCCCTCCATCCCGGTCGCCTTCATGATACCCTTCAAGGACAATTTCATCTGCGTAGGTAAAGGACAGGATGCCGGTCTGTCCGCCGTCATAATCAACCTGAAGGCGGTAACTGCTGCCCGGTGTCAGCAGACGGGTGGCAATCGAGAGCATTTCCTGACCCACATAAACGCCACTTTCCAGACGGTTCCATGAACCGTTGTTTTCGGACAGCCATACGCTGATCTTATCCAGTTCTCCCGGCGGTGTGACCCAGGGAAAATAAAGGTTTCCTCTGGCGGCCAGAAAGCAGTTAATGTCCGGGCTGCCCGGAGCCTGAACAGAAACAGGAATTGAAATTTCAGGGAAATCGACACGATCCGCAAATATGGTATTTTCCGGTGCAGTCAGCCTTCCTGCTGCATGGTACAGTCCCACAGTATTCAGATCAATACCGGAAAAATCCCATTCCACCACAGCGGTGTAGCTGGTTCCGTTTTCCGCATAGCATTCCAGATAGTAAGGGGAAAAGGCAAACAAATTTTCCAGCGTTTCGGTTTCGCTGCCCTGTTGAACCGCAAACGCATCCGTATAAGGATACCATTGCTCTATGGAGGTAATGACAGCAGGCGGCATTTCTTTCACCTGGACGGAAATCTGAAGCTCCTGCAAGACAGCTTCACCAAAGGCATACCCCTCCGGCAGTTCAATCCGGCCTGCTGCGGTATATTCGCCTGGAGTGGTCTGGTCAATGTCCGAAAAATCCCATGCGACAGAAAATGTTTCCTGCCGGATTTCTTCACCGGCTGTTACAGTGGCGCAAACGGTTTGATACTGAAGGGCCAGCTGATAAATTTCCTCCAGGTCATCATCAGACGGTGTGGTTCTAAGGGGCAGGGTGAAATCTGGCAGGGAGAGCAGTTCGTCTTCCTTTTGTATTTCTGTGACAAGGACGAGGGATACTTCTTCCGGTGCTTCTGGTGTTTCTGGGGTTCCGCTCTTCCGTGTCTCCGAAGCCTCGCTTTCTAAACCCGGCGGATTCTCCCTTCTTTCATCGGCATTGGCTGGGGTTGCAGTTCCAGCGGCAAATGCGGGGATACTGCCGGTGGAGCAGAGGAGACAGGCCAGACAGCCCTCCAGAATACGCCTGTGCATTTGCGTCATTCTTATACGATACCCCCCATTCCAGAGAAAACATATTGACGGTAGGTTTCCCGCAGCTGTTTTCCATTGCGGAGAGCAATCGGAAGTTCCTCCCCGTTTATCAAACGGAAGGTCTGACTGTCAACCTGGCTGATGTAATCCATGTTGATTAAAATGCCCCGGTAGCAGGGCAAAAAACGCTTGTCCTTCTGCAATGCGGCAGTAACCTCCTGAAAGCCTCCGCTTACCGGTATCACGCGTTCCGCCGTATGAATCCGTGTCATACGGTTTTGATAATCTATGTATAGAATCTTCTCTGTGGGAAGTTCCAGCTTTTGACGGTCAGCCATAACCGAAAGTGTCATCACTTCATAGGGCGGTTTTAGCTGGCACAGCTCCATCGCTTCTTCAAAATCTGCCTGATGGAGCGAAAGCGGCTTCAGCAGATAATAGCTGGCGGACAGGCTGTACCCCATCCGGGCATAATCTTCTGTAATGGTCAGAAAAACGATCTTACAAAGCCTGTTTTTCTGGCGCAGCCTTCTGGCGGCCTCTATTCCATCCATGTTCTCCATATAGATGTCCATAAAGACAAGCTGAAAATTGACCTGGGCGGCAGCTTTCAGAAAATTCTCTCCGTCCTCAAATTCTGTCAGCGTATAGTCCAGCTGATGCTTTTTCATATAATTTTCCAGGCAGACAGACAGTTCTTCTCTGTCCTCTGCTCTGTCATCCACAATCGCAATCTGCATCGTGCCATCTCCTTTGCACAATAATCCAATATTAGTATAACATAAAACCGCAGGAAAAAACTTGCGTCTTAAACAGGAAACCTGCGTCTTAAACAAAGTCGGTTGCATTTCTCTTGACAAGATGCTATCCTAATTATACTACCAGACTTTCCGATGAGAAGGTCTGGTTTTTTATGTCATAGGAAACTTCGTCCTATGACACAAAAAATGCTCCGCGGAAAAGCACAGCGAACTATAAAGACGCTGTGCCTTCCGGGGTTTCTTCCCCTTCATTGGCTTCCTCCATGGTGACAATCGGCTGGATGGCCTCATCGGTATAGCGGACGCGCAGGACAGCCTGGGGCCAGTTAAGCTTAATGAGAGCTGTTTTCTGCCGTTCTTTTCCGGCTTTTTCGATTAGGTCGAGCAGTTCACGCAGAACTTCTTTTGTCAGATAGCCGCCGCGCCAGTGAAACACAAGAGCCGGCTGCTTTTTGCGCAGCGCCTGATCGACCCGGCGCGCAGCCTCCTCCGGCTTTGTCCACGACAGATGCTGGAGCTTATAGTAAAACTGCCCGCCATCCGTACAGGCCGGCGCCGGATACAGAAGCTTACGGTGGTCTCGGAAAATCTTCGTGTCGTCCAGATTGAAATAGTCATAGCGCAGCACGCCGTGCTTGCTGAGAGAATTGTCAAATGTGGCGTCCAGATGATAGCACTGTCCGCCGAGCTGCACGATGTTCCACGCGTGCAGGTAGCGCTCGCCGTTGGCACGGTCGCGGTCACTGATCGCGATCATGCACGGCAGGCCGAGCCCGTCGCACAGGAGTTTGACCGTTTTGGCCATGCCCTCACAGACGCCGACGCCGTTGGTCAGCGGGCCGATGACCTCGTGCGAATACGGCTTTTCAAGCTTATCGTAGCGAACGTTTTCAAGGATGAAATCGTGGATCACACGCTCCTGCTCCGCCGGAGTCAGGCTGCGCAGCGGGCGCAGCAGCCGCGCCGCGCGTGCCTCGATCGCCTGACGGTGCTCGCGGATGCGTTTTTTGTCAAACCGATACTCGGGGCAAAAGTCCACAAACTCCGCCTCGGGCACGGCGCGGCACGAAAAGCCGACGGCGTAAAAAATCTCCGGGTGATCCAGCCGCAGCTGGAAAAAGAGCGTGCCGAGCGTCTCCATCGTGAGACGAGGAATGCGCGCCGACGGCGCAAGCTCCCGCAGGCAGGTCAGCATACCGTGATACGCCGCGCGCTCCGGCGGCGGAAGCTGCTGATAATAATATTGCGGATGCAGCTGCATAGTCACTGCGCTCCTTTCGTCTGGTCGGCACGGGGGCTGACCTGAAACCGTTTTTTATACGCCCGTGAAAACGCGGAGTAGTCATGGTACCCGCACTGAAAGCAGGCATCCGTCGTGCGCATCCCCTGCGCGATGAGGTCACGCGCCACGCGCAGGCGCTTATCCGTGAGGTAGCCGTGGATGGTAAAACCGGTCTCGGCACGAAACAGGCGCATCATATAATACTTGCTGAGATAAAAGGTGTCCGCAAGCGCATCGATGCTGATGTCCTCGGTCAGGTGCGTGTTGAGGTATTCAAGGATAGCGGCAGTCTTTTCGGTGCAGTGCTCCGAGGGGGCATAGCTCGACCCGTCGTCATCCAGTCCGCGGCCAAGCATGACCAGCAGCTGCAACATCTGCGCGCGTGCAAGCAGATCGTGCCCGTAGGCCGTGCTCTGCTCCTCTGTCTCGAGCGCATCCAGCGTGCGCAGCAGCGCGGCGCGGCGGTCAGCCTCCGGACGCAGGACAAAG
>ERZ779649.940-NODE-940-length-18652-cov-5.663871_pt1 | contig 18652 bp, 19 predicted proteins | sample MGYA00511882_ERZ779649 | MGnify/ENA primary metagenome ERZ779649 (study PRJEB29588, sample SAMEA2157793) | human gut metagenome | biome: human gut; feature: human-associated habitat; material: faeces | place: Denmark | collected 2008/2010 ... | reverse complement strand
CAATAATGTCCGTTGAGGAAAGCGGCGGCTGCGTTATCGCCACCGGCGGAAGCGCGGTGTATTCCCGCAGCGCGATGATGTACCTGAAGGAACACGGCTACGTATACTATCTCGCCCTTCCGGTGGAGCAGGTCGAAAAGCGTCTGCACAACATAAAGACCCGCGGCATAGCAATGCGCCCCGGCGATTCCATCGAGGACGTTTTCCGCAGGCGCCGCACGCTTTACGAGGAGTACGCTGACATCACCGTGGACTGCGCCGGCAAATCCATCGAGGAAATTGTTGAGGAGATAGTCGGCGAGCATTCCCTTATTGCGGGAAAGTGACCGTTTTGCTTTGACGAAAGGAGCGGAAATGGAGGAAAACACGATAGGGATAATTCCCGGGGACATGTCGAAAATGCCCGGATTCAAAAGAGTCTGCATGAAGCTTGGCGCGATGATGATAATTATTTTCGTATCCCGTGGACTGGAAACCGTGCTGCTGTCGGCGGCGGTGAATCTCGGAATGTTCGACGGAATGGATCCGAATATGTCGTATCTGATTCAGACCGTGGTGAGCTTCATGTTTCTGTACATCATTCCCATTGTCTGCGCGGCTGCACTTCTGAAGCCTTCTGGAATGTGCGCGAAGGTCTACAGGAAGCCGCAGTTCTTTGGCAGCGCCATGGGAATGTTCCCCGCGTTCTACGGGCTGTCGCTGTTTGTGAATCTGCTGACCATGCTGGTTTCAAAGCTGTTCGAAAACACCGATCTGTACAAATCTTTCAACACGGTGAACGACCTTGCGCCGGACAATCTGTTCTGCGCCGGGGTTCTGCTGTTTCAGCTCGTGATAATCGCACCGCTGTTTGAGGAATTCTGGTTCCGGGGAATCGTCCTGGAGTCGCTCAGACCCTACGGAAACGGTTTCGCGATATTCGTTTCCGGAATATTGTTCGGCATGACCCACGCGAATTTCAGCCAGTTCTTCTATGCTACGGTTCTTGGAATATGCCTCGGATATATCGCGGTTTCCACAAATTCCATCGTGACGACCACGATAATGCACGCGATGTTCAACGGGATTTCCGGGCTGCTGCTTCTGTTCATCACATTTGACGACGTAGGAGACTACCTCCTTGCAAAAGAACGCGGCATGGAAGGCGTACAGACCCCTGCAGTCGTATGCTACCTGATATTCTGCTTCTTCGTGATAATGCTCATGATAATCGGAGTTCTGATGGCTATTGTGAAGCTGCGGAAGATAAAGCGCTACAAAGTCCCGAAGATGTGGGACGTCCCGGCTTCAAAGCGCTGGGGAGTATTTTTCACCCGCGCGACCGTTATAATCGCGCTCGTGCTCGCCGCGGATACGTTTACGTTCCAGTTTGCGGCACGCGGAGTGCTGAAGCTCATGAATCTGGTCACAGGACAATAATTTCACGCCCCGGAGCCGTCTCCGGGGTTTTTTGTGAGATATCACCAAACAAATTTTCTTTGGTTATCCAAAACATACAATTTTCTTAAAATTGAGAGTTACGCATTGACAGAATCAAAATCACATGATACAATTAAAGAAAAGCAATAATTGTCAACGGAGGTGTTCATATGAAAAAAACAAGAACCTATATTTTTGACGCACTTGTAAACCTGATCGCACAATCGGTGCTGTTCTTTATAGGAATGTTCGTGTGGATCAATCCGGTATACGAAGTTATATGGGCGCTTGCCGCCGCCGGATTTGCGGCGTTCCTGGCATTCATGGAGCGCGGCGCTGAGAAACGGAGCGGCGCGGATTTCCGGCACTATCTTATGTTTTCGGTGCTGCCGGTGAATGTTATCGCGCTGACAGTTGCTGCGATATGCGGCGTGGCTGAGTACAAAATCTGGATGTCTGGAGCGCTGATCTACGTTTATAATCCGTTATACCCTATAGGCATCGCTGTCGGAACGATAGGCATAACGCTTGGCTTCATTGCGGTCAGCCGTCTCACCCTCCGGAAAGCCTGACAGAAAGGAAGCGCACGCCATGTCGAAATTCCGCGCCTACGCGTCGGACGCGCTTATCACCTTGGCGATACACGCTCTGCTGCTGTCAGTTTTCGCGGCGAGGGCTTTCAGTGTTGACCCGGAGTACTATTCCGTGTCCGGTCTGCGCTGCATGCACTCAGTAAGGAATTTCGATGTTTTTTCCGCTCAGGATATTATTATAGTGCTGTTCCTTGCGACTGCGGCAGGATTCGCCCTGTCGGCTATGGAAAAGTGGTCGGAACGCAGGCGTGGAGCTGTGCTGCGGAAATACATGCTGTTCGTCCTCCTGCCGTCGAATGCCGTGACTTTGGCGGCGGCTTCCGTACTGGCAATAAGGGTCGTCAGAGTGTACACGGAGTTTAAAAGCTCACTGCCGCATACTCCGCCGGAATCCTACGCGGGCAATAATTATGCATATGTAATACTTGTACCGCTGGTTATGACTGCAGTTTCAGCCGTCATAACGCTGACTTTCCTGTTGGAGGACCGCTGTACGCGGAAGAAAGCATAACAAGATGTTGTTAATTATTCGTCAATCTTCGCATATGATGTATCGGGAGCTTTGCTCCCGATTTTTTGTGCAAAAGGGAGAGAAGTTTTCCACATTTTCAACGGTGAAAATAGTTGAAAGTACGGTTAAAACTGTTGAATGGTTGATTATTTCGACAGATTTTTCAACAGAAACGTTTAAAAACAGGCTTATCCCGCATGAAAACTAGTCCGGCAAAGTTGAAAACTATGTTAAAACCGTGGAAAACTTATTCTGGAAATTCCCTTGATTTTACCGCGCCATGTTATGAAAAAAACGCGGAAATATGGAGAAAATCCGCGTTTACCCCTTGACAAAGCCGCATCCACATGATATAATATTAACGTTGCTGTAAAGCGTTTTTACCTGACACCTGAATGAAAGTGAGCAATTAAACACCGATGGAACGCAGCCTTGATTTTGTGATACTGCTTGATATCTACGGCGAGCTGCTGGCGAATTCCCAGCGCGAAGCCCTGGATATGCGGTATAACGCAGACCTCTCCCTGGCGGAGATCGCCGAAGAAATGGGCGGAGTTACAAGGCAGAGCGTGGTTTCCGCGATAAAAAAGGGCGAGCAGCGCCTGGAAGAACTGGAGCAGAAGCTTGGCTTCGCGGCAAGGCTCAGAACTCTTTCGGTGGAGCTGGACCAGGCGTCAGAACTTGTTTCATTAATGAAGCAGGAAAACAGCGACCAGCGCCTTGAAAGGCTCGGCGGGATACTATCAGATATCCGGCGCGGCCTGTGAGGCATTCCCAAAAGAACGACTTCCGAATTATAAAGGGGTGAGTACATGGCTTTTGAAGGACTTTCCGGCAAGCTGAACAATGTTTTTGGCAAACTCAAGGGACGCGGCAAGCTCAACGAAAAGGATATCAAGGACGCTATGCGTGAGGTTCGCATGGCGCTGCTGGACGCGGACGTAAACTACAAGGTCGCTAAGGACTTCGTGGCGAAGGTCAGCGAGAAGGCGGTCGGCGAGAAGGTCATGGACAGCCTTACTCCTGCGCAGCAGGTCATCGACATAGTTCACCGTGAGCTTATCGAGCTGATGGGCAACACCACAGCGAAGCTCAACTTCCCTTCAAAGCCGCCGTGCGTTATCATGATGTGCGGTTTACAGGGCGCCGGTAAAACCACCCACTGCGCAAAGCTCGCAAAGCACCTCATCGCGCAGAATCACCGCCCGCTGCTGGTAGCATGCGATATCTACCGACCCGCGGCTATCGACCAGTTGAAAATAGTTGGCGAAAAGGCAGGCGCGCACGTGTTCGAAATGGGTCAGACCGACCCGGTGAAGATCGCTAAGGAAGGTATCAGGTACGCGAAGGACAACGGCTTCGACATTGTTCTGCTGGATACCGCCGGACGTCTCCACATCGACGAAACGCTGATGGACGAGCTACGCAACATAAAGCGCGAGACAAATCCGAGCGAGATACTCCTCGTTGTCGACTCCATGACCGGTCAGGACGCTGTAAACACAGCTAAAGAATTCAATGAACGTCTGGACTTCAACGGTGTGGTACTGACCAAACTCGATGGTGATACCCGCGGTGGTGCGGCTCTTTCTATCCGTTCGGTAGTGAACAAACCGATTAAATTCGTAGGTACAGGTGAAAAGCTGGAAGCAATCGATCAGTTCCACCCTGCCCGTATGGCCGACCGTATTCTCGGTATGGGTGACATCGTTTCATTGGTAGAACGCGCACAGGAACAATACGATGAAGAAGAAGCCAAACGCTTACAGAAGAAAATTGCCAAAAACCAATTCGACTTCAACGACTTCCTTAGCCAGATTGCACAAATCAAGAAAATGGGTAATCTGAAAGACCTCGCTTCCATGATTCCGGGAGTAGGAAAAGCAATCAAAGATATTGATATTGACGACAATGCTTTCAAGAGCATCGAAGCCATCATTTATTCCATGACTCCGGCAGAACGTTCCAATCCGGAAATACTGAACGGTTCACGCCGTACGCGTATCGCCAAAGGTAGCGGAACGACTATCCAAGAAGTGAATCGCCTATTGAAACAGTTCGACCAGACACGCAAAATGATGAAAATGGTGACTAGCAGCAAAATGGGTAAGATGATGCCTAAGATGAAAAAGTAATCATTCTGTAGATCCAAATCTAATGATAAGTAAAAAGAGGGAGTTTCGGCTCCCTCTTTTTTATACCCCCATCTCTTGACAAAAATTCCAATCCCTTTGGAGAGTTCAGTTATTTATTTTACTTTTGTCCATCACCAATAAATACTCTGAAAATATGACTCTGATAGACGGAAAAGCAATTTCCGAACAAGTAAAACAAGAGATTGCAGCCGAAGTAGCCGAAATGGTGGCTCATGGCGAAAAACGCCCGCACCTGGCCGCTATTCTTGTAGGACACGATGGTGGTAGCGAGACTTATGTAGCTGCCAAAGTAAAAGCCTGTGAAGTATGTGGATTCAAGTCTTCCCTCATCCGTTATGAAAGTGACGTGACCGAAGAAGAACTGCTTGCCAAAGTACGTGAACTAAACGAAGACAACGACGTGGACGGCTTTATCGTACAACTTCCCTTACCCAAGCATATCTCCGAACAGAAAGTAATCGAAACAATTGATTACCGTAAAGACGTAGACGGTTTCCATCCGATCAACGTAGGCCGTATGTCCATCGGGCTTCCGTGTTATGTATCCGCTACTCCCAACGGCATCCTCGAATTGTTGAAACGTTATAACATAGAAACTTCCGGAAAAAAGTGCGTCGTACTCGGACGCAGCAATATTGTCGGCAAACCGATGGCTGCCCTGATGATGCAGAAAGCCTATCCGGGCGATGCCACAGTAACCGTATGCCACAGCCGTAGCAGAGACCTGGTAAAAGAATGTCAGGAAGCTGATATTATTATCGCTGCTTTGGGACAACCGAACTTTGTAAAAGCCGAAATGGTGAAAGAAGGCGCGGTAGTTATTGACGTAGGTACTACCCGTGTGCCGGATGCAACCAAGAAATCAGGTTTTAAACTGACCGGCGACGTGAAGTTTGACGAAGTTGCACCGAAATGCTCATTCATCACTCCCGTACCGGGCGGTGTTGGACCAATGACGATTGTATCGTTAATGAAAAATACACTCTTAGCTGGTAAGAAAGCTATTTATCAATGAGACATACCCTGTTTCTGATGATTTTGCTTCTCTCTTTGTCCTGCACCTCCCGGTCGCAGGCAAAGAGAGATTCTATCATTGACACCCTGTCGGACAGCCTTTCCGACAGCATCTTCCCCACCGACACCCTACGCCTCCTTTTCGTAGGTGACCTCATGCAACATCAGGGACAAATCAACGCTGCACGAACATCAACCGGCTATGATTACTCCACATGCTTTGCGTATGTCAAAGAAGAAATAAAGAAAGCCGACCTCTCCATCGCCAACCTGGAAGTGACATTAGGAGGCAAACCTTACAAAGGTTATCCTGCTTTCAGCGCGCCGGACGAATTTCTGACCGCAATTCACGATGCAGGTTTCAATGTTTTAGTGACTGCCAACAACCACAGTCTCGATCGTGGTAAATCCGGACTGGAGAGAACCATTCAATTAATAGACTCTTTAAAGGTTCCACACGCAGGCACGTATATCAACGCTGATGAACGCGAAAAGAAATATCCTCTTTTATTAGAAAAGAACGGATTCCGCATCGCCCTGCTCAACTACACGTATGGAACAAACGGCATCCCCGTTACCCCTCCTAATATCGTGAACTATATCGATACAGCCATCATCGTCAAAGATATTGAAGAGAGTAAAGCAATGAAGCCGGATGCCATCATAGCTTGTATGCATTGGGGAATCGAATACCAGTCACTCCCGGACAAAGAGCAAAAATTCCTCGCCGACTGGCTGATTGAAAAAGGAGTAAACCATATCATCGGCTCCCATCCTCACGTAGTTCAGCCCATCGAAGTTCGCACAGACAGCCTGACGAATGACAAACATCTCGTAGTCTATTCGCTGGGAAATTATATTTCCAATATGTCCGCCCGCCGCACTAACGGAGGACTGATGGTAAGAATGGAATTAGTAAAAGACAGCACTGTCCGCCTCAATAATTGTGATTATAGTTTGGTATGGACAGCCCGTCCCATTCAATCAGGAAAAAAAAATCATCAATTGCTCCCAGTCAATTTGCCGATTGATTCAATTCCTTTACAAGCACGTAACTCTCTGAAAATCTTTGTAAATGATGCGCGAACCCTTTTCAGCAAGCACAATCGGGGAATAAAAGAATATACTTTTTTCGAAAAAAAATAGCAGAATCTTTTGGAAATTAGAAGATAATATCTATCTTTGCACCGCGTTAGAGAAACGCAAACATGGTGGATGTAGTTCAGTTGGTTAGAGCGTCAGATTGTGGTTCTGAATGTCGCCGGTTCGAGTCCGGTCTTCCACCCAGAGATAAGTCCTTGTAAGTTAGAAACTTATGAGGACTTTTTCTTTGGTAGCGGGGTATCATTCAGGTGCTAAATCTGGTATAAAATAACCTGTTAAAGTCCAATTGTTGGCTAATTGTTGGTGGAAAAATACAATACCTAACATGCTGACATTCAAGGCAGAAATCAGAAAGAATGAGATGAAAGTTGGTGGAACTTTCAATGTGAAGATTAGAGTAACCTATAACAGAGAGGTTAAGAGGTTGGCTACTCATATCTTTGTAAGAACAGAAGACCTGACTAAGGACTTCAAGTTAAAGAATCCAAAGTACATCAAGGAAGCTGACAAATTGGTCAGATACTATGAAGAGTTATGCATGGGGCTTCCATTAGAGGCTTCCAATTTAACCTTAAATGATGTACTTGATTATATCCAGAAAGAGAAGGAAAAGAATACTCCTATTGACTTTATCCAGTTCTGCAAAGACTGGTTAACAACTACAGAGGTCAAAGGTAAGAGGAATTATCAAACTACCCTTAATACCTTCATTGCCTTCTTAGGAAAGGATAAACTGAATACCAACCAAGTTACCAAGTTGTTAATGATGGAGTTCATGGAATACCTTCACAAGAAAAGGGCTAAACAAGTAGCAGAACTTCAGAAGAAAGGCAAGAGAATACCTTCCAACAGAATGGTGTCTTTATACATGGGAAGCATCAGGCATCTATTCAATGAAGCCAAGAAGAAGTATAATGACTATGACAGGAATGTCATTAGAATACCTAATTCACCTTTTGAGAATTTGGAGATACCAAAGCAAGAAGCAACTAGGAAGAGAGCATTATCAGCAGAGTTAATTAAGAAGATATGGGAATTACCTTATATCATCAATCCCAATGGTAGCGAAAGGTTGTGTCCTTTTAACTTAGCCAAGGATTGTTTCATTCTCTCCTTCTGCCTAATAGGGATAAACTCTGCTGACTTGTACAACTGTACTGAAATGGAAGGTGGTTCAATTACTTATTACAGGACTAAGACTACAGACAGGAGACTTGACAAGGCTAAGATGAAAGTAGATGTTCTTCCTATCCTGTTACCTCTAATGAAGAAATATGAAGATTACACCCAGAAGAAGGTGTTCTGCTTCTATCATCTCTATTCTACTTTCAAGAACTTCAACAGAGCCATCAATCTTGGGCTAAAGCAGATTGGCAAGATACTCAAAATTGATGATTTGGAGTACTATGCTGCAAGGCACTCATGGGCTACATTAGCTGTTAACAAGGTAGGTATTGATAAGTACACTGTTCATGCTGCATTGAATCATATTGATGAGGCTATGAAGGTCACTGACATCTACATTGAAAGGGACTTTAAGATAGAGAATGAAGCTAACAGAAAGGTGATTGAATATGTATTTAGTAACCATAGTGAGTTATCTTGTCCAGAAGTGAAATAAGTTTAACACAAAAGAACCTCCGTAATTGATTGAATTATGGAGGCTCTTTAGTATATTTGTTCACTTACAATCTATATACTAACTACAAACTAAGTGAGATATGAGCAAAGAAGATGAACTGGCAAAAGAGCTAGTAGAAGTAGTACCTAATACCTATGGTGACTTACATGATGCACCTGTAGAGTACATTGAGATATTATCCTCTGGGAAAGTAGGAGAAACTAAAACCATACCTCAAGACACAGTAATAACTAGTTTGGATGACCTACTATTTGGCAGAGTACCAGAAGTAATAAGAGAAGAAGTTGGTGACTCCTTCTGGAATCTGGCTGACTTCATAGATAAGATGCCTCATGGTATTGTAGACAAGAAGATACCAGGTATTGGAGCTACCACCCTTGAGATAAACTCAAAGAGAAACTCAATCATAGTCTTTCCTACTAAGGCTCTGGCTTATGGTAAACACTCCAAGCATCCTAATACTCTATATGTAGGTAGTGAGATTAAAGGACAAAATGAGAAGGTTACCAATCAGCAGATTGAGGAATACTTGGCTAAAGATGGCTACAAAAAACTTCTAGTAGTTGCAGACAGTCTAGGTAGACTATTAGGTATCATAGGGAAAAACTATAGAGACTACTTCCTTATGATTGATGAGGTTGATGTTCTCCAGACTGACAATAACTTCAGACCCCAATTGGAGAATGTTATTGACTACTACTTAATATTTCCCCCAAAGAATAGATGTATGGTAACAGCTACTATGAAGGAGTTCAGCAATCCACACTTAAAGACTGAATGTAGATTTCCTATAACATGGCAATACAATACCCATAGAAATATAGACTTACTACATACAGATAATATCACACAGGCCGTCATAGAAAAGGTTATCTCTCACCCTACAGAGAAGATATTCATTGCCTATAACTCCATACTCCAAATAAGGAATATTATAGCATCACTAGATGAAGAAACCAGAAAGGAATGTGCTATCCTATGTAGTGAGGCATCCATAAAGGAAGCAGGAGAATACTTTGTACCCAAATTAGGAGACAATGATACCTTACCTGCTAGGATTAACTTTGCCACCTGTTGCTACTTCACTGGTATAGATATAGAGGATAGTTACCATCTAATCACTGTATCAGATGTAAGAAGAAGCCACTCAATGTTGACCTTAGATAGAATGACACAAATACATGGTAGATGCAGAAAGGATAATGGAGTACTAAGTGAAACTATCATATATAATACCTTAGGATATGTATCAGTAATGGAAAGTATGGAAAAGTACACTATTACTCTATTAAACAAAGCCCAAAAGGTACTCAAAGTACTTGAATCAGCAGATACTATCTCACAGGGTGATTATACCTTGACTGATCTATTTGCAATAATCAAAGAAGCCATAAGAGAGAAAGCACAGGAGAGAATTGCAGGGAATGAGTTAATTAACTTGACTAGAAAGGATGTATATGGAAAGGATGTACCTGCCTACCTCAACATAGACTACATCATTGAAAGAACCGAGTTATATGCCTCATACTTCATGCCTGAAACACTGAAAGAAGTACTAAGGAAACAGGTTAAAATCATTAGCTACAAATCCCTGAACTATGATGTATCACCAGAGCAAAGTAGCATAGAAAAGGCTAATAAGGATGCACAGAATAAGTTGACAGAAAGCTACATTCAAGAAGCCATAAATAATATCAAACTATTGTCAACCACAGGACAGTTGAATGATAATACCTTGTACTCATATACTAGACATTGCAGAAGTAAAACTAAGATATTCTTAGAGAGATTCATCAAGCTATATAGGTATGTTGACCTTGATAGTCTACTACATCAGCTATGGGAGATTAGGACAAGTAACAATTTAGCCTTCAAAAACTTCAATAATACAGTCATGTATTGGGCACTAGATGAAGAGCATCCTTTCAAGGTTGCTATAAGAAGAAGTTTCACCTTAAACAAGAGCTATTCAGCAAGTGAGATACAAGAGATATTAACTCCTATAGTCCAATATCATTTACATAAGGTACTGAAACCAAGAAAGTATGTAGCCTTATTGAAGAACATGTATGCTGTTGACAGAACATCTAGGAATAAGTATATCATCAGAAAAGAGAATCCTAGAGGTTTTAAAGAACCTACTGGCAGGATAGCTACCAAGGAGAATAATTTGTTAAAGCTATTTATGTTATAGAAAGTTAATAAATAGCCAAATAAATGATAAGGATGTTGGTATTACAGACATTATTTGCTATATTTACAACTGATAATCAGATGATTATAGAAGTGATTCATCTCTAATATGACATTAACTATCAACAGAACCAACCTTAGGGTCAAATATCACCCTATACTAATTACCTTTAGTCCTTTATTACTGTAGGTAATTAGTATGGAGTGGATTTTGACCCCTCTAAAACAAGAATTAATGACAACAGCAAAACCATACACTATCATCCCCATTGAAGCTTGCAGGTACTTCAATCCAAAGCAGCTCTACCTGTTAGCAGGTCTGTATATCAATGCCCACTACCAAAGAGGAAGTAACTACATGACAACAGATACTACTTTCAGCCAGTTGTCAGAGCTTACAGGAGTAAACACAGATTATATCAAGGATTCCTTTATCCCCAAACTAAAAGAGCTAGAAGATAAAGGATATAGAGTAGAGACTATACAGCAGCAAAGAGAGATTAGAAGGAATATTTATTATCTACCCAATCCTACTAAGAATTTCAGGATTATATGGGCAGAGTTATTCAGTGACAGCTCTTTAAATCCAGAAGAGAAAGGAGTTATGATAGGGTTATATTGCCTTTGTGTTAACAATGAGTTCAGGATAGACCTATCAGATAAACTCATTTATAGTCATTTAGATATAGCAAAGAACACATATAAAAAGTATAGAGACTTATTGATTGAGAAGAAAGTAATCTGGTCTTCTTATGATGTTCCAATGAAACTAGTATGGACTGAACACATGGAAGCTAAAGTCCTTCTGTACCCTCACTTGGGTTACAATACTTGGATAGACAAAGTTACATCAGATGTACCAGATGATGATGAAATCAAGCATTACCTTGATACTATTAATGATGAATGAATGATACATACCCCAATACCCCCTGTTTTCCCACCAGAAGGCAGGGGATTATTGTATATGTACATAACTAATATATAGCACTCCCTACTGCTCCTACCATACTGTAATTCAGATAATTTTTATTTTTTATTTTCAATTTCTGTAAACTTGACACCTACAAGTGCACTCTAAGTCACAAAGTCTCCCTCCCCTTACCTTAGGAGTGGGATATCCCCCTCTGCAACAATAATAAAAATACAATTATGGAAAAGTTAAAGTTCTTAGAAACATTGACAGTGAATGAGTTCAAGGCTCAAAAGGGAGTAAGCAAGATTGAGGTTAAGCAGAATCCACACACAGGTAAGTGCTTCTTTGTCTATGGCTGTGAAACTGGTGCAGTCAGTGACAAGTTCATCAATGGAGAGGTTACCAATCCTGTTGTCTCCCAAGTATGCTCACCTGATACAGGTGATATGTTCTATATGCTACATCAAAGAGGTGAAGGTGGAGCTATGACATTGGCAACTCTATGATGGGTGTCAATATAGACCTCAAGGAGGCAAGTTTATTAGGACTTGCTTCCTTTTTTCTTTATAGACTGTGTATAACAATTAATCCTATTCAGATATGTTGAATTTAAGAGTTTCATCCAAGAAGCAGGCTAAAATTAAGCTTGCTCTACAAGGCTGTGCAGGTTCAGGTAAGACCTATTCAGCATTGCTTTTAGCTTATGGTTTATGCAATGACTGGACTAAGATAGCCATCATTGATAGTGAGAATGGAAGTGCTGACCTTTATGCTCACTTAGGTGCTTATAATGTATTAAGTTTAAGTGATAACTTTACACCTGAAACTTATATACAAGCTATTGAAATATGTGAAGGTGCAGGCATGGAAGTTATTATAATTGATAGCATCTCACAGTGTTGGGATAACTTGCTTGAATACCATGCAGGATTACAAGGTAACAGCTTCACTAACTGGCAGAAGGTGACACCCAGAATCAATGCTTTCATGCAGAAAATATTGCAGTCTGGAAGCCATATTATATGCACTATGAGATGCAAACAAGACTATGTTTTAAGTGAGAAGAATGGCAAGATGATACCAGAGAAAGTAGGACTTAAAGCAGTCATGAGAGATGGTATAGATTATGAGTTTACCATAGTCTTTGACATCAACATGAAGCACCAGACTATTGCATCTAAAGACAGGACAAACCTGTTTATAGGTAAGCCTGATTTTACCATTACACCTACTACAGGACAGATCATAGCAGATTGGTGTAATGATGGTGTCAATCTGGAGATGATAAGGAGCAAGATTAACAGCAGCAAGACCATTGAAGAACTGACTGCCATCTATCATGCTTATCCAGAATGGTATCAACAGTTAACATCAGACTTCATGCAGAAGAAAGCAGCACTTCAGGTACAAAAGAATCAACCAACTATTAACTATACCCCTAATTACATTAGATATGGAAATAATGCAGTTGCAGCCAGTCAGAGCTAATCTGATATACCCTAATAGAAATAAGGCGAATAACCCTTATATTCAAACAGTTGAGCCAATAGAAGTCATCAACACAGGTATTATATCAACAAATCCTGTGGGAACTGAACCAATAAGCACCAGAGAAGGCAATAAGTTACCTTTTATTGAAGCTAATACAAAGGAAGTTACTATGCAGTACCTCAAGGAGGAATGTATTACACCTGTGTTTTCTAAGGACAATGAGGTTACTATATCACACTCCAGTTTCATTGAAACTGCATGGGAAGCAGCTAACAAAGTGTTCTCCAATGAGAGAATAGAAGAACCTGCCATCAGGGTAAGCCATGTTATCAAAGGTAGAATACCGGAAGCTATTCATAAACCAGTGAATCAACTATTGGAATCTGATAAAACCATCTACTTTGAGAGAATGATGTTCTGTTTTGAGATACCTACCATATATGAGGATATTGCAGGTAACAGACTGAATTTAACCATAGGTGGAGTAAGAGCTTATAATCACATGAATCTGTACAGCAAGAAGGGTGCAGAGAAATTCAAGGTATTCATTGGCTTCAAAAATTTAGTCTGCTGTAACATGTGTGTATCAACAGATGGTTACAGATCAGAATTAAAGGTCATGAGTACAACTGAACTATTCAATGCAGTGATGAGGCTGTTCCAAGAGTACAATATAGCCCAACACTTGTATTATATGTCAGCTTATAAGGATAGCTATATAAGAGAATCCCAATTTGCCCAGTTCTTAGGCAGATGCAGATTATATCAGTTCCTTCCCATAGACCAGAAGAAGAAGTTACCACAGATGTTAATGACTGATACCCAGATAGGATTAGTTGCCAAAGCATATTACAATGATGATAACTTTAGCACCCTTTTGGACAGCAGGGAAATCAGCATGTGGAATGTATACAACTTACTAACTGGAGCTAACAAGAGCAGTTACATTGACAACTTCTTGGACAGGTCACTTAATGCCACTCAATTGGCTGAAGGACTTAATAAGGCTTTATATGGTGAAAATGAATATAGTTGGTTCATTAATTAGTGCATCTTATGGATAATATAATGAATGTATCAGAAGTTCAATTGAGCTATAAAAGCAATGTCAAATCATCAACTAGATACAAGATAAATAGCTCCCAGGATGCCTATGAACTATTGATAAAGTGCTTCCCTGATGACACTATAGAATACAAGGAAAGTTTTAAAGTGGTGCTGCTTAATCAGTCTAACAGAGTACTGGGTATAGTACCTATTTCAGAAGGTGGAATCTCTGCAACTTATGTAGATGTAAGGTTGATATTACAAGCTGCCTTACTGGCTAATGCAACACAGGTAATATTGGCACATAATCACCCTTCTGGAAGCATGAAACCCAGTACTCTGGATGATGTTTTGACTGAAAAAGTAAGGAAGGTGGCTGAACTCATGGAAATTCATGTAGCAGACCATATAATCTTAAGTCCAGAGAAGGAATATTACTCCTATCATGATGAAGGAAAGCTATAAACATTTAACCTTCTAAGGTCTACAATATCCTACCTTCTATTAAATCCATCCCCCTCTGCTGTTATTATACCATTATGATGGGAAATTTCTCCTGTCTCACTTTCTTGCATATTATATATACAAAGTAAGTGATGCAGAATGGCAAATCAGGGGATAGTTTTATAGAGGTTGACTGCCTCTTTTAATATAGGTTGAGGGTATTTGATTACAGGGTAAAGAGATGTACTGCTATAATAACTTAACCACTTGAGGTTCGGTGAAGTATGTAAACATGAATTATAGCAATAGTTAGTAAGTTAGACTAAATTAAATATTGATTGAATTATGTGTGAGATTATCTTGATTCTAGTGGGGTTTATCCTCACCAGTATGATACTTAAGGATTAAGAGGTTATATACCTCTTACTATGTGTTTTTATTGTTGTTGATAGCCCTAGTTCTTCATGGACTGGGGCTTTAACTAATGTATATATGACAGCATTAGATATGATATTACAGTGGTTCATATTGATAGCTACTGGTGCTCTATTTATCAATTGGGCATACAGAAAGTGAATAATTAAGTCTACCTTTGTGCAATAAGAATATAAGCCTACACCTATGGTACTGATATGGCTTTAAACCTATTAAATTATAGCAGTCAAGTGATGAAGTATTACTGGAAAGTTCTATCTTTGCAACAGTATTAATTAAATGACAACTAATGAAATAGAAGTTTAACTAAGACATATTAGATAAAGAAGTGTTTGCTTCTTACTTGTGACAGTCCTAAAATTACCACCTTGAAGACTAACAATCACAGCAGTAAGTAGTGGATACTCATACCATTAGGTGTGGGCTTCCCTTATATTGTGTGATTGTAGGTATGTGGTAATACCTTGGACTCCCAATAAGGTTAGGCTCACATCTTCTTTTTGTAGTATGGCTACAAAAGGAATATATATGAAGAAAGAAAATTTGGGGATATTTATCACAGTCCTTAGTGGAACTATATTTACATTGTGCATAGTAGGTTATCTATCAAAGCTAGAAGGCACAACCAAGAAAAATCAAAATCCAACAGAGACAACAGCAGAAGCTGTCGACTCATTAGTCCAAGAATATTTTGTCCGAAAAGCAGAAGCTAAAGGTTTCAAGAAGGGAGTTATTCAGCATAGTTTAAATACCAAATGGAGTGAATTTGCTGATAGGAGTTATTACTCATATATCAAGACTTTGAAATCTGGAATGAAGTTGTACAGGGCAGAAGCTACTAACATGATGATGGAAGTATATGTATTAAAAGGATATATCAAAATTCAGTCTTCCAATATCATATTACATGATAAGACTAGTGAAACATTGAAGTCAATGGATGCTTGGCTAATGTCCTGCAATCCTCTTACTGTCATTGGGGACATATCCAGTACTAAGGAGTACAACTTTCATGACTATGATATCATGTTGAGAAAGTTAGGCACAGATGGAATACATTATATGATTTCAAGCAGCAGTGATACCAACAATCAGAGTATCAAAGCTACAACTGATCCTTCTCTAAACAAACAATACTCTAATGAGTACTTCTCTATAAAGTACCCTACCACATGGCAGATAGTTCAGGATGACAACCAAGTAACTGGTAATACAACTGTCTCTGTTCAGATTATGGAGAAATTGAAGAATGACCATGACTTTAGACCTAATATTAACATCATTGTTTCCAAAAAGAAATGGAGTGAACCTACCTCTTATTTAGCCCAGAACACAATAGCCCAAAATAAGCAAATAATGGACAGTTATCACCTACTAGAACAGAATGATGACATCTACATAAACAACTGTCAAGGAAGTGTGATAGACTACACCTTTAACATTCAAGGGTACAAGTTGCATGGCATACAATACATAGTAAAGAAGAAGGATAACACAACCTTTATCATTACTGCAACAACAGATGCAGCAAGGCACAGTAAACAAAAGGTAATTGCAAATACAATGATTAACTCACTTAAAATCAAGTAATATGAACAAAAAAGAACTACAAACATTAACCATTGAACAGCTCAATGGAATGACAGAACAGGCACTAAAGGCTGTAGCTGATGAAGTGTTGGAAAAGCTAAATGAGACTGAAATAGAGAAACTTCCCCTTGAGGTCAAGAAGAAGCTCAACTTGAAAAGGAAAAGCATCTGGTGCAGTGCTGAACTATGGATTTCATTAATACTTGGAGCACTGGTTATGAGTATAATGCAATCTATCAGGGGTAAATAATAGCCTTAAGTCAGAATTAAAGTATGATGGAGATTCTATTTGACCATCCAGACAGAGGGGCTGACTATCTATTTGTTGCAATCATCTTGATAGTAATATTTTGGTGGGCTGGCAGAAACAGCTAAAATTAACACTTGAGAGAGATGGAACATATTAGCACACCAAGAAGAAGAGATTTATCTTATGGACTCACAAAAGTTGGTCTTCCTATTATACTTGCTAGGGTCAAAGACAAGCACCTTTGCTTCATCTTAGATACTGGAAGCACCTGTAGCCTGATAGACAGTACTGTAGTAGAATATTTCAAAGATATAGTAGAGCCAGTTGGTGACTATTGCATCAGTGGAATTGAAGGGACTAAGCACAAGGTAGATATGATTACTCTGCCTTTCACATTTGAAGGTCAGATATATAAGCCCAAATTCTGTGTAAGACCTTTGCTGGATGCCTTTAGTGGCATTGAAGAAGAAAGTGGCATACAGGTACACGGCTTACTTGGGACTGACTTTCTTTTGGAGAACAAATGTATCATTGATTTCAAAGAATGTTGTATTTATAATGAATAATAACTATGTATAATATATTAGCAGCAATTGGACTTATAACAATCCTTGCTATTCTCTTTTTTTTATATTTAAATAGTATAGACAGAAAGAAGGAAGAGGAAAAAGATAACTATGATTTGGCTAAATACAGTGACAAATGTGAAAATATAGAAAAGAATGCATCATCAGTTGATGAAGTACATAAGCAAATTAGACAGGTCTTATCTGACCCCAAAGAGAGATTAGAAGCTGAAACTAGAAGAAGACAATATCAGAAGGAGTTAGATGATTTAAATGAAGAAAGACATAAGGAATATGTAATTAAGCGTACCTATTCATATAAATATGAGAGTGATGTATTTGATATATTCTCAAGAACATTTAAGGTTGTTACAGTATCACATTATAGACCATATAGATATCTTGTAAAAGAAGATATAGTTACTGAAATACAAAAGAGATATGGTAAAGAATATATAGCAGCACTTGATTTATACAATGAATGGATTGAGAATGAATTAATACGGGAATTTAATGGAGAGATTTCTTTAGGAGCAACCTTACAACGTAAGGCTAATATTATATCATCTAAAGATATGAATATGGATAAATGGATGGCTAATCATCATAAATAACACTTTCAGCAGATTTAGTTATGAAACAAAAGCAAGAAACTTAGCACTTCAAAGTGCTATTAGTAGTATGATACTAGCATAGTAGTAATGCAAGAAGAGTTCAACTACAACATAAAGTTAGAGATTGTTTGGAGAACCAAACATATTCACTATATTTGCATCAATCATTAAAATCAAAAGTAATGAAGAAAGCACCTTAGAGTTTAACAGTGATTAGCAGGTAAACCTGTTACACTGACACCATATAAAATGGTGGAGAAGCTAGCCAAATTAGTAGCAATACTATCATGTTGACTAATAGTTGACTAATGAGCTAGCAAGGAGATATTTAACTTGCTGACAGTTGAGACCACTATAAGGCTACTCGTTAAAGATTGTGGTTCTGAATGTCGCCGGTTCGAGTCCGGTCTTCCACCCAACAAAAACCCTTGTAAGTTAAATACTTATGAGGGTTTTCTGCTTTCAGGAAATAGGCATCTTAGAGAGCAAATCATGCTAAATCCTACCTAATATTCCTTGTTGTTGGTCTATTGTTGACCCCCAATTAAGTAAGTTAAAATGCTAACAAATAATACATAAATCTTTCCGTTTAACCCATAAACGAAATATATTGGCTCAGTTTGAAAACTTGGGGGAATTAGTTAAAAACACTATCTTTGTGGCATGA